>PPFU01003337.1_pt1 | contig 19389 bp, 16 predicted proteins | sample 1535991 | NCBI WGS metagenome assembly PPFU01 (sample SAMN04901290, study PRJNA319586) | Hypolithon metagenome, whole genome shotgun sequencing project. | isolation source: Antarctic Hypolithon | place: Antarctica: Miers Valley | collected 2014
TGCAAAAAGAATGGCCCCTGTCTGAGCCGTCCAGCCGTTGGCTAGCGGCTGGTCAAACAGCACGTAGCTAATAATTTGTGCCTTTATCTCAGGCGAAGACAGCGGCTCTACTATCAAAAAGACCAGCCAGCCAGCTACAACAGCCGCTAAATTAACTGCCGTTAATGACTGCACGCTGGTTTTAAATCCCAGCCTTAGCTTTTGCCGTAAGATACCTGCTTCTATAGAGATGGCTACCATCAAAAACATTACCTGAAACGCGATCGCCCGCAGTGGCAATATAGGTTCGTACTCCATGGCGATGGCACATTCGTTTGGTCATGAGCCATATTAAGGCATAAGGCATCGGATTAGATCACCAGCCCATGGCCAGTGCACCACAGCACCATAAGCGCCCCCTGCAACGAGCCCAAGCCAAACGTCAGCAATCGGTTCCAGCCATTCTGACTGCTCAACATAGCCAGCACTATAAACAATGGAAAAATAGTCAGCGTAAACCGGGGCATAGAAGCCACCCCCGCCGACAGAGGAATAAAAATTGAATACATGCCCAGCAGCCAGTAGGGAAACCCTATCTTTTTATAAAACGCGCTGAGCAAGGCAAACGCCGCCACCAAAAAAGCACACTCCAGCAGCAGCTTAAAGCTAGGCTCACCGATGCCTTGGGTAAGCGCCTGCCAAAAAGCCGTAATCGGACTCATTAGCTCCCGATCCCAAGCCGCCTGATTGGTCTTAAAAAAGAAAAAGTCGCCCGTCACCTGATAGTTATAGACACAAAAAGCAGCCAAACCCAGCGGCACCAGCAGCAAAAACAGGCCGTTTAGCCGAATTCTCTTAGGGTTAAACTCAATACTCCGCAAATACTCAAACAGCAGCGGCAGCGCAATTAGTACGCCCAGCGTTCGAGTTGCCGACAACAACGCACCGCAAAGGCCCGCTAGCCACCACTGACGACGCCTCGCCAGGTAGAAGCAAAGCAAAGATAACAACAAATACAGCGACTCGGTAAAGACTCCCGAAAAGATGAAAGATACCGGGAATAAAAACAGATACTTCACGGATCGGAAGGCGAGCTTTGGCCCCCACTGCATTTCGACCAGCTTATACAAAACGTAGCAGCTCAGCAGCAGGCAAACATTAGAAATAATTAGCCCCGCCCAAAAATAGTGCCCCCCAAGCAGATTTCCCAGCAGCTTCATCAGCAAGGGATACAGGGGGAAAAAGGGGAAATTTGTTTGATTGGGAAAGTCTGGCAGCTTAGTCGCTGTGGAATAGCCATTTTGAGCGATGTCTATGTACCATAGTGAATCCCACACGCCCCATAAGTCCAGCCAGGTGTGCGGCGACCAGCTAGTTTGCTTGCCGTACCCGGTGGGCAGCACTGCGTAAGCGGTTAAGCCAATTAAGGTCAGCACAATTCGCGTTGAGACGAACAGCCTTAAAATGTATTTAAGCTCTGGCGGCAGGGTCTTCAGCCATGCCCAGATCGCGTTATCTTTCGGGGCTTCGGCCATAGTATCTGTCGGTACGATGGGCTCAAACCGCCCAGCAGCCGGCCTAGAATCAGGGCTAGAAAAAATAGGCTCAGCGCGAGACGTAGGCTGTACGCTTTGCTGTGGGTAGCTCGTTTCACTATAGTCTGGTGGTTGTTCCTCTAGCGCCTCGTCAGCCTGTTCTGCTGGCTTGTTTGCAGGCACCTCTTCAGGGTTTCGTCCCGCTGCTCCACTCGGCAATTCATCGGAAGATTCATCGAGCGCCTCATCCGGCTTTTCTCCTTTGACTGACTGACGACTGCCCACAGTTTTCTCGCCTACAAACTTTTTAACTTGCGATCGCTTCTCCCTAAAGACGAGTGGTCTTAAACGTGAGGGAACGCTTTTGTATTCTATAATCCGCGTTAGTAACCGGCGCATCAGGAGCCTTTCTGGAGCGCCGCGTTAAAAAAGTTACAGCTAAAAAAGTTACAGCCAACTCACCAAATCTTCTATGGCCAAAGCTATTGGCATTCGCACTGCCCAAAATAATTCTGAACGACTGACTGGCCAAATTCATGTGTACGACGGGGAAGGCAAGGGCAAGTCGCAGGTGGCTTTGGGCGTGGTGCTGCGCTCTATCGGGCTGGGCATTCATCAGGTAATGGAGAGCCGAGTGCTGCTGCTGCGCTTTTTGAAGGGGCCGGGGCGTACCTATGATGAAGATGCGGCGATTGAAGCGTTGCAGCGCGGCTTTCCGCACCTGATCGATCAGGTGCGAACCGGGCGAGCCGAGTTTTTTGGCCCGGAGGAAATCACTAAGTTCGATAGGCAGGAAGCTCAGCGCGGCTGGGATGTGGCAAAGGGGGCGATCGCATCCGGCCTTTATTCAGTCGTCGTTCTCGACGAAATCAACCCGGTGCTAGATCTCGACCTGCTTTCGATAGAAGACGTGATCAGGTCGCTAAAAAATAAGCCCGACCACTTAGAGATTATCGCCACAGGCCGAGGGGCACCGCTTGAGCTAATTGAAATTGCGGACTTGCACTCGGAGATGAAGCCGCAATTTCACCCCACTGCCGTTGAGATGGGCATTGAAGGCATTGAAATTTACACTGGCGATGGCAAAGGCAAGTCTACTAGCGCCCTGGGTAAGGCGTTGCAGGCGATTGGGAAGGGCATTAGCCAGGATAAGTCTCATCGGGTGATGGTGATGCAGTGGCTCAAGGGCGGTCAAGGCTATACCGAAGATGCGGCGATCGCGGCCTTGCGCAAAAGCTATCCGCACCTAGTAGACCATCAGCGCTGCGGTCGCGATGCGATTGTATGGCGCGGTCAGCAGCAGCCAATTGACTATATAGAAGCCGAACGGGGCTGGGAGATTGCGAGTACGGCGATCGCCTCCGGCCTCTACAAAACCATCATCCTCGATGAGCTAAACCCCACTGTAGATTTAGAACTTATTCCCGAAGAACCCATCATCCAAACCCTGCTACGCAAGCCCAAAGATACCGAAGTGATCATCACAGGCCGCTGTAAAAATCAACCCGCCTACTTCCAGCTTGCCAGCGCCCACTCAGAAGTGTTTTGCCACAAGCACTACGCCGAGCGCGGGGTAGAACTCAAGCGCGGCGTTGACTTCTAAATTCTCAACGGGTCTGAGTTCACCATTACTTCAAACTAAGTCACCGTAAGTTTAAAGGCTTCACCTTACGAAGCCCGTATTTTTGGCTAAGGTTAACGTAGGGTTAACGAATAAATAAGCATTCGTTAAGTAATCTCACCCCTGCTTCGCGGCGGGTGCTACTGCGTTTTAATCTTCTACGCATTTCCATCAACGGTATTTTTAAAAATAATGAGCGTTACTATCAATGTTAAGTCCCGCAAGATTGTTCGGGGCTTAAGCTACTTCGCAGTAGGTTTTTTACTTGCGGGTATCTTCAGCCACATTTTGAAGTATGGTTTTGGGCTAATGCCAGAGCTGTTTCGCTGGTTCAATATCGACGGCGAAAAGAATTTTCCATCTGCGTTTTCAGCCGCGTTACTTTTGCTATGTGCCGCGCTTTTGTTCGTAATTTCTGTTGCAAAGCAGGCGAATAATGACCCGTTTACCCGCCATTGGGTAGGGCTAGGCTGCATATTTGGATTGCTAGGAACAGATGAATGGGTGAGCCTTCACGAGAAAGCAGGCATACTCCTCAAAACCCGACTGCCTACTAGCAACGCCTTCCATTTTGCGTGGATATTAATAGGCTTCGTATTTGTGGCTACAGTCGGCCTAGCTTACGGGCGGTTTTTATCTCGGTTGCCCCAGCAGTATCGCCGTTTGTTTTTGACGGCGGCTGGTATTTACATCACAGGGGCTATCGGCATGGAGATGGTTGGCGGCTATTACGTCGACAATCATCAGCAGTGGAGCCCCACCATTTGGCTACTGCTAACGACGGTAGAAGAAGGCTTGGAAATGCTCGGCACTCTGACGTTTGCCTACGCGCTGCTCACATACATTCAATCTTCCATCGGTGAGCTGAATGTTCGCATCTTGCCTTCAGTCGCCAAGCCTTCAGTCGCCACATCGCTTGCGCCAACTGATCGGTTAACTGAGTCGCTATTTGACACCCGATCAAGTCGTCATTGAGCTGAATAATGCGCTTGATTCAATAAAGCCGCGCCCTGCGTAAGAAGGGTATGGCTTTTTCACTCACTCTCTCTGCCCAGTCTTCTTGAGCGTAGTGTCCGGTTTCGTCTAGTCTGACAAGTTCGCCGTCGTCCAGCTTTTTTACAAAGTTCTCAGCTAGGCTCACCGGTAGCCATTTGTCAGCAGTGCCCCAGATGATTATCGTAGGGGCGCTCCAGTTTTCGAAGCCTTCGTCAATGTCGGCAAGTACCTGCTTGAGCTGGAGTTTTTGGACAGTTGTGAAGAGCGATCGCCCCACATCCGAGCTTTTCAAAAACGGCTGCCGGTACACCTCCAAATCTTTATCGGCCACCACATAAGGCCCACCGCCCTCCAGCGTTCTATCCACCAAAATGGGATCTTGTGTTAGCACCTGCCCCAGCAGCGGCAAGCCTAGCTGAGCAATCTTAAACGGCAGCTTTGCCTCAGCCGTCAGCGGCGTATTTAAAATCACTAGCCGCTCAATTTTATCGGGATGCTTCGCCGCATACAGCAGTCCGATTGAACCTAAAAAGCCTTGAACGACTAAGGCAAAACGGTCTATTTCCATGGCCACTAACCACTTTTCAAAGGCATCTAAGAAAGCTTCTGGTGTATAGGCGAACTCGCTTTTTTCGGGTTTTGACGAGTAGCCATGGCCAATCCAGTCGGGTGCTACTGCCCGAAACCCCGCCTCCGCCAGCGGCCCCATCACGCCCCGCCAGCTATATCCCTGCGACACAATCCCATGCAGCAACACCACCGGCAGCTTATCGGTAGGGTTCTTCGGCAGCGCCTCCCGATAAAACCACCGCAGCCCGCCCGCCTCACAGTCCTGCTCAGTAATTTCCACGCTGCCAATCTTTAGCATGTCCCTAGCCCCACTTACTTGTTCTTTGAGCTTACCGTTCTAGCGATCGCCGGAGCAAACTATAGCGATCCACAAAACAAATCGATAATGCTTTCAGAAATTCTGTGTGGATAGAATTTAGTTGCGGTCAATTTTTGAAAAGCGGCAGAGGGGGCCTTTAAAGTTCACCCAGCGCTATCGTTATTGTGGTCTCTCGATGACACGGAATCAGAATTTCCGAGCTTGATACTGCAAGGGCCAAAAGCCTATAAGAGTATCAAGAGGAGTATCAAGAAACTGCTTCTAGTTATATCCTCAATGCGAGGACTGATAAAGACGACGCTATTTTAAGGTGTTGGCGCAATAGCATCGTTTGCTGATCTCAAGCCGCCGATTTTAGCCGAGGCTTCGCTGAGTGTCGCCCGTATAGGCAGTCTTCTATCTCAGCAGCAGAAAGCCTTTTTTCACCTTTTTTAAGAAAGCTCTGTGGCGTCTGACGCTCTAGCTGATGAAGAACGTCAGGCAGATCGCTTAGCTTAGTGACTCGGTAATACTTTCCTAAATCAGGTGCTAACGCTGATAGATCAGCATCATCTGGAAAAATTATAACGCCATAAAACGAGACATCTTTACAGATATTTTTTCTACGAAAAGATATATTCTGATTAACCAGCGCCATCGCACCCTCAGCGTAAGTACGTACCTGTTTGTAAGGATTATTGCCCCAACAGCTTCCAACCTCTATACGGTTCTTGCCATCTTCAGCGCATAGCCATACTGAATTTCGCACATCCCCATCGGCGTAGATTTTGCCAGCATAGTTTTTAGCTTCTATAACAGCGATAAATGAGTTGCCAACTACGATACAGTCAGCAACCATGCTAGCGCTATTTCGATGCCGATGGCTTAGATCTAACTGCGTATGAATTGACCAAGCAGAAGATTGAACCTTGACATCCTTCTTCAGAGCGCTCACAACCTTGCCTTCAAAGATATTGAGAGCACTTTGAGTAATACCATCAACCGTCGCTCTTAACGCATTTCCTTGGTTTTTCTCATCCCTAAGTTCTGCTTCCAACGCTTTAATTCTCTGTTTATCGCTTTCTCTTTCCTGCTCTGCTAGATGGAGAGAGTCTTGAAGCTTTGTACTTTGACGGGATGCCGATGCCTGCTGCCGCTTTGATTCTTCTATCTGCTCGCTTAGCAGCGCTACTAGCTTTTCTTTTTCTTCTTTTGCCTCAGTTTGCACTTTAAGCTCTTCCCACACCTGCCCAAGTTCGCTGGCATAGCCCTTTATCTGCTTTTGTTTATTTTTCTGTTCTTTCAGCAAGCGAGCTAGTTTTTCTGTCGTGAGCTGACTGTTTCGCGCTCCTTCTATATCCTGGGCTCTCAGGTCAACGATTTCTTTTTCTAGTAGTTCAACGGCACGCTGCTGCTCCTGCATCGCCATTTCCAGCTCGGCTTGCCGCTGCTTTTCTGCTTCATATTCCTGATCTTGACTAGCCAATTTGCCTTTCAGATTTTGGAAGCTATCTCGCAGCTTTGCTTCTTGGCTCTGATACCTTTGCTGAGCCTCTGCCAACTCAGCAAGGCTCCTGCTTCGCTCCTCAATCAGCTCGGCATTTTCTACCAGTTTTTCTCGCAGTTGTTGGCGTAAACCCTGAGCTTCTTCTACCAGCTTTGCCTGCGCTAACGCTAATTGCTCTTTTTGCCGATTCAATTGAGCTAAGTGCCTTCGTCGTTTAGCAAAGCCCAGTTCCATGAACAGCCAGGCTGAGAGTCCCCCAATCCCGAATAAGCCAGCAGTTAGCGAATAATATCGGTTTGGGCCACTGTCGCTTTGGAAGCTGGCTGGCCATGTTTTGATCCATTTTGAATAGGCTGCTAAAAAGCTAGGCGGAGTGCCTCGTACATAGTAGACTCGGCCAATAATTTCACCGGTATTTACGAGACCAGTCGGGTGGCGAATGGGATCTCGCGAGTCGGCATAGCTTCCGGTAGGATACATTGGCGGTGGATCTCTGAGCACATCGTAGGTAGAGGCGCTTAGAGTAGCATCGTCTAAAAGCTTTCTCCAGGGGAGTTTAGAGTTAGATACGTATTGAATATTTTGGCTACAGTCTGGCTGAGATATTTGGCAATCAGTTACTACTAACCCAAATAACCCATAGTTGCTATCTAGCGTACGCTGTATTTCCGGCTCATCTCCTTCCATGAGAGCCTGAGACAGCTTTGTCGGCAGCATGTGAGAGAGCATGTTGAAGTCCACTGTCTGTACTCGCTCAATCGTTCCATTCCAATAACTTTTGTGGTGGCCAAAGTTCGCGTAGGAGGCGATGCCAAAGGCAGTAGATCCAATTAAAACTAATCTTCCAAACGAACTGACTGTAGCCTGAATAGATTCTTTTATAGATGAGAGCTGATAAGGCATAGCTTGAAAAGGGTGTACTTTAAACTCTGCTCTCCATTTACGTCTCAGATGCTCTAGAAGTCAGACATTTTTTTAGATATTGCCAAAACTTAAAGTAGGTTTCTTAAAATCTTCATGGGAGCCGCCAGAGGAATGTAAGCTCGGGCGATTACCTCAGCTATTCCCCGCCATCGAATTAGCTCAGATCCCAATAGCTTGCTGCTTTGCTTCGACTTCAAGTTTCGGTTTCTCTAATCCCGTCGTCATTCGCTAGTCATTCGCCCAGCGTTTCCACAGGCGATCGCCAAAATGCTAGTCTAGTCAAGCTGCCATCTTTCTCAATCATGAGTGCCAATCCCTCTACAGAATCCGCGATCGCTCGCCTCAAAGAAATCCGCCCCGAGCTGCTGCTGCTGCACAAAGCCCTGCTCGACTCCGAGCGCATTGTGTATGAGCAAACCCACGGACGCATTGCTAGCAGCGGTGAGTTTTTTCGGCTCGTTATCAGCGACGATGCCTTTAGCTGGCTGCGCCCAATTTCCCAGTTCATCGTGCAAATAGACGAGCTGCTCGACCTGCGTAAAAAAGACAAGATAGAGCCCGAAAGCGCCGCTATTTTGCTTGAAAAAGCCCGGCTGATGATCAGGCCTAACGAAAACTCTTTGACGCCCTTGGGAGAGAACTATTTTCAAGCTATTCAGCGCGACCCTAAAATTGCCCTGATGCACGCGGATATTGCCCAAAAGCTGAGAAAACAGAATACCCTAGAAGAATAGCTGCAAATAACAAATTGGCTCAATTGAAAATACTTGAAACTAAATGTTTCGCGAAGCTGACGGTTCGTTTCATTATTGCAACGTCACAGTCGGCTTTTGAAAGCAAGTCCTAAGATTTCTGATAGGTTGAGTCGTTTACGCGGCTCTCTGTCAGAAATCTGGTCAGGTTTCCAGGTTAGCTTTGTTTTTAGGTCGCTCATCATGACTCAGGTAATGCAATCTGCTTTCGTGCTCCTCGCCAAACTCATCGTTTGGATACGGCCCGCCTTGCCGACTATCTGCGCTGCCGTGGCTTGGACTATCACCGCTATGCTGATACTTAACATCGTCGCCATGGTGCGTCAGGGGCTTGCTAACGTTCGCAAAATGCACCGCATTCCCTGCGCAAGCTGCCGGTACGCCACCGATAGCTACCGCCTCAAGTGCTCGGTACGTCCAGTAGAGGCCTTTTCGGAACAGGCTATTGGCTGTCATGACTTTGCGACTAGCAATTTTGCCTCTAACGACCTTGCACCGAGCTGAGGCCTATTTTCCTCCTATCTCCCTCATTGGCCGATTCCAAAATTAAGCTTTGACGCTCAGCGCTAGCTTACGCCGCTTTCATAGTAAAAAATAGAAGTTTATTCAAAATTGAAGTTAGTCGGGCTAAATAGGGAATATAACAATAAATGATGCTCTATATTCCATAGGGTTTATTTCGCTGCTATCAGGCAGCAATAGGCAAAATACTATACATGTTTTCAATTTTTATCCTGACTCACAATGAGGAGTTAGATATTGCTGCCTGCATCGAATCAGCGGCTCTGTGTGACGATGTGATTGTGGTGGATTCGTTTAGTCGCGATCGCACTCCCACCATCGCCCGTGAAATGGCCCAGCGCTACCCTCAAGTTCGCTTTATTCAGCACGCCTTCGCAAGCCACGGCCAGCAGCGCACCTGGATGCTGCAAAATATTGCCACACAGCATTCCTGGGCCTACATTTTAGAAGCCGACGAACGCATGACCCCGGCATTGTTTGCCGAATGCGCGGCGGCTGTCGCCTCAGGTAAGCATGTCGGCTACTACGCCGCAGAGCGCGTCATGTTCATGGACAAATGGATCAAGCACAGCACGCAGTATCCTCGCTACCAGCTCAGACTGCTCGACAAAAAGCACGTTTGGTTTGATGACTATGGCCATACCGAGCGCGAAGTTATCAACGGCTCCCACGGCTTTTTAACCGAAACCTATCCGCATTACACCTGTGGCAAGGGCTTTAGCCGCTGGATAGAAAAGCACAACCGCTATTCTACCGATGAAGCTTGTGAGACCCTAAAACAGCTTACGGAGGGCAAAGTCCGTTGGAAGGCGATCATTGTTGGCAAATCTGAAGTAGAACGTCGTCGAGCGCTCAAAGATTTGTCTTTACGCATTCCCGGTCGCCCGATAGTGCGCTTCTTGTACATGTACTTTTTCCTCGGCGGCGTTCTTGATGGCCGCGCTGGATTTACCTGGTGCGTTCTTCAGTCCTTTTACGAATACCTGATTTTGCTCAAGGTGTGGGAGATGCGCCATTATGGAACGCCTGCCGCCAGTCATGTATCTGTAGACGAAGCTTCTGAGCAAACGAATGCGCACTCTAGCGTGGTTTAAGCGCTGACGACCCTACACACGGCTCTCTAGCGATTTCAAATACTCTGTATTCACGCCTGACTCACGGGTCAGCGCGATTTTACCCGTGCGGGCGATTTCTGTAATGCCAAAGCGATTTAGCACCTGCTCAATCGCCACCATTTTACCGGGGTCGCCCACGACTTCTAACGTCAGCGACTCTTCCGAAACATCGACCACGCGGGCTCTAAATATCTGCGCTAGGCCCACTACCTCAGCCCGATCAGCGCCGTTGGCATTCACCTTCAGCAGCATCAGCTCACGCTCAACGCTGGGCGTCTCCGTAATATCTTTTACCGCTAGCACGTTAATCAGCTTATATAGCTGCTTCGTGAGCTGCTCAATTACCAGGTCATCACCGGGCACCACCATCGTAATTCGCGAAATACCAGGCTGCTCAGCAGGCCCGACCGCTAGGCTCTCAATATTAAAGCCCCGCCTAGCAAACAGCCCCGCAATTCGGGTCAAAACGCCCGCTTCATCTTCAACCAACACAGACAGCGTATGCTTCATCGCAAAAAATAGGGGTCTCTCGCCCTCTGCTTTACCCTTGCTATCTTATCTTGATATGGCTGATATCTTGATGCCGCTGAGCTATGGCTGAGGAGCGGCCTGCGATCCAGAACTATTTGAGCCCAAGGGCGCAGCAGGCGCTGGCGAAATCGGCGGTAGGCTATCGGGTAACAATAGCTGACCCTCTGAAGGGACGGGAATAATGCCGCCCTGATTAGGGAACTCCTGATTGGGGAGACCCTGATCAGCAGGCGATCCACCCGGCGTAACCGGCACGCCTTGTTCACGCAGCAAATCTTCTAAGCTTTTGCTGTTGCCCTGCGTAGGGTCTAAGGAAGCATCGTTAGGCAGCGTTGCTAGGGCCACGCGATCGCCCCCCACCGACCGCAGCAGATCCAGCACCTTCACGACATCCTCATAGCGAGCGCTGCGAGAGGCGTATAGCACAATCGTACCGTTGGGCGAAATTTGCTTATGCTGCACCAGCACGTCGTACAGCAAACCCAGCGGCACCGGGCTTTTGTCAACATATACCTGGCCGGCGCTATCGACACTGACGTATAGGCGATCGCGGCTATTGCCCTCAACTGGCGAACTGTTGTCGACCGATGGCAAATCAAGTGCGATCGCCTGCTGTCGCGTCAGCCCCACCGCCGCCAGAATAAAGAACGTCAGGATACAAAAAATCACGTCGATCATCGGCAGAATTTCGATCTGCACGTCCGACGGGCGATTATCGAGATCAAGTTTCATTGGAAAATCACGGCTAAAGATTACGACTAAAACACTTCAGGCTTCTGTTTCTTAGTGTTGGGATCGGGCAGCGGCGATGGCTCAACCATGGGCGACGGCGGCGCATTCACCAAATTTTCACTCAGCAGGCTAGGCTTTCCATCGGTATAGGCCCAGGCCTGACGGTACAGCAGCTCCAGCTCATTACCCGACGCCTGAAACATTTTCGCCTGACCAAACACAAAACCTTGAAACAGCCGGTAAAAAGCCAGACTCACAATTGCAATAATCAGGCCGGTCGCCGTGCTAATCAGCGCCTGACTAATGCCGTAGGCGGTGCCTGCGGTCGCATCGCCCGCCCCCAAATCATTCAAATTAATAGAGCTGAGCGAGTTGATTAAGCCCAGCACGGTGCCCAACAAGCCTAGCAGCGGCGATATAGCAATCACCGCTTCCAGCACTTTTTCGCCCCGGCGCATCAGCGCTAGCTCTTCATTAGCCGATGTTTCCAAAGCCAGTCGAAACACCTCAGGATCCTGATCTTTGAGCTTGAGCGCACCTAATAAAAAGCGACCCATCGGCAGGCCATTGCCCCGCTGAGCAATTTGGTTGGCCGCCGACCATTCTCGGCGAGCGGCTTCTAAGACACGCCCCGAAACCTCTCGCTCTCGGGTCAAAATTTTAGACCAGAACCAGATCCGTTCCATGATGGTGCCTAGCGCCAAAATGGACAGAAATAGCAGCGGCCACATGGCTGGGCCACCCTGTCTAAATAGTTCCGAGATATTCACTGCTACCCTCCTACACGACCGAAGCGCTCTGTTTAAGTACCGTTAAGTACAACAACCACACTAAACAATTACAATAATCAATTACACAGAGCAGTATTATTTTCTGCCCTAGTGTAGTTCATAAAAGGACTATAGCCCTACCAACTTACAGCCACTTTCTACAACGCTCAGCTCGCTCAATCGGGCTAATTTCGTTAAATTATCGCATCTTAAGACAGCGCGTCTGAAGGGAGCACGTCTTAATGGAGCATATCTAAAACTTCGTTGGCAGCGCGATCGCACACGCCTACTTCACCCATGGCCTTTCTCATCTGCTGATAGCCCTCTAGCATTGTCTGCCGCTTGGCCTCATCTGTCAGCAGCTCTAGCGCCGCGCGGCTAATTTTTTCAGGCGTCGCATCCCACTGCAATAGCTCGGGCACAATCGGCTGATTTTCCATCAGGTTTACCGGCGATACGTAGGCTCCCGTGAACCGTACGATGTATTTTGCGATAAAGCCCGTGAGATTGCTCAGTCGATAGGTGACGACCTGTGGCACGTTCATCAGCGCGACTTCTAAGTTGACGGTGCCCGATTTGTTGATTACCAGGTCGGCGGCTGCGATCGCCTTTTGCCCATCGGCTTTGTCCACTATCTGCGCATTCAGCCCGTACTCATCTATCGCATCGGCCACCACTTCTTTGAAGTCTGGCAGCGACAGCGGCACCAAAAATTTCACCCCTGGCTGTGCCTGCTGAATTTGCCTAGCCGCCTCAAACATTCTAGGCATAACGTACTTTAGCTCCTGCTGGCGTGAAGCCGGTAGCAATGTGACTACCTGAGATTTTAGGTTAATTTGCAGGGCTGCTCGCGCTTGTGCCTGGGGTATTGGCTCAGCTAAAATATCTACTAGCGGATGGCCTACCCACTTCACGTTAGCGCCCGCTTTTGCGTAGTAAATGGCCTCCTGTGGAAAAATTGCCAGCAGCTTATCGCTGACGTTGAGCACAGCCTGAGTGCTTTTTTGGGTCGAAAGCACCCATTCTTGAGGCGCGATGTAGTAGGCGATGGGGACTTGTGGTAGATGCTTACGGATGAGTTCGCCGACTGCAATGTTGGGGCCTTTATAGTCCAGCAGCACCATCAGGTTAGGGGGCTGATCGAGCAGGTACTGATTGACTTTTTTTTGGGCTTTGCGGCCTTCTAATAAGAAAGGCACGGCTTCGATTAGGCCAATGGAGCTGAGCTTGACGGTGTTGACCAGGATTTCAGCGCCTGCTGCCGCCATCTGGTGTCCGCCAACGCCTATTACCTGCAGGTTAATGCCGCGTTTTTGGGCCTGCCGGTATAGGGCGCTGGTGAGCAGGCCGCCTTGCAAGTCGCCGGAGACTTCTCCGGTGTGAATGAATATTCGAACGGTTTGGCTCATGTGTGCGTCCTGATGGCTCACTATTGCTTGTGATGCATTTTGGGTAATGGGGTTGTGGCGGTTTGTGGCGGTTTGTGGGTGGGGTGGTGGGCAAGTTGGAGGGGTTGGTTGTCCAAGGAGGTTTCTACCTGCCCACCCTACAGGGTTACGGGGATTATCTTCGTCGTCCTGGGACTGGGCCGCGTCGCCCTTTTTCGTGGGCGGAGGCGCGTAAAAACTCATACAGATGACGAACGTGGACGTTGTCTGTCATGGTCTCTAGCTTGCTGATCGCTTCTTCTAGGGTTAAATCCGCCCGGTAGAGCAGGCGAAAGGCTTCTCGTAGCTCTTTATACACCTGGCCGTCGGCCTCTTGAGCAATCCCCGAACGACGCAGCAATACCTGATTGAGCCCGCGAACTCGCGAGGGGTTGCCTTCTACCATGGTGTAGGGCGGCACGTCCCTTTCAATTCGGCTCATGCCGCCTACCATGGCGTAGCGGCCAATATGCACAAACTGATGAACGCCGACTAGGCCGCTCAGGCGGGCGTGGGACTCAATTTCTACATGGCCTGCTAGCGCTACCGAGTTGGCAATGATGACCCGGTCGGCGATTTGACAGTTGTGGGCTACGTGCGAATAGGCCATTAGTAAATTGTGGTTGCCTAGCCGGGTGACTTCCCCTAAGCGAGTGGGCCGGTTGATGGTGACGCATTCGCGAATGGCGTTGTCGTCACCGATTTCTACTAGGCTCATAGAGCCGTCGTATTTGAGGTCTTGAGGCTCTAGGCCGATGGCGGCATGGGGAAATATTCGATTGCGATCGCCAATCTTCGTGTAGCCCTCAATGACCGCATGAGCCCCAACGCTGGTATCTGCGCCGATGCTCACTTTTTCGCCGATGACCGCATAGGGGCCGATGCTAGCGCTCTGATGAACTTGAGCGCCGAGGTGAATCACAGCCGTGGGATGAATCAAAGTAGTCAAAGCCATGTCTCCAGCAGCGCCGCCAAGCGGGTGAGGCTAATCGATAGGTGCATAGTAAAGCGATCGCAGCTAAATGTCAGGAAACAAGTGGACGCTAAGCCATCTGGCCGTTAATCTGGACGTTAATCCACCACCGAAAACATCAAAATACCCTCACAGGCAAGATGCCCGTCCACTTCAGCTCGCGACTTCATTTTGCCAAAGCGTAGTCCCTTGATGGCGACTAGCTCAGTCGTAATGACCAGCTGATCGCCCGGTATGACAGGCCGTCGAAACTTAACCTTGTCGATGCCCGCAAACACGCACAGACGACCGTCTACACCCGGCACCTGAGAGAGCACAACTCCGCCAACCTGAGCCATCGCTTCTACAATCAGCACCCCCGGCATGATGGGTCTGCCCGGAAAGTGACCCTGAAAATGAGGCTCATTAAAAGAAACATTCTTAAGCCCAATCGCCTTTTCTCCAGGCACATATTCAATAATGCGGTCAACCAGGGCAAACGGATAGCGGTGGGGCAAAAGCTGCTGAATCTCTTCAAGCGTGTAAGTGATTTTGGCCTTCTCGCTGTCGGATTTTCCGTTGGCTGAATTCTCTAAAGAATTCGGTTGGGAATCGGCAGGAGAGACCGTTTGAGTAGAGTCGGTGGAAGCGGGAGCACTGGTCGGCATAAAAATAAGCTTGGATAAAAACCCCTCACGATTTTGCCATTAGACGGTTCCTGACGCTACGAATCAGCGAAAAAAAGCTTTTTAGCTAGCTCAACGTGTAGCCCATGACTTGCCTTATAGGCCACATAGTGAGCCCGTGGAATATCCCCTAGCAGGCTTAAGTCGCCCATCAAATCGAGCAGCTTATGTCGGGCGGGCTCATTGTCAAAGCGCAGCGGCGGGTTAAGCCAGCCCTCAGCGCTACACACCAAAGCGTTGTCCAAGCTGCCGCCTTTAATTAATCCTTGAGCGCGCAGGTAGTCGATTTGGTGCGCCAGCCCGAACGTCCGAGCGGGCGCGATTTCGGTGGCAAAGCTGCTATCTGCTTTATCTGTAGCAGCGGGCGACCAGCTATGCCACTGGTTGCCAATGGCTGCTAAGTCGAAGTCAATGCCGTAGGTGAAGCGTAGCTCGGAGCTGGGAAAGGCTGTGACAAAGGCATCGCCAGATCGAACTGATATTGGTTCTTGTAGGGCCGTGCGAAGGGTTTTAGCGGCGGACTGTAACGTAGAGCCAACCGCCGAGAGAAGTATGACCCATTCTTGCGCAGAGCCGTCTAGCAAGGGGAGTTCAGGCCCGTCTATTTCAATGCGTACGTTGTCTATTTGTAGGGCTAATAGCGCCGATAGTAGGTGCTCTACTGTCCTGACTTTTACGTTTTCTACAGAGCCGGTGGCGATATTAAGACCTAACTCTGTAGAAAGCTGAGTTTGTACGACGTTCACTACCGTTGCTGCGATTTGCGGGGCGTTTGGCAGATCTGTGCGCACAAAGTAGCGTCCGGCTTCGGGCTCAGCCGGTAGCAGCCGGACGGTGGTTTGCTGGCCCAGGTGCAGGCCGATGCCGGTAGTGGAGGCGATCGCACCCAAAGTCCGCTGTCGCTGAACACCCTCTGCCACCAAATCTTCCGCCACCGAATTTTCTGCTACCGTCGACTCCACACTACCCACCATTAGAAACGCTCTCCAAAGCCAAAGTGGAAGCGGCTACCCTCGTTGCTAAGGCCGTAATCTAGCCGGAGTGCGCCCAGCGGTGTTTGCACCCGCACACCAGCACCATAGCCAAAGCCACTGCCAGGTTTACCCCGCAGTCCAGCCGGGTTGCCCGGTACCGCGTCGCCCGAGCCCAGGTCGGTGCCGTAGTCAGCAAACAGCGCGCCGTTTAAGAACTCGCTAAACAGCGGAAAGCGATATTCCACGGTGCCCAGTGCGTACGATTTGCCTGAGCCAACAGCGCCTTCTTCATAGCCCCGAACAGAGTTACCTCCCCCTAGTGGAAACGCCTCGTAAGGCGGTATCTCACCAATCGCAGTGCCGCCTTGTAGGTTGAAAGCGATCGTTTCGCGACCGTCGTCTGCACCTAAAAAGTTTACGGGGATGTACTGGCTGTAGCTACCCTGAATTTTGTTGTAGAAAATGTTGCCGCTCCCGATGGGTACGGACTGCTCGGTGCCTAATCGCACAAGGCTACCGCTCGTTGGCGCGAGTGGATTGTTACGCTTGTCTAACACTGCGCCAAACTGTACCGTCAGCAGGTCGTCTCGCCCATTGCTGCTAGCCGAGAGCAAGTTACCAAATTCATCGCGAGGCGTTACGTCACCGTCTCCATCTAGCACCGCTACCCGTTCATACTGAGCACCCAACGACAGCGACAGGCCATCATCCAGCGGGCGGCTAAAGCTAATGCCTGTTCCTAAGCGGTTGATACGAGGCGTATCACCGCTGCCGTTCTCTAGTTCGACGTCGATCGGGCCATTGTCAAAAATTAGCGACGTCGCCCGACGGTTAAACAGGGACGTCGTGTAGGAAGTTCGGTAGGGGTCGTTCGCAATCCAGGGGTCGGTGAAGCTAACGTCAAAGAGAAAATCGCCTCGGGTGGTGACGCGGCCTTCGGTGCGCAGCTTTTGGTTGTTGCCACCAAAGTTGTCTTCGTTGTAGCTGAGCTGCCCAAACAAATCGCCGCGCAGGTTAAAGCCCAAAGACGCTCCAATAGAGCCGGTATCTCGCTCGGCAATATTGACAATCAGCTTCACCTTTTGCGGATCTTCATCACCTGGGTCTAGCGACAGGCGAATGTCGTCAAAAATGCCCAGGCCAAAGGCGCGGCCAACGTCTTGCTGAATGGCGCTTTCTTGAAAAACGTCACCAGGCTTGGTTTCAAACTCACGGGTGACGATAAAATCCCGAGTTTTCCCTTTGAGTGGATCGCCGTCCTCATCTACGGTTTGGCCATCGGTGTCGATGTAGCGCACCTCAATTTCCTCGATCACGCCTTCTGCCGCAATCAGGGTAACGACGCCATCGTCAGTGAGCTGTGGAGACGCGGTTACCTGAGCGAGTACGTAGCCATTTTCCTGATACCAGTCATTGAGATCGAGCACGCCATTTTGCAGGTCGCGCAGGTTCAAAATTTCGCCGTACTGAGGGCCAAAAATTTCATTGACGACTTCATCAGGGAGCACCTGGCGGTTGCGGACATCAACCTGAGTAAGCACCGGATTGGGCTCTACAAAAAACGTGACCTTGACCCCTAAAGGCGTATCGGAAGGTTCGGCTCGCACGTTAGAGAAAAAGCCGGTCCTAAAGACACTGTTGATATCTTGTTGGAGCTGTGTGCGCGTAGCCGTTCGACCGGGCACCGTGCTGACTGCGCCGTATACCGCGTTCACCAGCTCATCGGTCAGCGGCCTTTGTGGATTGGAGGTCACCACGTCTACTTCTGAGACCAGCACCTGAGTTTCGTCGCTTTCAACGTCTCCAGGCGTTCCAGGCATTCCAGGCGTTCCAGGCGTTCCTGCGGGTGCATTAGGCGCTGCGGGCGTGCCGCTGGGCACGGGAATAGCATTCGTCGGCGCGGCAGGCGTCGGATCTGTTACCTCTATGTCAAGGTCACCATCGTTGAGGTCTGCTTCACCCGGCACGTTGGTTTCCGCTTCTGCTGGGTCAACGACATCTACATCAACGTCAACATCTTGGTCGGTGGGCTCAATAATCTCTATGTCACCACCGTCTTCTGGGTTAACGGGTATTTCGATTTCGATGAGAGGTTCATCGGGAGGGGGCACGGGCGGAAGGACTGGATCAATGCCGACAGGTGGACTTCCTGGGGTGATCGGGATGTCTTCTACTAGCTGGGCTATCTCTATCGGGGCCGTTGCGGCTGGACGCCCTACCCCGTTTAGGAGCCGTCCTAACGAAACTTCCGATGGCTGATCGACATCAGCGGTTATAGGGATTTCAGCGGAGGATTCGGCAGCTTGGGATGGCAAACTGGCGATCGCAACCAAACTAAAGCAGGCCAAAAGAGCCGGGGATACACGCATAACCAGAATCGATCCTTATGATAAGTTCACTCCTCACAGCGCCCTCACTGCCCGTGATTACAAAAGTATTTCAGCTCACCCGATTGTAAATCAGCAATGAAGGAGAATCTTTCGTAGGCGCATACACCAGGGCCAAGACGACCCACAATCAATCAATTGCGACCGATTCTACCGTACTGTAAGGTACGCTACGAAAAATCACTGTGCCAGAATAGCAGGCTGCACGGTTGGGGAACGAGCTAGTTGGAACACTGAATCATTTGATACATTAACCTTTTGCGGGCGAGCATGAGTCAAAAAAATGCTCAGCGATGAACCCTGATTAATTCATTGTTTAATCTGGCTTATTTAATCTGGCTTAAGATTCGATCTAGCACTGACTGATAGCCTTCGGCGACATTGCCTAAGTCCTGACGAAAGCGATCTTTGTCCATTACGCGCTTTTTTTCGTCTGCTTCGTGGGTGTCCCATAGGCGGCAGGTGTCTGGGCTAATTTCGTCGGCTAGCAGCAGTTTGCCGCTTTTGTCTGTGCCAAATTCCAGCTTGAAGTCTACGAGGGTGATGCCGCAGCTCGCAAAAAATTCGCTGAGGATGCGGTTGACCTGCTGCGCTTGGCTGATGAGCTGGTCGAGCTGGGCGGCAGGGGCGATGTTCATGGCGAAAATGCGATCGCGTGTCAGTAAAGGATCGCCTAGATCGTCGTTTTTGTAGTAAAACTCCACCAGTGACGGTTCTAACTTGGTGCCTAGTGTGAGCCCGGTTTGCTTGCATAGGCTGCCGGCTGCGAGGTTGCGGACGACGACTTCGAGCGGCACTATATTGACTCGCTTGATTCGCATTTCTCTGTCGCCTGTGGTTTCTAACAGGTGCGTTTCGATACCTTTTTTTTCAAGCAGTCTGTACAGGTGCGTCGTTATTTTGCAGTTCACGATGCCTTTGTTGGCGATCTGGCCTTTCTTTTGCGCGTTGAAGGCGGTGGCGTCGTCTTTGAAGTAGGTGATTAGGACTTCGGGATCGTCGGTTGCGTAGATGATCTTGGCTTTGCCTTCGTAAAGTTTTTGGGTTTGGGCTGGGGGGTGGGTCATGGGGCTATGGGGCGGGGATGAAGGGGCGGGGATGAATGCAGTTT
>PPFU01005119.1_pt1 | contig 19370 bp, 20 predicted proteins | sample 1535991 | NCBI WGS metagenome assembly PPFU01 (sample SAMN04901290, study PRJNA319586) | Hypolithon metagenome, whole genome shotgun sequencing project. | isolation source: Antarctic Hypolithon | place: Antarctica: Miers Valley | collected 2014
CGATGAGAGCAAGGGCCTCGAATTCGAGCTCGAGACCGTCGAGGGCATGCAGTTCGACCGCGGCTATCTCTCGCCGTACTTCGTCACCAATGCCGAGAAGATGGTCGTCGAGCTCGACAACCCCTACATCCTGATCCACGAGAAGAAGCTCTCCAACCTGCAGGCGATGCTGCCGGTGCTCGAGGCCGTGGTCCAGGCGGGCCGTCCGCTGCTCATCATCGCCGAGGACATCGAGGGCGAGGCGCTGGCCACTCTGGTGGTCAACAAGCTGCGCGGCGGGCTCAAGGTCGCGGCCGTCAAGGCGCCGGGCTTCGGTGACCGGCGCAAGGCCATGCTGCAGGACATCGCGATCCTGACCAACGGCGAGATGATCAGCGAGGATCTCGGCATCAAGCTCGAGAACGTCACGCTGAACATGCTCGGCCAGGCCAAGACGGTGACGATCGACAAGGACAACACGACGGTCGTCGATGGTGCGGGTTCGAGCGAGAACATCAAGGCGCGCGTCGAGCAGATCCGTGCCCAGATCGAGACCACCTCGTCCGACTACGACAAGGAAAAGCTGCAGGAGCGCCTCGCCAAGCTGGCCGGCGGTGTTGCGGTGATCAAGGTCGGCGGTGCGACCGAGATCGAGGTCAAGGAGCGCAAGGACCGTGTCGACGACGCGCTTCATGCGACCCGGGCCGCGGTCGAGGAAGGCATCGTTCCCGGTGGCGGCGTGGCGCTGCTCTACGCGACCAAGTCGCTCAACGGGCTCGAGGGCGCGAATGACGACCAGACCCGCGGCATCGACATCGTGCGCCGCGCGCTGCAATCGCCGGTCCGCCAGATCGCCGAGAATGCCGGCCATGACGGCGCGGTCGTCGCGGGCAAGCTGATCGACGGCGACGACGAGACGATGGGCTTCAACGCGCAGACCGACATCTACGAGAACCTCGTCAATGCGGGCGTGGTCGATCCGACCAAGGTCGTGCGCACGGCGCTGCAGGATGCGGCGAGCGTTGCGGGCCTGCTGATCACCACCGAGGCGGCGGTCAGCGAGTTGCCCGAGGACAAGTCCTCGGCCCCGTCGATGCCGGGCGGCGGTATGGGCGGCATGGGCGGCATGGACTTCTAAGGTCGCTGCCTAGTTCGATGACACGGGGAGGCCCGGCGGAGCGATCCGCCGGGCCTCTTCGCGTGATGGGCGCTGCTCTAGGTGTATGAACATGCGGTAAGACGCCGCCGGGCGGAAAGCCGCATCGCGCCGCCGATGTTCGGCACCTGGATTGAGGCCGAGCGCCGCTTCAATGCAGTGTTGCGCGAGGATTGCGTCAATGCGCCGGTCATGGCCGAGAAGGGCCTGTTGCTGATGTCGGTCGGGCCGGTGCCGCGCCGCGCTGGAAATCGCCGAGCGTGGTCTGGAGCTCGACCCCTTCTCGCCGCGAATGCATTACCAGCGCAGTATCCGGCTCTACGCGGTGGAGCCGCACGTCCGAAGCAGACCGCGCGGCCGACCGGGCGGCGCGATTGTGGCCGATGCATCCGGGCATCCGCCATGCGCGTTTCGTGGTCTTCGCCCTGACCGAGCGGACCGACGCGGCCCTGCGTCTGCTCGACATCGACGGGCGGGATGCGCTGCCGCTGCCTGCCCCGCTCGTGGCGAGCTGGCGGATGGCGCTGCGGGTCCATCGCGGCCGAAACGAGCGGCAGCGTGCGCAGGCGATCGCGCCATTCCGGAGGACGTGCGGGCCAACACCGCCGCCGCGGTCAATGCGATCCTCGCCTCGAGCCTGCTAGGCGCGATGCGGCGTTCACCGTGGCCGAGGGCTAGCTGGCGCGACGCGGTCCGCTGGTTGGCGAGCTGCGCACGTCCGGCGATCCGCCGGCGCAGGAGCACAAGTGGCGCAAGACGATGCTGCTGTTTCTGCCCGCCACGCTCGCGATGCACGCCGACCGGCGGTTCGCCGGCCTGGTCGAGACCCTCGGGATGGCCGATTACCGGCGCCGATCCGGTTTCCCGCCCGACTAATTCACCGCGCATTCGACCGGGTGACGCGAAGCTCCGCAAGATCTGCCGGGGACCGCGTGGCGGGGCAGCAAGCGGAAACCGGGACGCTCTCCCCATACTAAGCAAGCAGGATCAAGCCGGGCACGAAGGCTTCTTGAAGTGGCCGACCTTCTTCGCCATCATCCCGGTCATGCTCGGGTTCAGGCCCTGAAGCGGCCGGGCAGCGCGCGCCTGAAGCGGAGCGCGAACAGGGGCTGGGTTCGGCCCATGCCACCGGGGCCGGCACATTTGCCGCGCCGCGTCGTTGCCATGGTACAACCACAGGCAACACGGGAGATCACCTGATCGTGAAGATACCGCATATGGCGCATGTCGCGCTGGTCGATGGCACGCGGTTCGTGCTGATGCGCAACAAGGGCCAGATTTTCGAGCCGCGGCTGGAGCCGGTCGCCGAGCCCGAACTCGAACCGACCAATTTCTCCGCCGGGATCCGCCATCAGGACAAGGCCGGTCAGCGTTCGGGCAGCACCGACCTGAACGAGCTCGCGCACGGCGCCGCGGCGGCGGAATGGCTCAATTCCAAGGCCTTGGCCGGCGAGATCGAGCAGTTGGTTATCGTCGCCGACCCCAAGACGCTGGGCGAGATGCGGCGGCATTATCACAAGGAATTGTCGAGCCGGCTGGTGGGCGAGCTCGACAAGGCGCTGGCTTCGGAACCCGTGCCGCAGATCGAGAAGGCGCTCGCGGCCGCGTGAGACGGGGGCGATGGAACCCGGCGTCTGCGGGCGGGCGATGATCGATCAAAGCTGCCGCCGCGCGCAGATGGTCGAGCGCCAGCTCGCCGCGCGGGGCATCGCCGATCCACGCGTGCTCGCGGCGATGGGCGAAGTGCCGCGCGAGCGGTTCGTGGCTCCCGAACTCGACGAGCGCGCCTACGATGATGGCCCGCTGTCGATCGGCGAGGGGCAGACGATCTCGCAGCCCTATATCGTCGCATTGATGATCGAGGCGGCGCACCTTGCCCCGGGCGAGCGCGTGCTCGAGGTGGGCGCCGGCTCGGGCTATGCGGCGGCGGTGCTGTCGCGCATCGTCGGCGAAGTGCTGGCAATCGAGCGGCACGGGAGCCTCGCCGAAGCCGCAGCGGGACGGATCGCGGACCTCGGCTACGACAATTGCCGGATCGTCGCGGGAGACGGCATCCGGGGTTTGCCCGAGGAGGCACCGTTCGACGCGATCATCGTCGCTGCGGGCGGAGAGCACGTGCCCATGCCTCTGAAGCAGCAATTAGCGGTCGGCGGGCGGATGGTGATGCCGGTCGGCGACGAGATGTCTCAAGTGCTGCGACGGCTCACCCGGACGGCGCCGGATCGATGGGAGGAGACCGATCTTGCCGGCGTGCGCTTCGTGCCACTGATCGGCGCGCATGGTCGCGGGGAAGGGCGTTGAGAACGCTTCGTCGCCGTGATGCCTCGCCTCGTCGCGCGTCGAATTGCGCTGTGAATCCGCCTCGTTCACCTTTTGCCAACTTTTTCGGTGTATGAGGGACCAATGGGACTGACCGTTTTCGCCAGGCTTTTCGCATTCCTGTGTCTCGCCGTGGCTACGCCGATTGCGGCGCAGGACAACTTCGCCGCGCTCGAGGCCGAGTTCGACAGCGCGCTCGGGACCGATGTCAGGGCGCCGCAAGACTACTCGCCGAGCATCGATACCCTGCTCGAACAGCGCATTTCTCAACTTGCGGAAGGCTCACGGGGGCGGATCGGAGTGGCCGCGATCGACCTTTCAACCGGACGCGAGATCGCGATCCTCGGCGATCAGCGCTTTCCGATGGCGAGTACCAGCAAGATCGCGATCGCCGCCACGTTTCTCGAAGGGGTCGACCAGGGCCGCTGGAGCCTGTCGAGCGAGTTCCCGTTGCTGCTGCCGGTGAGTTCGCAGCCCTTCTCGACCAGCGCGGCACCGGTTCGCCGTGGCCAGTACATGAGCGCGCTGCAGCTGATTGACCTGATGATCACGCGCAGCTCCAACCCGGCGACCGACGCGCTGATCGCCGCAGTCGGCGGGGTCGACCAGGTCAACGAATGGGCGCGCCGCTCGGGGATCGAAGGTTTCGAGCTGACCCGCGACATCGCCACCCTCGTGCGCGATGACGGCGAATTCGATCCCGCCATTCACGTTGACCGGCGCGACAGCGCGACACCGCGCGCGATGGTTCAGCTTCTGACCGGCCTGCACCAGGGCAAGTGGCTGAGCCCGAGGAGCCGCGATGTGATCGTCGGCGCGATGGAGCGCTGCCGCACGGGCACGCGGCGGATCCCGGCGATGATGCCCAACTCGGTGACTGTCGCGCACAAGACGGGTTCGCTCAACAACACCTCGAGCGATGTCGGCATCCTCACCGCGCCCGATGGCCGTGCGATCGCGCTCGCCATCTACGTCACCGGCCAGGGCACGCGGCTCAACCGGGAGAAGCGGATCGCCTCGATCGCGCGCGCGATCTATGACGGCTATACCGAGCCTAACGTCGGCTGGATGAACGCCGCCGCTAAATAAGGAGTTGCCGCTCGATGAGGGCACCGCCTGTAAGCTTCGCAACATCGATTGAACGGTTTGCGAGCGAGGAACCGCCATGCGTGGCGGTACGCGGCGGGGGCCGACCGAAGCGCGGTCGGGACGCTGAGGGGCGGTAGGGCCCCGGTTCGTCTCCCGCAGCTGAAACGTAAAAGGGCGCGGCCTGGACCGCGCCCTTCTCTCGTTGACAGAACGCTCGAGGCGTAATCAGTCGACGGCGGCCTCGGTGACCGTCTCGTCCTGCATCTCGGCCTCGGCGCCTTCCAGGGCGGCGTCGGTCTCGGCGACGCCTTCCTCAGCGGCCATCTCGGCATCGGTACCCATCTGCTCGACCTCGGCGCCCATGGCGTCCATGTTGGTCTCTGCATCGGCGGCCATCGAATCGACGGTGGCCTCGGTGTTCTCTTCGGTGCCTTCCGAGCAAGCCGAAAGGGTCAGGGCGGCGCCGGCAGCGGCGGCGGCGAGAATGATCTTGCGCATGTTTATTATCCTTGGCTTCAAGCACCTAGGCTCGGCGGAGGCCGGGGCCCAGAGCCGGCAATCCAGCCTGCTCACTTGCCTAAATAAGGCCACATTTGGGCGAAGCAAGCAGAATATGGCAAAAATGCGGCGAGCGGATGAGCGCCGTTTTGCAGCGACAATCGTGCTGACCGCGCCCCCCCGCCCTGCTAGCAGGCGCGCATGACGCAAGCGGCGAGCGACAAGCAGCATCTCTACCTGGTCGACGGCTCGGCCTACATCTTTCGCGCTTACCACCGCCTGCCCCCGCTGACCAATCCCGAGGGCACCCCGGTGGGCGCGGTCTACGGCTATACGACGATGCTCTGGCGCCTGGCGCAGGACCTCGACCGGGCGGTCGGGCCAACGCATCTTGCGGTGATCCTCGACAAGGGTTCGACCAGCTTCCGCAACGATCTTTACGAGCAGTACAAGGCCAACCGGCCCGAGCCGCCCGAGGACCTGGTGCCGCAATTCCCGCTCATTCGCGATGCGACGCGCGCCTTCAGCCTCGCCTGCATCGAGGAGGACGGGCTCGAGGCGGACGATCTCATCGCCTCCTATGCCAGGGCGGCGACCAGGCGCGGGTGGGACGTGACGATCGTTTCCAGCGACAAGGACCTGATGCAGCTCGTCGGCCGCTGCGCCGAGCCGGACGAGGGGCTCGAGGGCGGCTGCATCGATATGCTCGACACGATGAAGAACCAGCGCATCGACATCCCCGAGGTCGTCGAGAAGTTCGGGGTAGTCCCTGAAAAGCTGGGCGACGTGCTGGCGCTGATGGGAGACAGCGTCGACAACGTGCCGGGGATCTTCGGCATAGGGCTCAAGACCGCGACCAATCTCATTCAGGAGCACGGCAGCCTGGCGGCGGCGCTCGATGCGGCCGAGGGGATGAAGCCGTCGAAGCTGCGCGAACGGCTGATCGAAGGGCGCGAGATGGCGCTGCTCAGCCGCGTGCTCGTCCAGCTGAAGGAGGATTGCCCGCTGCCCCAGCCGCTCGAGGACTTCCGCCTCGATGGGGTGCCGAGCGAGCCGCTGGCCGCGTTCCTGACGAGGCATGGCTTCACCAGCCTCCTGAAGCGGCTCGACGGCGGGACGGGCTCGCCCGACCGGAGGAACGACCTGAACCCCGTCAGAGACGGCAAGCAGGGCGCGCCCGCCTCGCCCAAGGGCAATACGCAGCCGCTCCCCGAACAGCCGCCGATCGACCGCGAGGCCTATGAATGCATCCAGACGATGGAGCGGCTCGCGCATTGGATCGCCCGGGCCTTCGAGACGCGGCTGGTCGCGATCGACACCGAGACCAGTGCGCTCGATGCGATGCAGGCCCAGCTCGCCGGGATCAGCCTGGCGGTCGGCCCGGGCGAGGCGTGCTACGTGCCGCTGGGGCATGGCGGGAGCGACATGTTCGCCGAGCGCCCGGAGCAGATCGAGCGGCAGGCGGCCTATGCTGCGCTGCGGCCGCTGCTCGAGAGCGATGCGGTGCTCAAGATCGGGCAGAACGTCAAATTCGACATCAACATTCTCTCCCGCTGCGCCGAAATCGCGCTGGCGCCGGTCGACGACACGATGATCATGAGCTTTGACATGGATGCGGGCCGCAACCCCGAGGGGATCGGCGGCGGGCACGGGATGGACGAGCTTTCCGAGCGCCATCTCGGCCACAAGACCCTGACCTTCAAGGAGATCTGCGGCACGGGCAGGAAAGCGATCCCGTTCGGCGAGGTGCCGCTCGAGAAGGCGACGCGATATGCCGCCGAGGATGCCGAGGTGACCTGGCGGCTGTGGCGCTCCCTCAAGCCCCGTCTCGCCGAGGAGGGCGCGAGCCGGGTCTACCAGCGCGTCGACCGGCCGCTCATCCCGGTGGTGGCGGCAATGGAGCGGCACGGGATCCGCGTCGATCGCGAGCAGCTGGCGCGATTGTCCGAGGAGTTCTCGGTCGAGATCGCACGGATCGAGGGAGAGATTTTCGCCGCTTGCGGGCAGGAGTTTACCATCGGCAGCCCCAAGCAGCTGGGCGATGTCCTGTTTGACAAGCTCGGCTACCAGGGCGGGCGCAAGGGCAAGAGCGGGCAGTATTCGACCGACCAGGCAGTGCTCGAGCGGCTCGCCTCGCAGGGGGCACCGGTCGCGACCAAGGTGCTAGAATGGCGCCAGCTGACCAAGCTGAAGAACACCTATACCGACGCCCTGCAAGTGGCGATCGACCGCGATACGGGACGAGTCCACACGTGTTACAGCCTGGTGGGCGCGCAGACCGGGCGGCTGTCCTCGACCGACCCGAACCTGCAGAACATCCCGATCCGCACCGCGATCGGGCGGCAGATCAGGAAGGCGTTCGTGCCCGAGGCGGGCAATGTGCTGCTGGCAGCGGACTATTCGCAGATCGAGCTGAGATTGGCCGCGCACATGGCCGATGTCGGGCCCCTGAAGGAGGCGTTCGCGAGTGGGGAGGACATCCATGCGCGCACCGCGATGGAGATGTTCGGCACGCTCGATCGCGATACCAGGGCGCGGGCCAAGACGATCAACTTCGCCATCCTCTACGGCATCAGCCGCTGGGGCTTGGCCGGGCGGCTGGGGGTCGAGCCGGACGAGGCGCAGGCGATGATCGACCGCTATTTCGAACGGTTTCCGGGCATCCAGCGGTATATCGTTACCACTCTGGAAGGCGTGCGCGAACGGGGGTATTCCGAGACGCTGTTCGGCCGCAAGACGTGGTTTCCGCGGATAAACGCCAAGAACCCGACCGAGCGCGGCGGCTCGGAACGCGCGGCGATCAACGCGCCGATCCAGGGGACCAGCGCGGACATCATCAAGCGGGCGATGGCGCGGATGGGACCGGCTTTGGCCGATGCGGGTCAGGACCATGTAAGGATGCTGCTCCAGGTGCATGACGAGCTGGTGTTCGAGTTGCCCGCAGGCGATGTCGCCGCCGCCGCGCCGGTGATCGAGCGGGTGATGGCCGAGGCGGCGCTGCCCGCGGTCAGCCTCGAGGTGCCGCTGGCGATCGAGATCGGCCATGGCGAGAGCTGGGATGCGGCGCACTAGGGGTGGCGCGACAAAGCCGCCCTTTTTTCACGGGCGCGAATGAGAGGGCGCTCCTCACCTAGCGAGAGTGGGGCCAGGCTCCACCCGCCCCGCCGGTGGCTCGCGCGGTCCGCGGCTCCCCGGGAAAGGGGGTTATCCGCCACTTTTTCGCACTTGCAGCATCGTGCACGTTGCCTAGGTTGCGGCGATGATGATGCCGGTCCTGGTCGAAAACCTGCGCGAGGTCGTCTCGGGCCCATACGAGCGTTGGATCGTCGCAGGGCTGGCGATCACCATCGGCCTGCTGGTGGCGCTGATCGTGCATCGGCTGGCGTTCACCATCCTCGAGCGGATCGCACGGTCGAGCCACAGCCAGACCGACAACCTCGTCATCCGTCACATCCTCAGCCCGACGCGCTGGGGCCTGATCGCGCTGGCGGTGGTGGTCGTGGCACGCGAAGTGCCGTTGCTGGCGGAGGTGTGGGAGCGGGTCGCGGGGCTGGTGATGCCGCTCCTCGTCGGCTGGATCGCGCTCGCCATCATCCGCGCGCTCGTCGAGGCGCTGAGCCTCAAGAACGATCTGACCGTGACCGACAACCTTCAGGCCCGCAGGCGGCAGACGCGGCTGGCGATCTTCAGCCGCCTCGGCACTTTCCTCGTCATCGCCATCACCGTGGGGTTGATGCTGCGCTCGATCCCCGGCGTGCGCGACATCGGCATTACGCTGATGGCATCGGCGGGGCTGGCTGGCCTCGCGGTCGGCGCGGCGGCGCAGCCCGCCCTCAAGTCCTTGATCGCGGGCCTGCAGATGGCACTCACCGAGCCCATCCGGATCGACGATGTGGTCGTCATCGACGGCGAATGGGGCCGGATCGAGGACATCCGCACGACCTATGTGGTGGTGCGGATCTGGGACGAGCGGCGGCTGGTGGTGCCGACCAGCCGGTTCCTCGAGGACACGTTCGAGAACTGGACGCGGGAGGGCGCCGAGGTGCTGGGCACGGTGTTCCTCCATCTCGATCCGCTGGCCGAAATCGCGCCGATCCGCGCCGAGTTCGAACGCCGGATCGAGGCGCATGCCTTGTGGGACGGGCGCACGCGGGCGTTACAGGTGACCGCGACCGCGCCGGGCTCGATCGAGGCCAGGCTGCTGATGAGCGCAGCCGATGCCCCGACCGCGTTCGACTTGCGGTGCGAGATACGCGAGGGGATGCTCGCCTGGATCAAGGAGCATCAGCCCGAAGCGATCCTGCGCCATCGGATGCTGCCGGTGGGGCCGGTGGAGATAGAGAGTGCAGGCGACGCGGCTTGAGGTGCTAGCGCTGTCCGACCCGCAGCTGGAGGCTTTCCGAGGCGCGTCCGCCGGCAAGCAGCAGCGCCAGCGCCAGCACCGCCATCGCCACCGTTCCCGTGGCGCCGGCGGCGAACGCCAGGCTCATGCCGATCATCATCGCCAGGAGATTGACCGCGAGCGCGAGGAGACCTGCCAGCGCCGCCGCGCCGCCAAGGACGCGGGCGCTGGCGGGGGCGCTCCTCAGGAGGACGAGGCCGAGCACGATGGCGCTCAAGCCGAACGCCGCCTTGCCGGCGAAATAGAGGAAGAAGGCCATCGCCAGGACCGCGGCGAAGGCGGGGGCGAGCGGTTCACCTGCGCTGGTCAGCGGTTCAAACATCGTCAGGCCCATGCCCGCCTGGATGAGGTTGACGATGCCACCCGTGGCGAGGCCCGCACCCAGAACCGGGCGCGCCGCGATGATGGCGAGGCCGAACAGGCCGATGAGGAGATAGGCCACCGCCTCGGTCTGCCAGAGCATCACGGCAAGAGGCGTGCCCGAGGCTTCGAGGCCGACATACATCGCCTGCGTCACGACACAGACCAGCAGCGCGATCGCCACGAGCCGCAGGGGCCATGATGGGGCCGAGGGGGGAAGGCTGCCTGACTGCATCATCATCGCTCCTGCCTGATCTGCCGCTGGCACCATAGCGCGAAACGGCAGGCTGACCGATCGCCTTTCGCCCGGCGCTTGCGGCTGCTCGCTCGCGCGGCTTGCCGATGCGAGGGCCAAAGGGGTGGAGCGTTCGGCCGCGCGCAGCCTAGCCGTGGTCCGCCCGGCCGAAATCGGGACGGGCATCGTCCTGGCCGAGCGCGATGACCTGGCGGCGGATGTCGCGGGTGCGGGTGAACAGCGTCTGCATCGTCTCGCCGTCGCCGCTGCGAATCGCCTCGCGCATCATCGCCAGGTCGACGAGGAAGGTGTCCAGCATGGCCAGCACCGCCTCGCGATTGTGCAGGAACACGTCGCGCCACATGACGGGGTCGCTCGCCGCGATGCGGGTGAAATCTCGAAATCCGCCGGCGGAATACTTGATGACCTCGCTGCGGGTGACCTCCTCGAGATCCGAGGCGGTGCCGACGATGGTGTAGGCGATGAGGTGGGGGATGTGGCTGGTAACCGCGAGCACACGGTCGTGATGGGCGGCGTCCATCACCTCGACCATCGCGCCGAGCGCCTCCCAGAAGCGGGTCAGCGCGGCGAGCTTCTCGGCCCGCACGCCGGGCGGCGGGGTGAGGATGCACCAGCGCTGGTGGAACAGTTGGGCAAAGCCCGCGTCGGGCCCCGATTGCTCGGTGCCCGCGACCGGGTGCGCGGGGATCAGGACCGCGTGCTCGGGCAGGAATTCGTGCAGCGTGCCGGCGATGCTTGCTTTGGAGGAGCCGACGTCGCTGACGATGGCGCCGGGAGCGAGATGCTCGCAGATCGCGCCCGCCGCCTGGACCATCGCGCCCACGGGCACGCACAGGATGACGAGATCCGCGTCCGCGACCGCTTCGGCGGCGGTGGCGGCGATGGTCTGGGCCAGGCCGCGCTCGCCGGCTCGGCGGCGGACCTCGGGATCGCGATCGTAGCCGCTGGTGGCGACCTCGGGCAGACGCTCGGCGATGGCGAGGCCGATCGAGCCGCCGATGAGGCCCAGCCCGATCAGCGCGACCTTCTCGATCCTCACCAGTCCATCCTCACCGGTCCATCCTCACCGCGGGGCCATCGCCAGGCGGCGCAGGGTCTCGGCGATGGCGTCCATCTGCGGCGCGGTGCCGATGGTGATGCGCAGGCCATGCGGCAGGCCCTGGCCGGGCAGGCGGCGGACCGCGTAGCCGGCTTGCGCAAGGCCTTCCTGCGCGGCTTCGGCGGTCAGGTCGCCTTCGAACAGGATCAGCAGGAAGTTGGCCTCGCTGGGGATCGCACGCAGACCGTGATTGCCCAGGCTCCCGATTTCGGCCGTGAAGCGGCCGCGCTCGGCGGCATTGTGCTCGCGCGAGGCGCGGACGAAATCCTGGTCGGCGAGTGCAGCCTCCGCCGCGGCCTGGCCGCTGGTGGTGACGTTGAACGGGCCGCGGATCCGGTTCAGCGCGTCGACGAGGTGCGGCGCGCCGGTCGCCCAGCCGACCCGCTCGCCCGCGAGGCCGTAGATCTTGGAGAAGGTGCGGGTGACGAGCACGTTGCCCGCGCTGGCGGCGAGGGCGAGGCCGCCGTCATCCTCGCCGGGTTCGAGGTACTCGGCATAGGCCTGGTCGAGCACGAACAGCACCTGCGGGGGCAGGCTGCCATGCAGGCGAGCGACTTCGGCGCGGGGGAGGAAGGTGCCGGTGGGATTGTTGGGATTGGCGAGGAAAACGAGGCGGGTCCTGTCGGTAACGAGGCCAAGCAGCGCGTCGACATCGGTGCCATGGGCATGATCGGGAGAGATGACGGGAGTGGCGCCGCAGCGGCGCGTGGCGATCTCGTAAACCGAAAATCCGTAGCGGACATGGACGATCTCGTCCCCCGGGCCGGCGAAGGCCTGGGCGGCGAGATTGAGCAGCTCGTCCGAGCCGGTGCCGCAGACGATGCGGGCGGGATCGATCTGGTGAAGCGCGCCGATGGCTTCGCGCAGGCTCGTGGCCTCGGGATCGGGATAGAGCGCGGCGACGCGGGCCCTGAGGAGCGCATCGAGCGCGCGCGGGCTGGTACCGAGCGGGTTCTCGTTGGCCGAGAGTTTGACGAGCGGACGCCCGTCGGCGGCGTTGGCGCTCCCGGGCTGGTAGGCGTGGATCGCAGCGATCCACGGTTTCATGGCGGGGTGGCTGGAAAGAGGGGCGGGGGCGTCGGCCATGAGGGCGGCGTGTAGCGGGGCGGTGGCGGGGTTGCCAGTGGCGTTCGCTCGGCAGGTTCGAGCAATGAGCGTTGGTCGTCGTGCCGGGCACCGGGCAGCGGGGCTTGAACTGACTGTCGGGAATCTGCCGAGGAGCGCTCCCGCTAGTGCCCGGTGTCGCAAGCATACCGGAGCCGAGCCGGGCGCGCTGCCCCGCCCTTGCCGCGGCGCTCCGATTGACACCGCACCCTCGCTCGTCCCATCGCCGCCCGCGATGGCCTCCCCTCCTGCCGAGATCCGCCGCATCACGCTGGCCGAGCCGTTGGCGCTCGATAGCGGGCGGGTGCTCGAGCAGGTGGAGATCGCTTACGAGACCTATGGCGAGCTGGCAGCGGACCGTTCGAACGCGGTGCTGGTGTTCCATGCGCTGACCGGCGACCAGTTCGTCGCCGGGACCAATCCCGTCACCGGCAAGCCCGGCTGGTGGGAGCGGATGGTGGGCGCGGGGCGGCCGATCGACACGGGGCACCACCAGGTGATCTGCGCCAATATCATCGGCGGCTGCATGGGCTCGACCGGGCCCGCTTCGCCGGCCCCGGACGGCGCGCCCTATGCGATGCGCTTCCCGGTCATCACCATCCGCGACATGGTGCGCGCGCAGGTGGCGCTGCTGGATGCTTTGGGGATCAGCCAGCTGCACGCGGCGGTAGGCGGTTCGATGGGGGGGATGATGGCGCTCAGCCTGGCGGCGCACTGGCCCGAGCGCGCGCGCCGGGTGCTGGGGATCGCCACCACGGCGCGCCATTCGGCGCAGAACATCGCCTTCCACGAAGTCGGGCGGCAGGCGATCATGGCCGATCCGGACTGGCAGGAGGGCGCCTATCAGGGCACCGGGTGCGCGCCCGACAAGGGGCTGGCGGTGGCGCGGATGGCGGCGCACATCACTTACCTGTCCGAAAGTCGGCTGACCGGGAAGTTCGGCCGGCGGTTGCAGGCGGGACCCGACGGATCTGCCGGCGCCAAGCGGTTCGGCTTCGATGCGGATTTTCAGGTGGAGAGCTATCTGAGGCACCAGGGGCTCAGTTTCACCGACCGGTTCGATGCCAATTCCTACCTCTACATTACTCGCGCAATGGATTATTTCGACCTGGCCGAGGAGCATGGCGGCAAGCTGGCTGAAGCCTTCGCGCGGACCCGTGCGCGCTTCTGCCTCGTCAGCTTCGATACCGACTGGCTCTACACCACCGCCGACATGCGCAGCGTGGTCCACGCACTCAACGCAGTGGCGGCGGAGGTGAGCTTCGTCGAACTCTCGGCGCCGTTCGGGCACGATTCCTTCCTGCTCGAGGTGCCCGCGCTCGACCGGGTGGTGGCGGGGTTCCTCGGGTGAGCGGGCTGCGCGCCGATCTCGCGGTGATCGCGCGCCATGTCGCGCCGGGCGCGCGGGTGCTCGATGTGGGCTGCGGCGCGGGCGAGCTGATGGCGGTGCTGCGCGAGCGGGGCGTGGTAGCGCGGGGGATGGAGATCGACGCCGCGCTGGTCGAGCGGGCGGTGGCGCGGGGGCTGTCGGTGGTGCAAGGCGATGCCGACCGCGACCTCGCCGACTATCCCGACGGCGCGTTCGATTACGCGATCCTCTCCCAGACGTTGCAGACCGCCGCGCGCCCCGACCGGATGCTGGGCGAGCTGCTGCGCGTCGGCCGCCGGGCCTTCGTCAGCTTCCCCAACTTCGCCTATTGGCGGATGCGGATGGCGCTACTGGTGAAAGGGCGGATGCCGGTGACGCGCCATTTGCCGCTCTCCTGGTATGAGACGCAGAACATCCACCATGTGACGATCGAGGATTTCCGCCTGCTGCTGGCGGAGCAGGGCGTCAGGGTGGAGCGCTCGTGGTTCTTCGCCAGCGGGCGCGAGATCGGCGGCGCAGGCGCCAACTGGCGGGCGGAGCAGGTGGTGTATCAGCTGAGCCGGGCTGTCGCTCCCGAGCAGGGTTAATCCGTGCCTCTCGTCATGGGATCGACCCTTTCGAAAGGTCTGGCTGACCTACCTCGGCAGGGCCGCGGGAGAGAGGTGGCGGCGTGTCGTGGAGCCGGGTCTTGTTCGGGAGCCCCTGCTGCGCCCGTGCAAGCTGGCGCGCTTTGTTCATCTGCCTGCCGCGATGCTGGTTGCAGTGCCGGCAGGCGGCCATCAGGTTCTCGCGCGCATTGGTGCCGCCATCCATCTTCGCCTTGCGGTGTTCTATCGTCGCGGCGAGCGGCGTGCCCCTGGCGCCGAACAGGCGGCCGCAATAGGCGCAGCGGAAACCCTGCTTCTTGGCCAGCTCATGGCGGATGCGCTTGCCGCGCTTGCCGAAGCACATCGGACGCCGATTAGCGCGCAAATCCTAAGCAAGGTTTAACGCCGCCCGGCCCGCTTGCCCGCACAGATTGCCCCTGCCCGGCCGCTTCGCTAGGACTGAACGGCAAGCGCCCCTTGAAGGGAGCGTCCCGACCGAAGCATCCCCGGGGTTCAAATGGCAGGCCATTCCAAGTTCAAGAACATCATGCACCGGAAGGGCGCGCAGGATAAGAAGCGTTCGAACCTGTTCTCTAAGCTCAGCCGCGAGATCACCGTGGCGGCCAAGTCGGGCATGGCCGATCCGGACATGAACCCGCGCCTCAGGCTCGCGGTCAACGCCGCCAAGGCGCAGTCGATGCCCAAGGACAATATCCAGCGGGCGATCGACAAGGCGACGGGCGGCGATGCGGATAATTACGAGGAGGTGCGCTACGAGGGTTATGGCCCGGGCGGCGTGGCACTGATCGTCGAGGCGCTGACCGACAATCGCAACCGCACCGCCACCAACATCCGCACCGCGTTTTCCAAGAATGGCGGGAACATGGGCACCGAGGGATCGGTCAGCCACGGGTTCGAGCGCAAGGGGCTGATCGAGTATCCGGCCACGGCTGGGAGCGAGGACGAGGTGCTCGAGGCGGGGATCGAGGCGGGGGCGGACGACGTCGAGAGTTCGGACGAGGGCCATTCAATCTGGACCAGCATGGACGCGCTGCACGAGGTGGCGGCGGGCCTCGAAGGCTCGCTCGGCGAGGCCGAGAGCGTCAAGCTGGCGTGGAAGCCCAATCTCGAGGTCGCGGTGGGCGAGGGCGAGGCGGAGACGCTGTTCAAGCTCATCGACGCGCTCGACGACGATGACGACGTGCAGGCGGTCTGGGGCAATCACGACGTCCCTGCCGAGGTGCTGGAGAAGCTCGAGGCGTGAGCGGCGGCAAGCGCTGACCTCGCCGCCATGCTGATCCTCGGCCTCGACCCCTCGCTCGCCTGCACCGGGTGGGGCGTGATCCGCAGCGAGGGCAGCAGGCTCGCCCATGTCGCGCATGGCGAGGTGCCGACCGATACGCGCGCGCCTTTGCCCGAGCGGCTGGCGGCGCTCCAGGCGGCTTTGGCCGGAGTGATCGCGCAGCATCGGCCGGACCGGGCGGCGGTCGAGGAGGTGTTCGTCAACAAGAACCCGCAATCGACCTTGAAGCTCGCTCAGGCGCGCGGCGCGGTGCTGGCGGCGTGCGGGGCGGCTGGGCTGCCGGTCGCCGAACATGCGGCGCGAGCCGTCAAGAAGGCGGTGGTGGGCACGGGCGCGGCGGAGAAGGCGCAGGTCGCCGCGATGCTCCGCGTGCTGCTCCCGGGCGTGGCGATCGCCGGGGCGGACGCGGCCGATGCGCTGGCGGTGGCGATCGCCGAGGCGCATCTTGGCAGCGCCGCGGCCGCGCTCTATCGCGCGCGCTGAACGGAGGGGGGCCCTTGTTCCTCGTCGTCTTCCGCAACCGCAAGCGCGCCGATCTCGACCATGCGGCCTACGCTGCCGACGCCGCACGGATGGAGGCACGGGCGAGGTGCCAGCCGGGCTACCTCTCGTTCAAGAGCTACGTTGCCGAGGACGGCGAGGTGATCGCCTTGTCCGAATGGACCGACGAGGCCTCGGCCCGCGCCTGGGGGCGGGAGGAGGAGCACCGCGCGGTGCAGGCGCGCTCGCGGGCGGATTACTACGCCGAGTACACGCTGTTCGCCGGCACGCCCTCGCGGGTCCATCGCTTCGGCGCGAAGGCGGGCGGCTGATCCTCTACGGCAATGCTATAAGTGGCCGAAGGGAAAGGTTGCGGCCCAGATCCGATGAAAGCGGCTGCTTCGGAGAATGGGCCCGGCATCAGGCATATGTCCGACGATGAGTGGCAAGGCGAAGTTCCGCTTACGCCGTCCCAGAGGTAAAATTCCCGCGCGTGCGGTTGGCGATGGCAACCAGTGACAGCATCACCGGCACCTCCACCAGTACGCCCACGACGGTCGCCAGTGCCGCTCCGCTGCCGAGGCCGAACAGCCCGATCGCCACCGCCACGGCAAGCTCGAAGAAGTTCGAGGTGCCGATCAGCGCACAGGGCGCGGCGATGGCGTGCGGCACCTGCCATGCCTTGGCCCAGCCATAGGCGATGAAGAAGATGCCGTAGCTCTGGACGATGATCGGCACCGCAATCAGCGCCACCAGCAGCGGGCGGCTGACGATAGTCTCTGCTTGGAAGCCGAACAGCAGCAGCACGGTCGCAAGCAGACCGACGATCGAGAGCGGCTTGATCCTCGCCGTGAAGTCCGACACCGCGGCCTCGTCCCCGCCATGCGATGTCAGCAGGCGGCGGCGCACCAGCCCCCCGGCGACGAGCGGCACCACGACATAGAGCACGACCGATAGCAGCAGCGTCTCCCACGGAACGGCGATGTCGGTGACGCCCAGCAGCAGCGCCACGATGGGAGCGAAGGCGACGATCATGATGAGGTCGTTCGCCGCCACCTGCACCAGCGTGTAGGCCGGGTCCCCCTTGGTCATCTGCGACCACACGAAGACCATCGCGGTGCACGGAGCCGCGCCGAGCAGGATCAGCCCGGCAATGTATTGCTGCGCGTCCGCGGGCGCGATCAGATCGGCAAAGACGATCTCGAAGAACAGCACGCCTAGGGCGGCCATCGAGAAGGGCTTGATCAGCCAGTTGACGACCAGCGTGATTATGAGCCCGCGCGGCTGGTGGCCCGCGCGGCGAACCGCGCCGAAATCGACCGCTACCATCATCGGGAAGATCATCGCCCAGATCAGCCCGGCGACGACGAGGTTGACCGAGGCATATTCGAACTCCGCCAATGCGGCGAAAGCATCCGGCGCGGCGTTGCCGAGCACCACCCCGCCAAGGATCGCGGCGGCGACCCACAGGCTCAGCCACTTCTCGAAAAGGCCGAGGCCCGCAGCAGCAGGCTCGGCATCGGCGGTGATCGTGCTCATGCGCTGGTCGCCTCCTTGCCGAGGGCCTGCAACTCGGCACGCAAAGCTTCGGGGGTGAGGCTTTCGATCGGCAAGGCCACCATCCGGTCGATGCGGCGCTTGAGCCGCCCGAAGGCGAGCGCGAAGGCGGCTTCCTTCTCGGCATCGCTGCCTTCCACCGCGGCGGGATCGGGAATGCCCCAGTGTGCACTGATCGGCTGGCCCGGCCAGACCGGGCACCTTTCCGCTGCGGCGCTGTCGCAGACCGTCAAGATCAGGTCGAACTCCGGCCCATCGGCGAAGGCGTCCCAGCTTTTGGAGCTGTAGCCTTCCGCCGGATAGCCCCGCGCGGCGAGCGTCGAGAGCGCCCAAGGGTTGACCTTGCCCGCTGGCTGGCTTCCGGCGCTGAAGGCGGCAAAGCGCCCCGTGCCATCATGCTTGAGGATCGCTTCGGCAAGGATCGATCGGGCGGAATTTCCTGTGCAGAGGAAAAGGACGTTCATCGGGCGCCTCAGCATCAGGATGAGTGCCCACTCGCCTGCGGCACGCAGCACGCGTCCGTTGCCGCATCGGCGTTGGCGAGCTGTTCGAGATCGGGGCTGCCGCCATAGGTCGTGCTTCCGCCGCTGGTGAGGAAGGCTTCCCACACCACCCCGTCGGGATCGGCGATCCAGCTCTTTTCAGATCTGGCGTAGCAGCAGGTGGTCTCGCCTTCTTCCAGCATCGGGCGGTCGGCGGCCTTAAGCCGGGCGTAAACCTCGGCGAGTTCGCCCGCGTCCTCAACCTGCAAACCCACATGCTCGATCCCCTGGGCCGCGCCCTCGCGCTTCGAGATCGCGAAGTTGATGCGCGGGTCGTCGAGCATCCACTTGGCATAATCGGCTTTGACCACGCTCGGCGGCGCGCCGAACAGGTGGGTGTAGAAGGCGATCGAAGCATCGCGGTCGGCGACGCTGACATGCATGTGGAAGCGTTTCATCAGGCGCTCTTCCGGTTGGAGGAAGGTTCGCAATCGGCGGCATCCTTGCAAGGCACACCGCCGCAGCAGTTTTCGGTGAGGTAGCCCATCAGGCCGTTCATCGCGGTATAATCGGCCGAATAGATGATCGAGCGGCTCTCGCGCCGCTGGGTGACGAGCCCGGCATTGGCTAGCTGCGCGAGGTGGAAACTCATCGAAGAAGGTGGGATGCCGAGCCTGTCGGCCAACGTGCCTGCCGGAACACCCTCGGCCCCCGCCTGCACGAGCAGCCGGAAGGCCGCAAGCCGATGCTCCTGCGCGAGCGCGCCGAGAGCGCGGATCACGAGACTTTGGTGCATCAGACACTCCAACGATTCTGTAACTATAGAAATATCGGAGCGTCATACAGGTGTCAATGAATTTGCCTGGTATTAGGGGTCGTTAGCCGACTGGCAGCTTTTGGCACAAAATCGCAGTAAGCCGCCAGTCCGCTTCCAGTGGACGCCGGCTGAGGCGAGAACGTCCGAATTTGGGTGGGTTTGCGACAGTCCGGATTTGATGACGGATGCGCACAAACCGACAAGCCTAACCAGTCAGATGTGACCGGAGAAGTCGCGAGCAAGCAAGCAAACTATCCGTCATGTCGTCTATCGTAGCAGATGCTTCACCCGCCAACCAGCTTCTCAGCATCGCCAACTGGGCTGCCGCGATCCCTCTCGAGACGATAAAAGAAGCATTGTCGCCCAGCCCCGCCCGAAGTGCATGCGGTCGAATGGCTTCTAGCAAACTGCGCTGGACGACCAGTCCCGTGGTCGAATCAATAAGAGCACGCGCGACTGACCTGCGCTCCCAAAGATGCCGGACCATCTTGCGAACGAAAGATCGCGCCGCCC
>PPFU01002300.1_pt1 | contig 19350 bp, 15 predicted proteins | sample 1535991 | NCBI WGS metagenome assembly PPFU01 (sample SAMN04901290, study PRJNA319586) | Hypolithon metagenome, whole genome shotgun sequencing project. | isolation source: Antarctic Hypolithon | place: Antarctica: Miers Valley | collected 2014
GGGGGTGGGCGACGCGGTGACGGGCGGCGGCGACTCCTCACCACAGCCACCCATCCACCACCCACCCACCAGCACCGACAGCGAACCCACCACCCCGAAGTAGGACCACAGTCGGGCGGGGAAGAGGAGGAGGGGAGCCATGAGGAAAATCTGAAGGACGAATGACCATTGACGCGGCTTCGGCGTGTCGGCTTCAGCCGACATGTGCGGCAGTTGAAACCATGCGGGTCATCGGGAACGGATCCCGGGGAAAAAGTTCACGGGGCGCTGGGGGGAGGTTCGGGATTCCTATTTTCGATCTTTTTTGGTGAGTCGAAGGTATTGGGTGAAGGCGTGGTAGATGATGTTGATGCCGGTGTCGTAGGAGGCTTTGACCACGCGGCGGTCGAAGCCCGAGGCCCCGTCCTTCCAGGCGTCGTTGAGGTCGCCGGGGTGGTAGAAAACCATCCAACGTTTTTGGCCGGGGTGATAGACGCCCAGGGCGCGGGGGTTGCTGGAGTGGGGCTGCACCTCGGGTGCGCCGTTGGGCAGCACGTAGGGCTGGCGGAAGATCGGGTCGTCCAAGCCTTCGTCCTCCGTCTTGTAACGCGAGATGACGCGGACGTTAAGGGTGTCTGCCTCATCGCCCGTGTCGCGGTCGGCGTCGGTGACCAGCACGCTCAGCGGCTGGTTGATAAAGGCCGCGGCCGCCCTGCCCTCGAACGTGCCCAGCGTGAACGTCGCACTACCGGTGGACACCACCTTGACGGTCTTGTCGCGGGCGACATCCTTCTGCCCGGCTTGGGTGTTGTCGTCGATGTATTGGACTTTGAGCGTGTCCCCGCCGCGGACTTGGAGCACCCCGTCGTCGGGCACGGGCACGCCCACCTCGGTGGCGACGGAGGCCAGGTGCAACGAGGCGTCGCCCGACAGCGGGCTGGTCTCGAGGGTCACCGCGTCGCCCAAGCTGCTGGTGACCTGCACCTGCGTCCTGCGACCGAGCCTGCCCAGCACGGGGAGGTCGGCGTCCTCGATCTTGATATAGAACCGCCGCCCCGCCTCGATATATTCGATGCCGGGGCTGGAGGCGTCGACGAACGTGCCGAGAGGTTGAGCGACTCGATCGCCTTGGACCACTTGCCCTGGGCGAAGTGGCACATGCCGATGTAGTAGTAGGCCTGGTTCGCCCAGACGATGACGCGGTTCCAGTCGCCGGGCTTCATGTTGCGGTCGAACTGCTCGTCGAGCCGGGCGGCCCAGGCTTCGAAGCTGCGTTCATATTCGCGTTGATACCCCGCGAGCTGGAGCTGGTACCAGTCGTCATCGGGGAATCGGCCGTCGAGCCTGCCCGCCCAGTAGCGGTAGTAGGCCTCCCGCTGGGGCTTCTGGTCCTCGTCGAATTGCCCGAAGCGATCGACCGCCCGGGCGACCTCCCGCCAGTAGTCGTAGCTGTCCGCCACCTCGCCTTCGATGCGTTGCGGGCGGCTCTCGAAGGTGCGAACCTCTTCGTACAACGCCCGCAGAGCGTCCTCATCGGGTCGGGTCTTCGTGTTGTACTCAACGACTTTCCATATGGCATCCCGCGCCTCCTCCGGGCTCTTGGTGCGAAACTCGACCGCGACCTGGTGCCAGTATTTCACCGCGGTTTCAACCTGGCCCCGCTGGGCGAGCACCCCGGCGAGGCGGTTGATCGCGTCGGCGGCGAAGGGGTGCTTGGAGTAGTCCTCATCCTCCGCCATCTCCGCCCACGCCTTGAGCGCCTCATCCGTGTCGCCGTTTTGCTGGTGCGCGAGCCCTATGTAGTAGAGGGCCGCCCCGGCATATTTGAGATTGTTGGGGAAGTAGTCGAGAACCTCGTTGTATTCCTTGGTGGCGGCGAAGCGGCGGTCCCGCAGGTGCAGCGGCCGACCCTTGCGGAGCAGGGCGTAGGCGATCAGGTCCGATCGCGGAAACTGAAGGATAAACGCGTCGTACTCCGCGGCCGCCCGCTCGAGGTCGCGATCGCCCGTGTCGGCGAAGAACTAGTCGGCTTGGTTGATGGTATGAGCTTCGAGCGTGCCCAGCCGCTGCACCTCGGCATCGGAAATCTGTGGCTCGTCGACCTGGGCGTGCAGGGGGGAAGTGCCCACCAGCACCGCCAGGGCCGCGGTCAAAACCGCCAGGCCGACGGCGGCGGCGAGCGGGCGGTTGGAGCCAGGGGTGCATCAGCATGGCGATTGGCGGGGGCGACGCATGGATTGGGTACGGCGTAGGCCCCGGCGGGAGCGGGGGGAACGGGCGGGCGGGGGAGTTGTTGCATGAGCAGTACGGGAGAGGTGGTGCCCCGCCGCTGGAATCGGCCGGTCCCGGCTTGCTGATGTGTCGCGGCTGGGACCGAAGCCATGGCCGTCCTAACCGCGACGCATAAGCAAGCGGTTTTCTTCACAGACGCCGGTGAAGCCGTGACGTGAATCTCCCCTCGCTGGTGGGGGTGCATCCTTCCTAAGGGCGGCGACGCTATGCTTTGTTATGAAGTGGCGTGATCTTCTATGTGCTGGATCGATGGCTCTGACGTGGGGTTGCGGGGTGGTGGTGGGGGCTGAGACGAGGCCTGCTGAGACACAGGCGGCTGACGAAGCGGCGAACCCGGGGGAGCAGCTCCCGGGGCAGGTGAAGGCACGGGTGTTCGATCCCGAGCCGATCCGGGTGACGCTGGAGGGGCTGCCCGAGCCGTTTGCAAGCGAAAGCGCGAGCAAGTCGCCCGAAGTGATCGGGCCGGGCGAGGTGGAGGGTGGGCCTGTGCTGGAGGTGCCTGCGGGGTTTCGGGTGCAGGTGTTTGCGGAGGTGGACCAGGCGCGGTGGCTGGCGTTGACGCCGGAGGGGGATGTGCTGTGTGTTTCGTCACGGACGAACACGATTTATTTGTTGCGTGATGAGGATTGCGACGGCGTGGCGGAGTGGAAGAGCGTGTTCGCTGATGAAGAGAATGGGTTGAATCTGCCGTTTGGGATGGCGTTTTTCAATGGGCACTTCTATGTTGGCAACACGAATGCGGTGGTACGTTGGGTTTATCGCAGCAGGAGGGTCAGGTGGACGGAGGCGAAGGACGATCTCGAGGTGCGAGAGCCGCAGCGGCGGATCGAGGGCAAGCCTGAGGTGATCGCCGAGCTGCCCGGTCAGGGGTACAACCAGCACTGGACGCGGAACGTGGTGATCCCGCGGGTTGGGCTTGGTGGTGGGGTTTTCGGGTACGTGGCCAACGAAGATGCCTGGATGTATGTCACGGTGGGGAGCCAGAGCAACGTGAATGTGGAGGACCCCCCGCGTGCGTCGATCCTTCGGATGCGGCCCGATGGGAGCGAGCGTGAGGTGTACGCCAGCGGGTTAAGGAATCCGGTGGGGTTGGCGTCGCGGCGTTTTTCACAACACCTGTACGCGACGGTGAACGAGCGGGACGGGCTGGGGGACCAGTTGGTGCCGGACTATCTGGTGCGGGTGGAACGCGGAGGCTTTTACGGCTGGCCGTACGCGTATCTGTCCCCTGAGAACCTCGACCCGCGGCGGATGAAAGGGGGGAAGAGTGAGCGGCCGGACCTGGCGGGGCGGACGATCACTCCGGAGGTGCTGTTCGAGTCGCACTCAGCGGCGCTGGGGCTGGCGATCTACCCGAACTTGGGTGGGGAGGAAGACTTCTGGATGACACCCGCATACTTCCCCAGGCGTTACCGCGAAGGTGCGTTCGTGGCACTCCGCGGTTCGTGGAATCGGAGTCGGGGCACGGGGTACAAGATTGTCTTCGTGCCCTTTGATGAGGAGGGTCGCCCGCTTGGGTACTACGAGGACTTCGTGCGGGGGTTCCTTGTCGAGCCCAAGGTGCCGCGGACGTGGGGGCGTCCGGTGGGGGTGCTTGTGGCGGACGATGGGGCCCTGCTGTTCACCGACGAGGCGAATGGCCTGGTGTACCGGGTGACCCACGAGGACTCGGATCTGACGCCCGCGCTACGGATGCTGTTTCTGCCCGAGCGTGCGGACGCCGAGGGGGCGCCGGGGACCCGGGAGGGCGGGGCGGTCGAAGGGGAGCGGCAGTCGGCAGACGCGGATCATGCAAGCCCCTAAGGTGGCGGCGATGTCAAGCGTGGAAGTCATTTGGGCGGACGAGGTGCTGCGGCTGCTGCCTGAGCGGGTGGTGCATCTGCCGGAACATGGGGCCCTGCTGCTGGCGGACCCGCACTTTGGCAAGGCGGAGCACTTTCGCTCCGCCGGGATCCCCGTGCCCCGCGGCACAACCGCCGCGACCCTCGCCGCGATCGACCACGCGGTGATGCTCACCCGCCCGACACGGCTGATCGTGCTGGGGGACTTTTTCCACGCCCGCGGCGGGGTCACCGCACCGGTTCTGGATCAGCTCGCCGCCTGGCGTGGCACTCACCGGGGGTTGGAACTGACGGTGATCCGCGGCAACCACGACCGGCACGCGGGCGACCCGCCCGCCTCGCTGGGCGTCAATTGCAACACGGAAGCGGTCGCGCTGGGCGGGGTCGTGCTGCGACACGACCCCGCCGACGCCGAGCCCGGCGACGGGCACACCATCGCCGGCCACCTCCACCCGGCCGTGCGGCTGGAGGGGCCGCACTCGGCGATGAAGCTGCCCTGCTTCCACCTGGCCCCGCGGGTGGCGGTGCTGCCCGCCTTCGGCCGGTTCACGGGCACGCACCCGGTGCGGGTCAAGCGGGGCGACCGCGTGTTCGCCGTGGGGCCTGATGCGGTGCTGGAGGTGACACCGCGACGCGTCTGCGAGAGTGCGCTCGGCTGAGGCCGCTTCGACGGCCTCGCCCCCTTGCGAACGGCTCGGCGTCGGGAAGGGTTTGCAAAAGCACGCAGTATTGAGGCACCGTATCAGGAGCTCCACTTGCATCACGTCGATCCAGACGCCCCGCACACCCGCTAGAGCGGCCACAGCCGAGGGTTTTCTGCGGAACCATCGGTGTTCTTAGAAGGCGGGCAGTTGCAAAGAACGAGCCGGGCCCGATGGCGGGCCCGGCTCGTGGGTTTTATCGAAGGTCGGTCGGTGGGGGTGGGATTACTCCATCATCCCGCCGTCGTCGAAGCCGCCGCCATCGTCAAAGCCGCCGTCGTCAAAGCCGCCGTCGTTCATCCCGCCGTCGTCAAAGCCGCCGTCGTTCATGCCGCCTCCCTGCTGCTGCATCATCATTTGCAGGTAGGCTTCGACCATGGGGGTGACGGTGGAGAGGGTGCGGGGGGTGATGGTGAGAGAGAGGGTCGAGCCGTTCTGCTGCATCCGCAGTGCCTGGAGGAAGGCACCCACCTGCTGTGGGGTGACGGGGACCTGCTGGCCTTGGGCTTGTGCCTGGCCGAGCACCTCGGCGGCGGTCTGATTGGCGGTGCCGAGCAGGGCGTTGTACTGGGTGAGGGCCTGCCGGGCGGAGGCCTGGTCGGGGAACTGGAGCATCTTGGCCACCGCGGGCGAGCCGCCGAGCGAGAGTTGCGCGACGCCGCCGTCGGCCGCGGAGAGCGCCTCGAGCAGCCCGGTCGCCGGGGCGACGAACCGTTGCCCCATCTGGTCGCCCCCGGCCTCACGCTGAAACTCCTGCGACGTGGAGCGGAGCAGCGTCTTGAACATCTGGTTGTTGACCACGACGCCGGTGACGGCCGCGGCCTGGGCGTTGCCCAGCAGGGCCTGGATCTTTTGTGCAGCGGCGGCGGTGCCGTTGGTCGGGGCGGCGACCAGGTCGCTCGCGGGATCGTTGACCGCCAGCCACCCGTCGCCGTGGGGCGTGAGGGTGAAGTTTCCGGCGTCTGCGTCGTTGTTGTCCGCCATGCTCAGGAGCGCGGTTTTGAGAGCGGCGGGGTCCGTGCCGGGCTCGACTTTGAAGAGCAGGTACGCGGTGGGTTCGGACTCAATGTTCCCATCGCTGAGCACGCCTATCATGGCGCCGCGGCCGCCGGCGTTGACGAACTTGGACCTGACATCCTCGAACTTGCCAAGCCCCGCGTTCATCTCCTGCATCGCCTGGGGCTGCTGCATCTGCTCCTGCATCATCGCGGGCAGCGTGCCCATGATGGCGTCGATCGAGCTGCGGACCGACCGCTGGTCCCACAGCGACACATCGAGGTAGACCACCGCGACCGTCTGATCATTGATCGCGTTCTGGGGCATCGGCACCGCGGAGGCGGACGCGGCCATGTCGGCGGCGGCATCCATCGGCCTGATCTCGTCCATCTCCATCTGGGCGGTGGCGACGGGCGCGAGCGCCGCGGAGGTCAGCAACGCCAGCGATGCGGCGGCGAGGGTGGTGTTAAGGCGGGTGGGGGTCAGTTTCATAAAGGGTTTCTTCCTCAATCCTGGGTGAACGGGTCGCCATGGCGGCGGCACCCTCAAGCTACACGCTCGAGGGTGCAAGAGCATATATTACAGATTTAAGGGTCATGTCCATCAGGGATTTCCGGTGTTTTACATCGTCTGCCAAGTCGTGGCTGGCTCCCGCAAGGGCGATTCGTTCGCACGGTCGGCCGATTTCGCGGCAGCGGGCGAGGTAGCGGTCGCTCTGGGCGGGGGGGACCACCGGGTCCACATCGGAATGGATCGTCAAAATCGGGGAGTCGGAACGGGCGAGGGCGGCATCGGTGTCGACCGCGGCGAGGCCGTCGATGAACGCCCTGCCCAGCCGCAGCCCGCGGTAGGGCACCCAGCCCTGGTGGTCGAGCAGGGCGGTCATGCCGGTACGGGTGGTGTCGGCGAAGACCTCGGGGAGGCTGTACACCGGGGCCCAGAGCGCGAGGCCGCGGGTGGGTTCGTCGGCATCGACGGCGACGGCCGCGAGGCCGCCCAGGCTCAGCGCGACGATCGCGACGCGGGCCGGGTCGCACCACGTCTGCCCGCCCGCCCAGCGGCGGACGCTGCGGAGGTTCTCCACCATGATGGGCACGCTGAGGTCCTCGAACCGCCCCGTTGATTCGCCGCAGCCCGTTTGGTCGTAGCGGACGCAGGCGATCCCGGCGTGGGCGAGGCGTCGGCCCAAGTCGACCAGGTGATACGCCCGCCCGATGCGGTGGCCCGTCAGGCCGTGGACGACGAGGACGGTGGGCAGCGGCTGCGGGGCGTCGGGGGGCAGGTGGACCGAGGTGGCGAGGCGGTCGTCGCCGCAGGGAACCCAGTGGAAATCGAGCATGGGAAGAGGGTAGGGAAAGTCGAATGACGAATGACGAATGACGAATGACGAGAAAGCACTTGGGCTGGGCGGAGGCGGCTTCTACAGACGGCCCTGCAATTTTCCATACCAGTCACGTCGCCCCGCTCAACCGCCGATAACCAAGTCATGAGCGCCGATCCCATGCGAATTCAAGAGGCTCTGCACGAGCTCGCCCGCCAGCAGGACCGGGAGGGGTTGCGGCTGGCGGCGGCGGGGCAGAACGTGCGGGCGGCGGAGGTGGAACTGGCCAACCTGCGGGACGGTGTGGCTCGCGAAGCCGAACCCTCCGCCACCCTCCCTGCCCCTGACTCTTACGTCAGCCTCTGGACCCACGAGCACGGGTCGAGCTTCGAGGACCGCATCGCCCACCTCCAACGCCTCACGGAGCGGGCCGAGGCGGCGGTGGCGAGGGTGGATGCGGCATAGCACCATCCGCTCCGCGCTGCAGCTTCCGCAGGCTTCTGCCCTCGCGACGCCTAAACGGGCGGCTCCGCCGCTTCCACTGAGCAAGATACGACTCACGGGGTCTCCGTTTCCGCCCGCTTCTTCTCCGCCAGCTTGCGAAGCTCAGGATACTTTTGATAATACTTTTCCTGCGCCCGCTCTTTGGAGCGTCGGGAGAGGACCGCGGGGTGGTCCAGGCCGCACTCGGGGCAGGTGGAGTCCTCGGCGACGCCGGTGAGGTCGTGGCCGCAGCGGGGGCAGCGACCACGCTTGAGGCGGTGGTACATCTGGAGCTGCCGTCCCAATGTCTCATTACTAATTAAAATGTCGAGCAGAATATACAAACAAAAAAAGAGTATGCCCCAGCGACTCTTGGGCCAGTATGCTCCCCCCCATATCGGATATTGCCCAAGCAATCACGCCTGCAAGTGCAAGAACATGCAACAGTGAAAATATGATGAACCGGCGTAGTGCGCCCGGCTTCATCTCTTCGCACACCTGCAAGTAACTGAATTCGTGTTCCATGAAGAGACCCTATACAGACTATCTTGCATACATCGGCCTCACCCCCCGCCCCTTCCTCCTCTTCGCCGCCCGCTCGGGCTTGGGTTCGTACGCCTCGTCGCCAGCGTCCCACGCGCCGCCGTCGTCGGAGCCGGTGGCGGCGTCTTCGAGGCGGACGGCCATCCGCATCACGCGGGTCTGCCAGCTCTCGCTCGAGACGTGCTGCTCGCGGAGGTGCTCCGCCCAGAGGGGGAAGCTCAGCGGGGTCAGGCGGTCGGGCCGCTCGATCACGATGCGTTGCGCCGCGAGGCGTTCGAGGGCGACGAGGAGGCGATTGACCTCGAGCTGCTGCTCGAGCACCTCGCGGCGGGCCTGATCAATCAGCAGGTTGCCCGGATCGAATTCGGTGAGCACCTCATAGAACAGCTCGCTCGAGGCCTGGAGCTGGCGGGACGATTTGTTCTGGCCGGGATAGCCTTGGAAGATGAGCCCGGCAACGCGGGCGATGTCGCGGAACTGCCGCCGCGCGAGCTCGGTCTCATTTAGACACGCGAGCAAATCCTCGACAAGCTGCTCGCGGCTTAGCGCCTTCCGCCAATCTTCGACCCCGAGGTCCATCGGCGTGTCACACAACAACTCAAACCCGTAATCATTCATCGTCACGCTGATCGACCGCGGCTCCTGTTGCGACAGGCGGTACGCGACGAGCGCCCCGAGGCCCTCGTGGACCAGTCGGCCCTGGAAGGGGTAGACGAACGCGTGGTGCCCATGGCGGGAGCGGAGCATCTCGATGAGCAGCTCGCCGCTGGGGGGGATGCGGGACCAGCGGGCCTGGAGGTCGAGCAGGGGGCGGATCGCGAGCATCTCGGGGTCGGCGAAGTCGCCCGCGAGCGCGGCGTCGAGCCGTTCACGAACCGAGTCGGCGAGCTGCGACGAGAGGGGCGACTTGCCCCCCTGCCAGGTGGGGACGTGGGAACGGCTGCCGGTCGCGGGGCGGACCTCGGCGGTCATCCCCTGCACGCGGATCAGCTCGAGCAGCCGCCCCGCAAAGACGAAGCGGTCGCCGGGGCGGAGGCGGCCGATGAAGGATTCTTCGACCGTGCCCAGGGTCCTGCCCCGCTGCAGTTTGACGAGCACGGCCGCGGACGAGGAGATCGTGCCGATCTGCATCCGGTGCTGGCGGGCGGTGCGGGGGGAGGCGATCACGAAGACGACGTGGGGCGGCACAGGCGTCCCGCCTTCTCTTGGTGGCACAGGCGTCCCGCCTGTGGGTCGCGAAGCGACCTCCTCGCGCGGGGGCATGGGCCGTGGGCCGATCATGGGCGGGACGCTTATGCCACCATCAGAAGCGGCATCGTCAGCCGGTCGCACCTTCGCGTACTCCGGATACGCCTTGAGCGCTGGGCCGCCGCGGGTGACAAAGTCGAGGCACCACTGCCACTCCTGCTCCGAGAGGTCCTGGTACGACCACGCCGTCCGCACCTCGTCGAACATATCTTTGGCGACGAATCCACCCCCCGCCGCCACGCTCACCAGGTGCTGCACCAGCACATCCAGCGGCTTGTTCAACGGGTGCCTGCTCTCGATCCGCCGGGCGTTGGCGGCGTGACGGGCGGCGGCGAACTCGACCAACTCGAACGCGTGCGCCGGCACGCCGATCACCCGGCTCACCGCCCCCGGCTGATGCCCGCTCCGCCCGGCCCGCTGCATCAGTCTCGCCACCCCCTTGGGGCTGCCCACCTGAAACACCCGCTCCACCGGCGAAAAGTCCACGCCCAGATCCAGGCTCGACGTACATACCACGCACCGCAGCTTCCCATCGCGGAGCAGTTGTTCGACCTCGTTTCGGACGATCCGGTCGATCGAGCCGTGGTGCAGCGCGACCTGTCCCAACCAATCCGGCTTCGCTTTTGTAATGGCGGCGAACCACATCTCCGCCTGCGAGCGGGTGTTGGTAAAGAGAAGCGACGTGCCGGGGGCGTCGAGGCGTGCGAGCACGGGCTGCAGCAGGTTCAGCCCCAGGTGCCCCGCCCAGGGGAACCGCTCCGCGTCCTGGGGCAGCAGCGTCTCGACGACGATCCGCTTCTCATCCCGCCCACGGATGAGGCGGGGCTTGGGTATGAAGCGCGGCGGCTCCGCCGCGTCCGGCGTGAATCCACGGCGGCTCGCGTCCACCCCCACCCCCACCCCCACCAGCGCCCGCATCGCCTCCTCCAGGTTTCCCAGCGTCGCCGACAGCCCCCACGTCTGAAGCCCCGGGTTCCACCGCCGCAGCCTCGCCAGAGCCAGCTCCGTCTGTGTGCCCCGCTTGGTCGAAAGCAGTTCGTGCCACTCATCGCACACCACACACCGCAGCCCGTGGAACCGCTCCCGCGCATCGGCATAACTCAAGAGCAGTGACAGGCTCTCGGGCGTGGTCACCAGGCATGTCGGCAGCCGCTGAGCCTGCTTTTTCTTGATGCTCTGCGATGTGTCGCCCGTGCGGAGCTGCACATCCCACGGCAGCCCCAACGCCTCCACCGGCACCTGTAAAGCCCTTGCCGTGTCCGTCGCCAGCGCCCGCAGCGGCGTCACCCACAGCACCCGCAGCCGCTCGCTCTCCTTCGTGTCACGCCCCGCCGACGCCTCTCGCTCATCCCACCCCTGCATCACCGGCCCCAGCCACACCGCCAAGGTCTTGCCCATCCCCGTCGCCGCGTTCACCAGCCCGCTCGCCCCCTCCCGATTAGCCCCCCACGCCTCGAGCTGGAAATCAAACGGCTCACCCAGCGCGTCATGAAACCATCGCAGCACGGGGTGGTCGAAGTCGGGCACGGACGGAGACTTTAGCCACCGATGAACACCGATGAACACCGATGAACGCAGAGGAAGAGAAGCATCGGACGGCCCGACGCTTCGTCAAGGTATGACCTCACCGGCTCCCAAACTCTCATCAAACAAGAACCCATCTCACCGTCTTCTTCACATCGGGGACTCTGAATAACCGCCACGACGCCAAGGGTGGCCAAGAAGCGCCAAGATAAAATCGTAAAATCTCCGCGAATTCAGCCCGATTCTTCGTGGCGCGCGTTGGCCTCCTGGGCGACTTGGCGGTTATTCAGACGCCCCATCATTGTTCATCGGTGTTCATCGGTGGCCAATGCTTGAACCAGGTGGCAGAGATCGCGGGCGGTTCCGTCGAGCCAATGCACCCCCCGGAACCGCCTCATCCACGTCCGCTGCTGCTTGGCGAAGCGGCGGGTGGCGATCTTGGTCGCTTCCATCGCGTCCGCCTCGCTCTGAAGGCGGCCGTCCCGCCCGTCGAGCCACGCGAGCACCTGCTTGTAGCCCAGCGCCTCGCGGGCCTGCACGCCCAGAAGCCCCGCGGCTTCCAGGCGTCGCACCTCGTCGGGCAGCGACTCGACGCCCGCCTCCGGATGGAACATGCGGCGAACGCGTTCGTTGATGCGGCGGTTGATCGCCTCCCGCTCCCAATGCAGCCCGATCAGGATCGGGGCGTGGCGGTATCCCTTCTTCCCGGCGTCCTCATCCGACCATTGACCTTGCAGCTCGCTGATCGGTCGGCCGGTGACCTGGTGGACCTCGATGGCACGGGTCAGGCGGCGGCGGTCGTTGGGGTGGATCCGGGCGGCGGCGTCGGGGTCGACCTCGCGGAGCCGACGGTGCAGCTCGGCCGAACTCCTGGCGTCCAGATCCGCCCGGAGTTCGGTGTCCGCGGGCGGGCCTTCGAACATGCCCTCGAGCATCGCCCTCATATATAGATTCGTCCCACCGACGAGGATTGCCCGCGTCCGCCGCCCCGCCAGCGACGCGAGCACCGCCTCCGCCCCGGCCAGCCAGTCGGCGACGCTGAACGGTTCACGCGGGTCGGCGACATCGATGAGGTGGTGTGCCACGGCCGACCTCTGCTCAGCGGAGGGCTTGGCGGTCCCCGCCTCCAGCCCGCGATAGACCTGCATCGAATCGGCCGAGACCACCTCCGGTCGCGGCTCGCACCCCCCACCCGCCCCTTCAAGCCCCACCGATAACGCCACCGCCAGCTCCGACTTCCCACCGGCCGTCGGCCCCAGGATCACGATGGGCCTACGAGCGGGCGGGGGTGCCATGGGGGAATGGTAGAGGCGTCGGCAAGAGCCGCGCACGCAGTAGGCGGTCGACAGGGGTGGGATGAGGCGCACGCAGTTAGCGGTTGCCGCAGATGTTCGAGGACAGACCGCTTACTTCGTGCGCGGCTCTTTCGAGGCGGGGTGCCTTGCTCTGGTAAGGTGGCACGGATGAGAATCCGCCATGAACGAACTCGGGGGGCGGGCACACGGGCGGGGTGGAGCGGTGTGGGGTTGACGCTGCTGCTGGCGGTTGCGTGGGTGCTGACGGGGTGTCGATCGGGGGACGGGGCGGGTACGGCGGCGGGTGCGGTGGTGGGTGCGGTGCCGGGGCCTCGGGTGGCGGCGGTGGCGGCGGAGGGGGAGCCGGTGTTGCGGGTGCGGGTGGCGCGGGGGGTCGAGGCGGCGGAGATTGGACAGGGCAACGAGCTGGTGGCGGTGGTGGCGGTGGGGGGGGATGGGAGCCGGAGCCAGCCGCTGCGGGTGCGTGGGCCGATGGGCGTGACGCTGAGATCGGGCGGTCGGCCGGGGTTTGTGCTCAGCAGCGGGGGTCGGCCGCTGTCGCCTTGGGCTGCGTCGATGCTGGAGGTGGCGACGGGGAACGGGAGCCCGCTGCGGATCGGCGAGTCGCTCTACCCCGGGGCGGTGCGGCTGATCCCGACCGGGGGCGGGGGGGTGGGCGAGGCGAGCGAGTTTGATGTGATCAATCTGGTGCGGCTGGAGGACTACCTTCCGGGGGTGTTGACGGGGGAGCTGCCCGCCACCTGGGACCTCGAGGCCTACAAGGCCCAGGCGGTGGCGGCCCGATCGTACGCGTTGTGGGAGCTGGGTTTGCGGCCCGAGCGGGCGTGGGATCTGGAAGCGACAACGGCGAGCCAAATGTATGAGGGTGTGTCGCGTCGGCCGATCGCGGTGGAGGCGGTGCGGGCGACGCGGGGGCGGGTGTTAGCGCATCGGGGCAGGGTGGTGCCCGCCTTCTATTCGAGCACGGGCGGGGGCACGCAGCAGGATGCGGCCGCGGCCTTCCCGGGCCGAGTGCCCGACATCGAGCCCTTGCGGGGTCGGCGGGACACGGACCGATGGGACGACGCCAGCCCTCGCGCCAGGTGGGGCCCGGTGATGCGGGACGCAGACACGCTGGCGAGGCGAATCGCCGCATGGGGTCGGTCGGGGGGTCGGCCGATCGCGGCAATCGCCCCGCCGCTGCGGTCGGTGACGGTGGCGACGCGTGGCAGAACGCGACGCCCTGCCACGTTCCGGGTGACCGATGGGGCGGGTCGGGCGTTCGACCTGGCGGCGGAAGAGTTCCGCTTCGCGTGCAACTTCGACGCGGAGGGGCTGCCGACGGTCGAACCCGCAGCCACCCTCTGGAGCAGTTTCGTGGATGTCGATGTGGCGGGGGGGCGGGTGGTCTTCTCCAACGGCCGCGGCTTCGGCCACGGCGTGGGGCTTTCGCAGTTCGGGGCCCAGGGCATGGCGGCCGCGGGGCACGACTACCTCACGATCCTCCGCCACTACTACCCCGGCGCGGCGGTGCGGGCGGTGTATCCATAGGGGTGGGTTCTGTTCAAGAAATGGGGCGGCTTCGCCGCGTCCGCCGTCTACCTTCACCGTTCTGTCGGTCGCGGCTTCGGAGGATTCGGGGATGTCCCCCGCTCGGCACCAAATCTCGCACGGCCGTTTCATCGGCCGTAACCCTATCCAGCCCCCAGGCCGATTGCGGCTCAGACGCGACCGGGGGGCGGCACTGACGAGCTACCCGCTTGTCGGTAGCACCCCCCAGGTTTCACGCTGTGCAGGTGGAGTGAGATGTCGCGAACCCTTTCATACCCCTAGCGCATCGAGCACGAGTTGGCCGATGTCGCGGGTGGACATGCCGCTGCGGTCGAGGCGGAGGCCGTCGAAGCGGGGGGTGACGCGTTGCACCGCCTGATTCACCGCGCGGCCCGCGGCGAGCATGACGTCGCCCCCGGTCGCCCGTCCGGTCTCGCTCAGCAGCATGGCGACGCTCTCGATCGCGGCCAGAGGGTTGGCCTTGCCCTGACCCGCGATGTCGGGGGAGGAGCCGTGCACGGGCTCGAACATACTCAAGCCCCCCGGTGCGGGGTTGAGGTTGCCACTGGCGGCGATGCCCATGCCGCCCGCGATGGCGGCCCCGAGGTCGGTGATGATATCGCCGAACATATTGGGCGAGACGATCACATCATACGACTCGGGTCGGGTGACCATATACATGCAGCACGCGTCGACGTGATGGTATTCCCGCTCGATGTCTTGATACTCCGCGTCGCCCATCTCTGTAAACCCGCGGTGCCACAGGTCCCCGGCGTAGGTAAGCACGTTGGTCTTGTGGACTAGGGTGAGCTTGCCGGGCTTGGCGTTGCGGTCGCGGCGGGTGCGGGCGAGGTCGAAGGCGTAGCGGAGGCAGCGGTCCACGCCAAAGCGGGTGGTGAGCATCTCCTGCGTGGCAACCTCGTGCGGCGTGCCCCGTCGGGCGACGCCGCCCGCGCCGGTGTAGAGGTCCTCGGTGTTTTCGCGGACGACGACCATATCGATGTCGTCGGGGCCTTTGTCGCGGAGCGGGGTCTGGACGCCCTCGTAGAGCCGCACGGGGCGGAGGTTGATATACTGGTCGAGCTCAAACCGGAGCTTAAGGAGCAGGCCTTTTTCAAGGATGCCGGGCTTGACGTCCGGGTGCCCAACCGCGCCCAGGAGGATCGCGTCGTGGGTGCGGAGGCGTGTGATGTCGGCGTCGTCGAGCACGATGTCGCTGTCGAGGTACCGCTGCCCGCCGAAGGGGTAGACGGTCCAGTCGCCCTCGAAGCCGTGCATCTCCGCCGCGGCGTCGAGCACCGCGAGTGCCTGCTCGATGACTTCGGGTCCGGTGCCGTCGCCTGGGATGACCGCTAGGTTTAGTGGCATGGGGGGAGTGTACCGGCGAAGAGGAGCCACGGTTGCACACAGATGCAATCGGATGCAATCGGATCAGAGACGAGAATGAAGTATCGGATGCACCAACCAGCAGAATCCTTCTGATTGATAGAGTATGATTCTACCACACCCGGTCCGACGGGCCAAGGTAATTCTCTCTGAATCCCTGGTTTCATCCGAATTCATCTGTGTGCATCTGTGGCTTGCTTCTCTGCGGGCAGGTGGATGCGGAACGTGCTCCCCCGGCCGAGGGTGCTTTCGACGCTGACACGGCCGCCGTGGGCCTCGGCGACGTGTTTGACGATGCTCAGCCCCAGCCCCGTGCCCCCGACCGCTCGGCTGCGGGCGCGGTCGGTGCGGTAGAACCGCTCGAAGACCCGCGGCAGGTGCTCCACCTCGATGCCCCTGCCCCGGTCGTGGACGCACAGCGTCATCGTGTCGCCCCGAGCCGTCGCGGCGATGTCGATTTGCGTGCCTTCGCCGCTGTACTTCACGGCATTGTCAATGAGATTGAGCATCGCCTGTTCGAGCAGTTGGTGGTTGATCCGGGCGGTGAGGGGGGCGGGGCAGTCGACGTGGATGCTGATCCGCTTCGCCTCGGCCGCGGGACGGCACAGCTCGGCCGCGGCGCGGAGCACCGGGGCGAGCAGCATGGGCTCGAAGTCAAAGCCCAGGTTGGAGGAGGCCGCCGAGCCGTCGCCCTCACCCTCGCGGCCCCGCTCCATCGCGTCTAGCCGCGCCAGGCTGAGCAGGTCCTCGACGATGGCGTGGATCCGCCTCGCCTGACGGGCGATGATCGCGAGGAAACGTGCCGCGTCCTCGGCGGCCTCGGGCGGATCGTCCTGCAATGTCTCGACCGCCGCGGTGATCGCCGCCACGGGGGTGCGGACTTCGTGCGACACGTTGGCGACGAAGTCCTGCCTCACCTGCTCGAGCCGACGCAGCCGCGTCACATCGTGCAGCACCAGCACCGCGCCAAGCCGCTGATCCGCGGCGTCGCGGAGGGGGGCCGCCTGGGCTTGCACCCGCACCTCCCGCGGGGGGGCGTCGCCCATGCCGGCCCCCTCCCCCCGAGCCCCCGCGTCGTCGGGGGACCCCGTTCGCGGCCGATTCTGACGCTCCGCGATCCGCAGGGTCGTCTCGGCCTGGCAGGGCTCGCCCTCCCGCAGCACCCGGGCAAGCAGCCCCTGCAACGCGGAGTTTCGAACCACCTCCTGAATCGTCCGCCCCATCGCCAGACCGGGCTCGACCGCCAGCATCCCGGCCGCGGCACGGTTCAAGGACAGCACCCGCTCATCCAGGTCCACCGCGAGCACGCCCTCGACCATGCTCGACAGCACCGCGCCCAGCTCGCCCCGCTGCCTGCCCACCGCCTCGACCCGCTCGCCCAGCTGCACCGCCATCGTGTTCAGCGACACCGCCAGATCCCGCATCGGGCCGCTGGGCGACGCCCGCGCGGTGAGGTCCCCCGACGCCAGCCGCCTCGCGGTCGCCATCACCCGCCCCGCCGACCGCTGCACCCACACCAGCACCCCCGCGACCACCACGGCCGCGACCGCCCCGAGCACCGCCACCCAATCCAGCCAGTCAGACAACGCAAGAATAAGCGGGGGGAGGGGCGACATGAATCGAAGTGGCGGGAGAGTTGAATCCGCCCCGGCCAATGGTGTAGCGGATGCTGCGAAGCCGCCGCGTCTTCTTTTGATCCGGGCAATCCGGCCGATCCGGCCGATCCGGTTATCCGGTCAAGACAAGGGCCCTCAGTCGCGGAAGCGATACCCGACCCCCCGCACCGTCTCAATCGCGGCGGTGCTGGCCCCGAGTTTGCGGCGGAGCGAGACGATCTGCACATCCACCGAGCGATCCGTCACCGCAGCATAGCCCTCGTGGATCGCATCAATAATCCCCTGCCTCGTGAAGACCCGCCCCGGCTTGCTCGCCAGCAGCGACAGCAGCTTGAACTCCGTGGCGGTCAGGTCCACCTTCCCCGCCGAGGTGTGCACCTCGTGACGATCCGGGTCGATCGTGAGGCCCCCCGCCTGGATGATCGATCCCTCGCCGCCTCCCCCCCCCGCCGCCTCGATCGCCGCCGACCGACGCAGCACCGCGGAAATCCGCGCCAGCAGCACCCGCGGGCTGAACGGCTTGGCAACGTAGTCATCCGCGCCAATCTCGAGGCCCCGCACCACGTCCGACTCCTCCCCCTTGGCGGTCAGCATGATCACCGGCACATGGGCTGTGGCCTCCCTGCCCTTGAGCGTGCGGCAGACCTCCAGCCCGTTCATACCTGGCAGCATCAAATCCAGCAGCACCAGGTCCGGCGGGTCCGCCATCGCCAGCCGTAGCCCCTCCTCCCCCGTTGCGGCCGTCCGCACCGAATAACCCTCCCGCCGCAGGTTGTACCCCAGCAGCTCGAGCAGGTCCGGCTCATCCTCCACGAGAAGAATGCGAACGGCGTCGGGGTCGGGAGGGGCGGGCATGGGCGGGCTGCGATCAAGTGAAGCAGTGAATCATCGATCAGGTGATTAGGCAATCAGGCGATCAAGTGAACTAGTAATCCAGTGATGCCCAGATCAAGAAATCGCGTGGATTATGGAACAACCACGCTGCTGAACCACTCGATCACTCGATCACTGAATAACTCGATCACGCTCTTCAACAATCGAGCCCACGGATCTTCATCCGTGGGCTCGTGGGGTGTTAGAACAGGAGTTGAAGCTGCGTGCGGACGGCGATCTGGTCCTCGGCCTCGCTGAAGCCCGAGCTGTTCAGGCCCAGGCCGGAGGAGAGCTCGCCGGAGTTGGCGGGGCCCAGGGCGGAGGGGTTGTCGCCCTCGTAGATCCAGACCACGTCGCCGGTGAGCTTGAGGTTGTGCTTGGCGAAGTAGTAGTTGCCGCCGACGGTGAAGGCCTGGAGGGCATCGCCGCCGTCGTCGCCGTCGATGTAGTCCCAACGGGCGAAGGGTTCGATCTGGTCGGTGATGTGGTAACCGGCCTGGGCGAGGATGCCGAAGGCGTCGCGGTCGTCGATGTGGCCGCTCATGAACGCGCCGTAGACCGACAGGCCGGCGTTCTCGATGGAGCCGTCGACGGTCCAGGCGAAGTAGGAGTCGTCGGCGTCATCCTTGGGCTCCTGATAGTGGGCGGCCCCGCCGATGAAGGCGGCGAAGGACTCGTCCTTCCAGCTGGTGATGTCCTTCCACTGGTTCCAGTCACCGGCGATCTTGTAGTCGACCCGGCCGGTGACGCCGAATTGGACGGTGTCGGAGAACACGTCGGTGAATCCCTCATCGGCGCCATCGTTGATGCTGACCGCGGCGTGGAGCGGGCCGTCGCCGGAGTAGTTGATCTGGACCTGCTCCGAGCGGTCGAGGGTGAAGTATTCGGTGGAGAGGCCGCGGTCGATCGCAATTTGCCGCTTGGAGCTGGTGAGCTCTTCGCGGAGGAAGGGGATCTTGAAGTGGCCCAAGGCGACTTCGAGGTTTTCGACGAACTCGTAGGTGAGGATCACATCTTCGAGTTCCACGTTGCCGTCGCCGCGGTCGACCGCGAACGTCAGCTCGTAGCCGAACTTGGGGTTGAAGATGTTGCCCGCGAGCGACACCTTGGTGCGGCGGATCTGGAAGCCGCTCTCGAGGTCTTCGAGGTCGCCGCCGGTGGCGTCTTCGCGGCCGTCGTTGAAGTTGAAGATGTAGCGGACCTGGATCTGGCCGCCGAACTCGACGGTGTAGTTGCCGTCGGCGGAGGAGAGGAAGATCTTGCCCTTGTCGCTGATCCCGGCGTACATCCCATCCTGGAAGCTCGTTCGGCTGGCGGAGTCGGCGAGGACTTCCTCGATCAGCGACTTGACCTCTGCCTGACGACGCTCATCGAGCCAGTCGGCGTCGGAGGTGTTCTGGCTCTGGCGGAGCGCGTTGATCTCAGACTGCTGCCGCTCGAGCTGAGCACGCAGCGCTTCGATGTCGGCGGCGTCGTCCGCGTGAACGGGGGCTGCGAACAGCCCGCCGACGGTGGCCGCAACGAGTGCGGCGGTGGTGAAGTGGCCTTTCATCGGTCATCGTCTCCAAGGGGGTGGAAGGGTCGGGCGGATTGCCCTCAACACGGCCAGAAGATTAAAGCCGCTGCATGAGCCGTAAGTTATCCGATTGTGCAACTTGCGTGAGAAATGTGAGGGGGGGGGGGGGGGAAGGGGGGAACCAG
>PPFU01004433.1_pt1 | contig 19339 bp, 14 predicted proteins | sample 1535991 | NCBI WGS metagenome assembly PPFU01 (sample SAMN04901290, study PRJNA319586) | Hypolithon metagenome, whole genome shotgun sequencing project. | isolation source: Antarctic Hypolithon | place: Antarctica: Miers Valley | collected 2014
CCCGCCGCGTCCTGCTGCAGCCATGCCATCGCGAGCAGGACCGCGATCCCCATGCCAATGGCACCACTGCCGACGTCGCCCAGGAACAGCCGCGCCTTCGGCAGGTTCAGCGGCAGGAACCCGATGCAGGCGCCTGCAAGCGCCACCCCGAGCAGCACGGATGTGGCCGACCCACCCAATGCGCCCAGCGTCAGCGCGGCAATCACGCCTTGGGTCGCGGCCAGGCCATCGATCCCGTCCATGAAATTCCAGACGTTGACCAGCACCATCACCGCGAGGGCGGTGACCAGCGCGACCGGCACGCTGCGGGTCGCGGCCCAGAAGCCCAGCCCCGCGATAGCCGCACCGACCAGCTGCGCCACGAGCCTCGTCGACACTCGCAGCGGGCGCTGGTCGTCGCTCCAGCCGATGCCGGCAACGCACAGCATGGACCCGGCGAGGGCGGCGGCGAGACGGGCATCGGCGCCGGGTAGCAGCACGAGCCAGCCGCAGGCCAGCAGCCAGGATGCCGCGATCCCGATTCCGCCCCCGCGCGGCGTCGGCACGGCATGGCTCCGGCGCTCTCCTGGCTGGTCGAGCAGATCATGGCGCAATGCATGCCCTCGCGCGAGCTGCGCGCCGACCAGCGAAACCACTGCATGCACGGTGCACCAGACCACCAGATGCCAGATCGCAGCCACGTCAAACGACGGCGTAGTTGAGCAGCGGCTTGATCGAACCCCATTCCTTGCAGCTGGGGCAGTGCCAGTGGTGGCTGCGCGCGCCGAACCCGCAGCGGTTGCAGCGATAGCTGGGATTGCGTACCAGCAGCTGGTCGGTGATGTGCCGGAGCTCGCGCAGCGTCGCGGTCGGATCCACCCCGTCGGCGAGGGTGAGGTCGATCAGGGCCGCTTCGCCACGGACCGAAGGGCGATCCTTGAGCTGCTGGGCAAGGTACGTCCGGGCGCTCGCGACGCCTTCGTCAGCTTCCACAAGCCGCGTCAACGCGAGCACCGGAGCCACGCCGCGGTAGTGCTCGCTCATCTCGGTCAGGAAAGCGCGCGCCCCGGGCCTGTCTCCGACCCGCGCATAGGCCTCCAGCAACGGTGGCAACAGTTCCGGCAGGTAGTCGGTGTCATGGCGCGCGGCGCGTTCAAATGCGCGGATCGCGGCGACGTCGTTGCCGCCTTCCAGCTCCAGCCTGCCCTCCAGCATCCCGGCGCGGACCGAGGTCGAGTCCGCGGCATACGCACGGGCCACCGCCTCGCGCGCCGCGCGGGTGTCGCCCGCGGACCGCAGCCGGTCGGCCAGCTCGCACTCGAACTGCCCGATCAGCCTGCCCATCGGCTCGCCAGTCGCGGCCTCGAAACGGGTCGCGTTCTCGATCGCCTTGGGCCAGTCGCGCTCCGCCTGGTAGATGCCGATCAGGTGCTTCAACGCCTGCGGCGCGCGCTGGTCGATGCGCGCGAGGTCGGTGAACACGGTCTCGGCGCGGTCGAGCAGCCCCGAACGCATGTAGTCCTCGCCCAGCGCCAGCAGCGCCTGCACCTTCTGCTGGTCGGTCAGGTCGGTGCGCTGGACGAGCCCCTGGTGCAGCCGGATCGCGCGGTCGACCTCGCCGCGGCGCCGGAAAAGGTGGCCCAAGGCCACCTGCGTCTCGAAGGTGTCCTTGTCGAGCTCGGCGATGTGCAGGAAGAGTTCGATCGCCTTGTCAGGCTGTTCGTTGAGCAGGTAGTTCAGGCCACGGAAATACGTGGTCGACAAGCGGCTGACCTGGCTGTCGCTGTGGCGCTCGCCGCCGCGCCGGCCGATGACCCACCCGCCCAGCGCCGCGATCGGCAGCAGCAGGAAGAACCAGAACCATTCGGTCACGAAGGCCATGTCAGGCCCTCAATCGTCGGTGGGAAGCGGGATCACGGGGCTGACGCGTTCGCGCAGCTCCTTGCCCGGCTTGAAATGCGGGACGTGCTTGCCCGGAAGCGACACGGCATCGCCGGTCTTCGGGTTGCGTCCCGTGCGTGGAGGCCGGTAATGCAGCGAGAAACTGCCGAAGCCGCGGATCTCGATCCGCTCGCCACCGGCGAGCGCGCTGCCCATCATCTCGAGCATCGACTTGACCGCGAGGTCGACGTCGTCCGCCTTCAGATGGCCCTGGCGCTGGGTGAGGATCTCGATCAGTTCGGATTTCGTCATGGGTGCCGCCGTCGCCTGGGCCACCGCGAAGCGACCCGGCAAGACGCCGGGCCGCTGGCGGCGTGTCGCTTACTCGGACTTGCTGTCCAGCTGCTCGCGCAGCAGCGCGCCCAGCTTGGTCGTGCCGCTGGAAGCATCCGCCGACGCGCGGCTGTACTCGGCAAGAGTATCCGGGGCATCCGGCTCGTCCTTGGCCTTGATCGAAAGCTGGAGCGTGCGGCCCTTGCGATCCATGCCGGTGAACTTGGCCTCGATGGTGTCGCCAACCTTGAGGTGCTCGGTGGCGTCGTCGACGCGCTCGTCGGCAATGTCACGCGCCGCCACATAACCTTCCACGCCGTCGGCAAGCTCGATCGTCGCGCCCTTGGCGTCGACTTCCTTGACCGTACCGGTGACCTTGGAGCCCTTGTTGTTCGCCGCCATGAACTGGCCGAACGGATCCTGCTCCATCTGCTTGACGCCCAGGCTGATGCGCTCCCGCTCCGGATCGACCGCCAGCACCACCGCCTCCAGCGTATCGCCCTTCTTCAGCTCGCGCGCCACGTCCTCGCCAGTGGAGTTCCAGCTCATGTCCGACAGGTGGATGAGGCCATCGATACCGCCGTCCAGGCCGATGAAGATGCCGAAGTCAGTGATCGACTTGATCTGGCCCTCGACCTTGTCGCCCTTCTTGTGGATGGCCGCGAAGGTCTCCCACGGATTGCTGGTGACCTGCTTGATGCCCAGCGAGATGCGGCGACGCTCCTCGTCGACGTCGAGCACCATGACCTCCATCTCGTCGCCGACCTGCACGACCTTGGACGGATTGACGTTCTTGTTGGTCCAGTCCATTTCGGACACGTGCACCAGGCCCTCGACGCCGGGCTCGATCTCCACGAACGCGCCGTAGTCGGTGACGTTGCTGACCTTGCCGAATACGCGGGTGTTCGACGGGTAGCGACGGCCGATGTTGTCCCACGGATCCTCGCCCAGCTGCTTGAGGCCCAGGCTGACGCGGTTGCGCTCCTTGTCGTACTTGAGCACGCGCACCTCGAGCTCCTGCCCGACTTCCACGACTTCCGACGGATGGCGCACGCGCTTCCACGCCATGTCGGTGATGTGCAGCAGGCCGTCGATGCCGCCCAGGTCGACGAACGCGCCGTAGTCGGTCAGGTTCTTGACGACGCCCTTCAGCACCGCGCCCTCGACGAGCTTCTCGAGCAGCTGCTCGCGCTCCTCGGAGTGCTCGGTCTCGACGACGGCACGGCGGGAGACGACGACGTTGTTGCGCTTGCGGTCCAGCTTGATCAGCTTGAACTCGAGCTCCTTGCCTTCTAGGTACACCGGGTCGCGCACCGGACGCACGTCGACCAGCGAGCCGGGCAGGAAGGCGCGGACATCCTTGATGTCGACGGTGAAGCCACCCTTGACCTTGCCGCTGATGCGGCCGGTGATGGTCTCGTTTTTCTCGAGCGCTTCCTCGAGCTCGTCCCACACCATCGAGCGCTTGGCCTTCTCGCGCGAGAGCACGGTCTCGCCGAAGCCGTTCTCGAGGGAATCCAGCGCCACCTTGACGGAGTCGCCGATGGCGATGTCGATCTCGCCGGCATCGTTACGGAACTGCTCGATCGGCACGATGCCCTCGGACTTCAGGCCGGCGTTGATCACCACCACGTCGGTGCGCACGTCGACGACGATGCCGGTGACGATGGAGCCGGGCTTGAGCTTGGCGAGGTTGTTCTGGCTGCTTTCGAACAGTTCAGCGAATGATTCGGTCATTGGAAGGAGTTCTCGGTTGGACATCAGACCGGCGCGCGCGTCGCGCTGCGTCGGTCCACCCGTTGTCGGCCTGCGCGGGATTGCGATGGGCCGTGAGTGTTGTTGTGGAAGCACCCGCCGGCGGCTGCCTGGCGGAACGGAACTGCCGCGTGGGACTCACCCGTATCCCGGCACCAGGGCCAGGACGCATTCGACCACCGGGTCGATGCCGAGGCCGGTGGTGTCGATGCAGACGGCGTCTTCGGCCGGCCGCAGCGGCGCCACCGCGCGGTTGGCATCGCGGGCGTCGCGGGCGAGGATCTCGCGCAGCAGACCGTCCAAGGTAACGGAAACCCCCTTGTCCTTCAACTGCTTATAGCGCCTGTCCGCGCGTTCATCGGCACTGGCAGTCAGGAATACCTTGCAACCGGCATCCGGGAAAATCACCGTCCCCATGTCGCGGCCGTCGGCGACCAGCCCCGGTGGCTTGCGAAATGCCCGCTGACGATCCTTCAGCGCAGCCCGCACCGCGGGGATGGCGGCAATCGCCGAGGCCGCGGCCCCGGCGGTCTCCATGCGCAGTTCGTCGGTAGCATCATGGCCGTTGACCACCACCCGCAGCTCGTCACCCTGCTCGCGGAAACCGATCTCGGTGTCGAAGGTGCAGCGGACCAGCGCACCCGGGTCGTCCAGGTCGAGGTCGGCCCAGCCCGCGGCGACGCCGATCGCCCGGTAGAGCGCCCCGGAGTCGAGGTAGTGCCACCCCAGGCGCTGCGCGACGATGCGGCTGATCGTCCCCTTGCCGGACCCGGAGGGGCCGTCGATGGTCATGACGGGGGTGCTGGCTGCGGGGGTGTCGGGCATGGGAGCTCCAGGTGGCCGACGCCATTCTAGCGAGACGCGCGCGGGCTGCGCAGTCAACGGCCTCGCAAGCACTTGAAACGATGGGCAAAATCCCGGTAGAATGCGCGGCTGCTCCAACCCAACCGTCTTCCGAGGTGTGTCATGAAGGTCCTGTCCTCCCTTAAATCGGCGAAGGCCCGTCACCGCGACTGCAAGGTCGTCCGTCGCCGTGGCAAGGTCTTCGTGATCTGCAAGAGCAACCCGCGATTCAAGGCGCGCCAGCGCTGAGTCCCACGCGGGCGCGTGCAGGCATGAACCCGGAGGGCCGCAGCGATGCGGCTTTTCGCGTTTGAGGATGCTGATGCATGCATCGCGCAGCGCGCGGAGACGGTAAGCTCGCCGCGGTCGACCCTCCGCGCGGACTTCCGCGGTCCGGTTGCCATCCGTCCCATCGCCGACCGAGGAACACCGCCATGCGCCTGCTCTCCGTTCTCTCCCTGTCGCTGCTGCTTGCCGCTTCCGGCGTTGCGTCCGCCGATACGCTGCTGATCGACCGCGTCCAGCAGCCCGCACAGGCCGCGATGCCCGCGCGTGGCGCGAGCATGTCCGATGTCGAGGCGCGCTTCGGCGCGCCCACGCAGCGCATGGATCCCCGCGGCGGCCAGAAGCGCCAATGGCCCACGATCAACCGCTGGGTCTATCCGGCGTTTACGGTCTACTTCGAGCGCAACCGTGTCATCGACGCCGTCGCCAACCAGGCGTCCGCGAACGAAGTCGGGCCCAAGCCCGCCATCCGCTGATCCATGCAGGCAGCCGGAGCGCGATTCCCCGCCGAGTGGGAGCCACAGTCTGCCGTCCTCATCGCATGGCCCCATGCCGGCACCGACTGGAGCGCGCGCCTTGGTGAGGTCGAAGAGGCGTACATTGCGCTGGTGCTGGCGATCACCCGCTACCAGCCGGTGGTGGTCTGCGTCGCCGACGACGACGTCGAGGCGTACGCGCTGGCGCGCCTGTCGTCGGCGCGCGCCGAGATGTCGCGCGTTCGCTTCGTGTCGGCGGTCTACGACGATACCTGGCTGCGCGACAGCGGCCCGATCACCCTCCGCACGCCGCGCGGCCTGTGCCTGCTCGACTTCCGCTTCACTGGTTGGGGCGGCAAGTACGGAGCGTCGCGCGACGATGCGCTTGTCGAACGGCTGCATGACGACGGGCTGTTCGGCGACGCCCACCGCGAGCCGATCGACTTCGCACTGGAGGGCGGCGCGATCGACACCGACGGGGACGGCACGCTGCTGACCACATGGCGCTGCCTGCAGGAGCGCCATCCCGACCTCGACCGCGACACCCTGGCCGCACGCTTGTGCGGTTGGCTTTCGCAGGACCGGGTGCTGGGGCTGGCGCACGGCTATCTCGAAGGCGACGACACCGATGCCCACATCGACACCCTCGCCCGCTTCTGCGCACGCGACGGCATCGTCCACCAGGCCTGCGACGACCGCGATGACCCGCACTTCGCGGAGCTTGGCGCGATGGCGACGGAGCTCGCGGCGCTGCGTACACGCGACGGCGCGCCTTACCGGCTGTTCCCGCTGCCCTGGCCGGCGCCGATCCTGGAAGCCGGGCGACGGCTCGCCGCGAGCTATGCCAACTTCCTGGTCATCAACGGGGCGGTGCTGGCCCCGGTTTACGGCGACCCCGCCGACGATGCGGCTTTGGCAGTGCTTGCCGACGCCTTTCCGGGCCGCGACATCGTGCCCGTCCCCTGCCGTGCGCTGATCTGGCAGAACGGCAGCCTGCACTGCCTCACCATGCAGCTTCCCGAGGGCCTCGTGCCATGACTGCCCCACGCACCCTGCCGGTGGCGCTGATCCAGGAGCGTGACCACGGCGACGCCGACGCCAACCTGACGGTGATCGAGGCCCGCGTGACCGAGGCCGCGGCGCAGGGCGCGCGTCTCGTGCTGTTGCAGGAGCTGCACAACGGCGCCTATTTCTGCCAGGACGAGTCGGTGGCGACGTTCGACCTTGCCGAGCCCATCCCCGGGCCGAGCACGGCGCGGCTGTCGGCGCTCGCGGCGCGCTGCGGGGTGGTTATCGTCGGTTCGCTGTTCGAGCGCCGTGCGGCAGGCCTGTACCACAACACCGCGGTGGTGTTCGACAGCGACGGCCGGCTGGCGGGCAAGTACCGGAAGATGCACATCCCTGACGACCCGGGGTTCTACGAGAAATTCTATTTCACGCCCGGCGACCTCGGCTTCGAGCCGGTGGACACCAGCGTCGGGCGCCTCGGCGTGCTGGTGTGCTGGGACCAGTGGTACCCGGAGGCCGCGCGGCTGATGGCGCTCGCCGGCGCCGAGGTGCTGCTGTACCCGACGGCAATCGGCTGGGATCCGGGCGACGCCGACGACGAACGCGAGCGCCAGCGCGATGCGTGGATCCTCAGCCACCGCGGGCATGCAGTGGCCAATGGGCTGCCGGTGCTGTCGTGCAACCGCGTCGGCCACGAACCGTCGCCGCTGGGTACCGCCGGCATCCGCTTCTGGGGCAACAGCCACGTGCTCGGCCCGCAGGGCGAGTTCCTCGCCGAGGCCGGCGAAGATCCGACGGTGCTCGTCTGTGATATCGACCTGGGCCGCAGCGAGGACGTGCGACGGATCTGGCCGTTCCTGCGGGACCGGCGCATCGACGCCTATGGCGACCTGTTGAAACGTTACCGTGACTGACGCCGACGCCGACGCCGAGCGCGTCGACGCGGCGGCGGAGCACGGCGCCCAGGGTTGGCGCGACCAGCCGCACGCCGTGGTCGAACGCGACAGCGTGCGCTACACGCTGCTGGGCACGGCGCACGTCTCGCGCGAGAGCGTCGACGCGGTCCGCGCAGCGATCGCCGGCGGCGGCTTCGATGCCGTCGCCGTCGAACTCGACGCACAGCGGCTGCAGGCGCTGAGCGACCCCGACGCACTGGCGCGGCTGGACCTGGTGAAGGTGATCCGCGAGGGCAAGACCGCACTGTTCGCGGCCAACCTCGGGCTTGCGGCCTACCAGCGCCGGCTCGCCGAGCAGCTCGGCATCGAGCCCGGCGCCGAGCTGCGCACCGCGGTCGACGACGGCCGAGCCGCAGGCCTCCCCGTGCACCTGGTCGATCGCGAGGTCGGCGTGACCTTCCGCCGCATCTCCGCGCGGCTTGGCTGGTTCGGGCGCCTCAAGCTGATCGGAGGGCTCATCGTCGGGCTGGTGGCCGACGACAAGGTCGGGGCCGACGACATCGAGCGGCTCAAGCAGGGTGACATGCTGGAAGCGAGCTTCGGCGAGTTCGCGCGCGACAACCCGGCGCTGTTCGACACCCTGATCGGTGAACGCGACCAGTACATGGCCGCGCGGCTGCGGCAGAGCGCAGGGGATGCGCGCGAGATGCTGGTGGTGATCGGCGCCGGGCACCTGCAGGGCCTCGCCCGCCACCTGCGCGACGACGACAGGGCACCCTCAGACGTTGTCGCCGGACTCGATGCCGTGCCGACGCGCAGCAAGGTACCGTGGGTAACCATCGGCGTCACCGCGCTGATCCTGGGCGGGATTGGCTGGGGCTACTGGCGCGGCGGCGCCGAACTCGGCGCCGAGCTGCTCCGGCAGTGGGTCCTGTTCACCGTCGGATTCGCGGCGATCGGCTGCATCGCGGCGGGCGGACATCCCCTGAGTGTGCTGGCGGGCGCGATCGCCGCGCCGCTGAAGCCGTTCCGCCCCGGCATCCCGTCGGGCGCGTTCAGCGCGCTGGTCGAGCTGCGTTTCCGCAAGCCGGCGTACGGCGATTTCCTGGCGCTGCGCGACGACGCGCAGACGCTGCGCGGCTGGTATCGCAACCGGGTCTCGCGGGTGGTGCTGAACTTCATCATGACCAACCTCGGCACCGGCATCGGCGTCTGGCTGGCCGGTGCACGGATCATCGGCAAGCTCATCACCTGAGACCCAGCCACCACGCATCGGCCCCGCCCCGCTCCCCGACCCGCTGCATCGGTCCGTCGCCCGCAGCGCTCGGCACGGGCGCCTGCCCGGGTCACTCCGCGATCGAAGTCGGCGCGAGCGTACCGCCGCGCGGGTCGCGCACCGAGCGCTGCCGCGCCCTGCCGACCAGGCGCGACGTGCCTCCGCTGAGGTCGTCGAGCATCGCGTAGATGGTCGGCAAAAACAGCAGGCTGACCACGGTCGAGAACGCCAGTCCTCCGGCCACGGCCTTTGCCATGGGCGAGTACTGCAGGCCCCCGAGGACCACCGTGTCGCTCAGCGAGATCGGGACCATGGCCAGGATCGCCGTTCCCATGGTCATCAGGATCGGGCGCAAGCGCTCGCGGCTGCCCTCCACCAGCGCCTCGGTCCGCGTCATCCCGCGCCGCCGCAGGTTGTTGATGTGTTCCACCATCACGATGCCGTTGTTCACCACCACGCCCATCAGCACCAGGATGCCGATGAACGCCATCACCGTGAATGCCGTGCCGGTGGCCCAGAACAACCAGAACACGCCGAAGATCGAGAACACCACGCAGCTCATGATCGCAGCCGGAAACAGCAGCGACTCGAACACGGCAGCCATCACCACGTAGATCATCACCAGCGCGATCAGCAGGTTGAACAGCATCTGCTTGCTCGCTTCCTGGTCCTGCTCGAATGCGCTGCCGTCGAAGGTGTAGCCGTAGCCGGGCGGGAACGCGATGCCATCGAGTGTCTCCTCCATCAGCTTGCGCGCCTCGGGCGTCGTCGTTGCGCCAGCAAGGTTGGCCATGATGGTCAGCGTGGTCTGTCGGTTGGAGCGGCTGATCTGGTTGGCGGCCGGGACCACCGAGACATCGACCATCGCCAGCAGCGGCACGCTCTGGCCGTCAGGCGCGCTGACCGTGAAAGCCGCGATATCCTCCACGCTGAAGCTCTCCGCGCCCGCGAACCGTACCCACACCGGCACCTCGGTCTGCCCGCGCCGGAACTCGCGCAGCTGCGCGCCGCGCAGCGCCAGGCCGACGAAGCTCGACACCTGCTCGGCGCTGAACCCGAACGCGGCGGCGCGCTCGCGGTCGACGCGCACGGTGAGCTCGCTGTTGGTATCGCCGGCATCGACGCGGACGTCGCGCAGGCCGTCGTGCCGCGCCAGGATGGGGACGATGTCGCGCGCCAGTGCGCCCAGCGTTTCTGTCGAGTCGCCGATCAGCTGTACCTGCACATTGTCGCTTCCGCCCTGCTCGCCCTGCCCGCGGACGCCGATCTCCGCACGGGCGGACTTCGGGAGCTCTTCGCTGATGGTGTCCATGGTCGGCTTGGTGTCACCGGCGTCGTCGGCGAACGTGATCATCGTCGAGGCCTCGCCATCCTGCTCGCTGTACCACGAGTAGACCTGCACGATTTTGAAACGCTCGCGGTTGGCATCGAGGTAGTCCTCGACGCGGGCGACCTCCTGCGACATCTGTGGCTTGGTGAAGCTGCCCTTCCACTGGTAGTAGAGGTTCACCTCCTTGCCGTCGCCGCCACCAAACATGTCGAACTTCGTCTTTATGACCGGCACCACGCTCAGCGCGACGATCAGCACGATGCCGAGCACGCTCCAGCCGCGGTGCGCCAGCGTCCAGCGCAGCGTGCGCGCATAGCCACGCTGCAGCCGCGGGATCAGCCCGGTGGTGGTGTTGACCGCCGGCGGCGTCTTCATGCGCGCGGAGATCATCGGGATCAGGCTCACCGCCACCAGCCACGACGCCAGCAGCGACACCGAGATGGTGACCGCGATCTGGGCCATGAAGATGCTGATCTGGTTGGTTTCACCCAGCAGGTTGGGCACGAACACGATGCAGTGGCAAAGGGTCCCCGCCGACAGCGCGATCGCGACGTTGCGGGTGCCGATGATCGACGCCAGCCGCGGCTGGTCGGGCATCCGCTCGCGCTCCTGGTAGATGCTCTCGACCACGACCACCGCGTTGTCGACCAGCATGCCGACCGCGAGCAGCAGGCCCATCAGCGTCAGCACGTTGAGGGTCACGCCGACGAAGTACATGAAGCCGAGCGTCATGATGAAGCAGATCGGGATGGCCAGCGTCACCATCAGCGTCGACGGCCAATGGCGCAGGAAGAAGAACAGCACCAAAATCGACAGTGCCAGTCCGATGGCACCGGCCTCGGCCAGCTCCAGCAGCGAGCTCGTGACCTCCTTGCCCTGGTCCTGGATGACCTTCACGTCGATGTCGACCAGACCGGGCTCCTGCTGGATATCGCCGATCTCGGCCATCACCAGCCGCGACACCTCGACCAGGTTCGCGTTGCGCTCCTTGAAGACGTCCAGCCCCACCGCGACGCGACCGTCCAGCCGACGCCCGTAGTCCATGCGCGCCGGCTTCAGGCGCACGTCGGCGATGTCGCCGAGCAGCAGGCCGCGCGCATCGAGCGGCAGCGTGCGCAGCTGCTCGAGGTCCTCCAGCTCGCCAACCGGCTGCACCCGCAGGCGCTGTCCGCCGTCGTCGATCTGGCCGGCGGACACCGAGAAGTTCACCGCACGCAGGCGCGTCGTCAGTTCGTTGAGGTCGAGCCCATGGGCGCTGAGGCGACCGGGATCGATCGCGATCTCGACCTCGTTCGGCGGCGCCCCGCTCACGTCCACCCGAGCCACGCCGGGGATCCGCTCGATGCGCCGCTTCATCTCGCGGTCGATCAGGTCGTAGGCGCCGGTCAGGTCGGTGTCGCCCGCGAGGCGCACGCGCAGCACGGCCGCGTCCGCCGTGGAGAACTTGCGCACGAAATAACGCTGGAAGTCGGCGGGCAGCTCGTCGCGGATAGCGTCGATGCGCTCGCGCGCCTCGGACGCGGCGATCGCGATGTCACGATCCCAGCTGGAGAACTCGATGAAGACGAAAGCGCCATCCGAGTTTGCCTGGCCGCCCACGCGCTTCAGCCCGGTCATTGTGGCCAGCGCTTCCTCGACCGGACGCAGCACCGTGCGCTCGACCTCCTCGGGCGTGGACCCGGGGTACGGCAGCTGCACGAAGAGGAACGGCGCCGATACGTCGGGCAGTGCCTCCAGCGGCAGCCGGAAAGACGCGATGAGCCCCACCACCACCATCGACACGAACAGCATCACGGTGGTGACCGGCCGCTTCAGGCTGAGCTCGGCGATGCTCACGCGGGCTGGCCCTCACCCTGCGTGCCGCCGACGTGCTCGCCGCCGTGGCGCAGGCCGCGCGCCACGTAGTGGGCGTCCGGTCGCCGGTCAAGCAGCGCGTAGACGACGGGGATCACCAGCAGCGTCAGCAGCGTCGACACCAGCAGCCCCCCGATCACCGTGATCGCCATCGGCGAGCGCACCTCGGCGCCTTCACCCATTGCGATCGCCAGCGGCAGGAAGCCGAACAGCGTGCACAGCGTGGTCATGATGATCGGGCGCAGGCGGGAGCGGGCGCCATCGACCAGGGCCTCGTGCTTCGGGACGCCGGCCTCGCGCAGCTGGTTGACCTTGTCGACGAGGATGATCGCGTTCTTGGTCACCAGCCCGACCAGCAGGATCAATCCGATAAACACCACCACCGAGATGGTGTTGCCGGTCAGCAGCAGCGCCAGTACCGCGCCGACCATCGCCAAGGGTACCGTGAACAGGATCACGAACGGATGCAGCAAAGACTCGAACTGCGACGCCATCACCAGATAGACCAGGAAGATCGCCAGCCCGAATGCGAACAGCAGCGAGCGCACCGAATCGGCCAGCTCCTCGCCCTGGCCGCCGATATGCATGCCGACCCCTGTGCCCAGTGGATCGTCGGCGACCATCTGCCGCACTTCCGCCACCGCGGTGCCAAGATCGATGTCGCGCAGGTTGGCCGAGACCACCGCCACCCTCACCTGGTTGGCTCGGTGGATCTCGCTGGGTCCGGTGGTCGACACCACGTCGGCAACCGAGGACAGACGCACCGCACGGCCGTTGCCCGGGTTGACGATCAGCTGGCGGATGTCCTCGACCGAAGCCCGGTCGGATTCCTGCGCCCGTACCAGCACGTCGATCTTGCGGTCGCGGAAGCTGTAGCGCGTGGCCACCTCGCCCCGGACCTTGGTCACCACCGCATCCGCCACCTGGCGCGAAGTCAAACCCAGCGCCGCTGCGCGATCCTGGTCGAAGCGGATCTGGATCTCGGGAAACCCCTGCTCCACCGTCGACTTGACGTCGGCGTAGTGCGGATTGCCGCGCAGCATCGCGGCCATGCGCTGCCCGGCGCGCTGGATCGTGTCCAGGTCCTCGCCGCGCAGCTCGATCTCGAGCGGCGTCGAGAAGCTGAAGAGTTCCGGGCGGCCGAAGTCCACCTGCGCCGCCGGGTGCGCCTGCATGCTCGTGCGCAGTCGCTCCATAGTCGCTGCCTCGACCGCCTCGCTGCCACCATCCGCCATCACGATGGTGAGCTTGCCGATGTTCTCGCCGCTCTCGGTCGGGTTGGCGTCCAGCCGCGTGCCGCTGCCACTGACGCCGTACAGCGCGCGCACCCCGGGCTCGTCACCGTGGGCCAGCTGAAGCGCGCGCACCAGCGCGTCGGTGTCGCGCAGAGGCGTGCCCGGCGGCAGCTTGACCGTCATCTCGAACCGGTCCTGCGCAAGCTGCGGGATCAGGTCGGTGCCCAGCAGCGGCACCGCCATCAGCGCCGCGACGAAGAACGCGGCCGCCGTGCCCAGCACAAGCGACGGGCGCGTCAGCGCCGCCGGCAGCAGCCGCATGTATCCGCGCTCGGCGCGGGCGTACGGCGCCATCGCCACGTCGCTGGCCTTGCGCATCACCGGGCCGACGCCCGCACTGATCCAGCGCCACGCGCGCACCAGCAGCCAGGCGACGCCGAAGAACACGCCGCGCATTGCTGCGCCCAGCCCACGCTGCGTCGCCGCCAGCGGCTTCTGAAGCGGTGACGCCGGCTGCCAGCGCTCGCGTGCCTGTTCGACCGGGAACGCGGTCTCCGAGCGCGCCTTGAGCGCGCTCAGCATCGGGATCAGCGTCATCGACACGATGAGGGAGATGAAAATCGCCAGCGACACGGTCAGGGCCTGGTCGCGGAACAGCTGCCCGGCGATGCCGTCGACGAACACAAGCGGCAGGAACACCGCGATCGTGGTCAGCGTGGACGCGACCACCGCCATGCTGACCTCACGCGTGCCTTGGATCGCCGCGCGGATGATGCCCAACCCGCGCTCGCGCGCCTTCGCGATCGACTCCAGCACCACGATCGAATCGTCGACGACGAGGCCCGTCGCCAGCGCGAGCCCGCCCAGCGACATGACGTTGAGGCTCAGCCCCATCTGGCCCATGAAGAAGAACGTGGTGATGATCGACACCGGCAGCGACAGGCCGATGACGAAGGTGCTCCAGCCGTCGCGCAGGAACAGGAAGATCACCAGGATCGCCAGCAGGCCGCCGAGGAACGCGTCCTTCTTGACGTCGGCGATGGCGTGGCGGATGAACTGCGACTGGTCGTCGATGACCGTCAGCTCGATGTCGGCCGGCAGCTCCTCGCGGATCTGCTCCAGCCGCGCATCGACCGCGTCCGCGGTGGCGACGGTGTTGGCGTCGCCTTCCTTGTAGATCGCAAGCTCGACCGCTTCGCGGCCGCCGAGGCGGATGATGGCCTCGCGCTCCTTGTAGCCCTGGCGTACGGTCGCCACGTCGCGCAGGCGCACCGGCACGCCGCCGGCGACGGTGGACGACGAGCCGGCCGAATTCTGCAGCGAGGCCGCTGCCGCGATCGAGCTGGGATCGCCGCTGGCGGCGGCGACGCGCGCCATCTGCAGCGCCGCGCTGTCCTCGCCGCCTGAAGCGCTCTGGATCGTCAGCAGCATGTCGCCTATTTCCGGGACCCCGGCGAACTGGTTGACCGTGCGAACCAGATAGCGCTGCGAGCCTTCCTCGAGCCGGCCGCCCGAGCGGTTGACGTTCTCCTGCTGCAGGCGGCTGACCACCGTGGCAATCGGCAGGTTCAGCTGTGCCAGACGCTGCTGGTCCAGATCGACCTGGATTTCGTCCTCGAGCCCGCCGCCGACCTTGACCGCGGCCACTCCGGCCACCGGCTCGAGCTTCTTCTTCAGGTCGTCGTCGGCATAGCGCCGCAGCACCGTGAGCTGGCGGATCGGATCGCCGTCCCCGGTAGCGGCGAGCGCGATGCGCAGCACCGGCTCGGTCGACGGATTGAAGCGCAGGAGCACCGGTGGAGCGGATTCCAGCGGCAGCTGCAGCGTTTCCATCTTGTCGCGGACGTCCAGGCTGGCCTGGTCCATATCGGTGCCCCACGCGAACTCGAGCACCACGTCGCTCTGCCCGGTGCGCGAGATCGACTTCAGCTTGCGCAGCCCCTTGACCACGCCCACGGCCTCCTCGACCGGCTCGGTGATCAGGGTCTCGATCTCGGTTGGCGCGGCGCCTGTGTACTCGGTGCGTACCGTCAGGGTGGGGTAGCTGAGGTCCGGCAGCAGGTTGACCTTGAGGTCGCCCAGCGCCAGAAGTCCGAACAGCAGGAAGGTGATGGTGAACATCGCCACCGTGACCCTGCGGCGCGTGGAGAACTCGACGAGGTTGAAGGGGATCGGCGTGTGCTCGCCGGGCGGCGTCGGGCGCTGGGTCTGGGACTCGCTCATTGCCGGACTCCTGTCACTTCGCCGCGGGCTTGGCGGGCGTGGCGGCGACGGCGGACGGCCGGGCCGCCGCGCCGATCACCTGGACCACCGTGCCGTCCCTGAGCGCCGCCTTGCCGGCCACGACCACCTGTTCACCGGCATCAAGGCCGTCGCGGATCTCGACCCAGGGTCCTTCCGCATAACCCAGCTTCACCGCGACCCGCGCGGCCTTGCCGTCGCGGACCACGAACACTGCGGCCTCGCCCTCATCCTCGAGCAGCGCGACGCGCGGGATCACGCGCGCGTCCATGCGCTGGTCATAGGAAATGCCGATGCGACCGAACATGCCCGGCTGCAGTGCGCCGCCTTCCTCGCTGCCGTCGCTGCCCGCGAACGTGCAGATCACGCGGAACGTGCCGCTGCCGGCGTCGACTACTGGCGAGACGCGGTCGACCTCGCCGCGAAAGGTGCGGCCGGGCAGCGCGTCAACCTGCAGCTGCACCGCCTGGCCCGCCTTCAGCGTCGCGAGCTCGCGCTCGGGCACGTTGAGCACCGCCTCCAGCCGCGACGTGTCGACGATGCGGAAGATCGGCGTGTTGATCTGGACGAAGTTGCCTGTCTTGATCGACCGCGACGCGACGACCCCCGAAATTGGCGCGGTGACGCTGGAATACGACAGCTCCAGCCGCGCCAGCCGGTTGGCGGCACGCGCGTTCTCCAGGTCGAAACGCAGCTGCTCGTTGTCCGCGGCACTGACCAGCTGCTCTGCGGCCAGCTGCTGCGAGCGCCGGTAGCTGGCCTCGAGTTTGGCCATCTGGGCGGCGCTCTGCGCGGCCTGCAGGGTGGCGCGGTCCGGATCCAGCCGCACCAGCACCTGTCCCGCACGTACCCGGTCGCCCTCCTCCACCAGCACGGACAGTGCCACGCCGGAGGTCTTGGCGACCACCTGTGATTCGGCACGCGGCTCCAGCGGCGCGGTACCGGTGTAGCTGGCGGCGATCGCGCGCCGGGTGACCGGCTGTACCTCGACCGGGATGGGGTCGGGCGCCTTGTTGGCGGCTTCGCCACGCGCGTCGGCGCCGCCGCCCTTGCCCCCGCAGCCCGCCAGCGCAAGGCTGCAGGCCAGGGCCAGCGCAGCCAGCAGAGGGAAGCGCGACGCAGCGCGGAGGATGGTTGTGGACGACGCGGACGAAGACATGATCAGAGGCCCCAATGGTGTTGTAGCAAGGTATATCACCGCATACCGCATCGGTATGCGCCAGAGGTCATGGTGACTCCCGGCGTGCCGTGCTCGCGGCCTCGTCGATGTGCCGCTGAGGGTGCGTATGGGCGGCGGTGACGCCCGGCGTGGCGGCGTCGTTGCCTGGCGGCCTGCGATGGTCCTGGAATGCAGGACGTATCCTCCTGCACAGTGTGACCCTGCCGCGATCGATCCGACCGGATCCACGCGCGACTGCGTCCGGGCACCGTCGGACCAGGAGCCCACACGCGGCCTTTCGACTGTCATCGCGCGTCAACACGCTGGAAGGCCCACGCTATACTCCGCCGCCTGCCTGACATGGCCTGTGCGCAGCGCCGCGCCGCGCCCCGGGCCAGGTCCCTTTCCAGTTCCCGGACGCCCACATGACGCGACTGCTCCTGATCGCCGCCTGCCTTGCTTTTACGTTGCTGCCAGCCACGCTCGCCGCGCAGGACCCTGGCGCGGCCGCGCCGGTTATCACCCCCGCAGCCTCCGCCCCGACGGCGGCTACGCCGCCCGCGCTGGTCGGGAACCTCGCCTCCGGGCGTTCGCTGACCTACACCTGCCAGGGTTGCCACGGTATCGAGGGCTACAGGAACGCGTACCCGAACTACCACGTGCCACTGATCGGCGGCCAGTCGACGCAGTACCTCGTCAATTCGCTGACCGAATACCGCAAGGGCACGCGCAGGCATCCGACCATGCAGGTCCAGGCACAGAGTTTTTCCGACCAGGACATCGCCGACATCGCCGCGTTCCTCGCCGGGGTGACCCCGTGACCCGCACTTTCGCCGGCCATCGCGCCGCGCACGCCGCGCTGGCGCTGGCCATTGCGGGCGTGGTCGCGGCCTGCGGCGGCACCGACACCGCCGCCATCCATTCCGGCGCCGACCGGTCCGGCGGCAACACCACGTCCTCGGCCGGGCTGCCGGGCGGCCACATCGCCGCCGGCGAGAAGCAGTCGCAGGTCAAGGGTGCGGCCACCGGCCAGTCCTGTATCGACTGCCATGGCGCCGACGGCAACGCGCCGCTGGACCCCTCGTATCCGAAGCTCGGCGGCCAGTACCACGACTACCTGGCGCACACCCTGCAGCTCTACCGCAGCGGCGACCGCGACCACGCGCTGATGTCGAACCAGGCGCGCGACCTCACCGACCAGCAGATTGCCGACCTGGCCGCGTACTTCGCCTCGCGGCCGTCGCAGCTGCGCAACCTGCGCGGCGTGCACGACCGATAGACCCGGTCTCCAGCGTCCGCACCCTCCGGACCGCGCGCAGCAGCTGCACGCCGTCTGGCGGTTGGCCGCTACAGTAGTGCTTCCGGATCTTCCTGCAGCTCGGGTTTGAACGGCACGTCCGGCGGCGGGCGCGCGCCGGCTTCGACATCCTGAAGGTTGGCATCGCTGATGCCGCAGCCGCCGCCCAGCGCCAGCAGCGCGACGTCACAGCGCAGCTGCTTGGTGGTGCCCGGAATGGGGATCATCACCGTGCGGATGCTGCGCCGCACCCACTCCTGGAGCAGTGTCTCGCTCGGCACCCAGAAGCGGTCGAAACTGGTCGGCTCGTAATCGGTCGGCGGACGCTTCAGCCACGTCCCCATGCGGTCGATCTTCTCGAAATCCTCGGTGACGGTCCCTGGCGGCAGGCCGCCGCCAACGCGACCGCCACCGGCGATCCTCGGACGACCGTCGGCGTCGAACAGCCCTGGCGGACCGCCGGAACGCGCCGACCCGCTGCGTGCACTCGCCGCATCGGCCCAGTCGTCGCCGGCGCGTGGCGTCGCGGCGGCCCCCGGGCGGGGGGCAGCCGGCCCGGCGCCGACCGCGCCGGTTCTCGACGTCGCGGCCCGCGCCGGGTTTTGTGTCGCCTGGCCGCCGTCCACCGGTGCTGCAGCCGCAGGCAACACCCGGGTACTCGCGGAGGGCGTCGCCGGTATCGTCACCGGGCGCGCGGCAGGCATCGGCAGTTGGCGCACCGCGACGGCTGGCGCGTCCACCGATACGATCGCAGGCGCCGCGCTGACAGCAGGCGCCGGCACCGGACGCAGCGTCGGCAGCGGTGCCGGGATCTCGCGTATCTCGACCTCCGCCACGGGGCGCGCCAGGTCAGGCGCGGCGATCTCCCGTACCGGCAGCGGTCGGGTCTGCGGCGGCAGAACCGGCTCCACCACGGCGATATCGCGGCTGCGCGCGGCCACCACCGGGGTCGCCAGCGTAGGCACTGGCACTGCCACCGGCCGCGGCGGCGGGAGCGTGAACCGGTTATCCGTCGTCGCGACCTCCGTCACCTGCAGCGGCTGCGTCTGCGCGGCGGGCGCCTCGGCGGGTGGCTCGGGCGGATCGATGGTGACAGCCGGCGGGGGCTGCGTCTGCGGCGCGACCGCGGTCGCTGCCGGTGCTGGCGGCTCTTCGGTCGGCGGCAGCGGTGTCGCCTCCGCGGGAGCCGGCGCGTCCTCCCCGCCCCCGCGGTCCTGCGGCGTGCCGTCGCCGACGAACGTCACCTCGGTGACCGTCTCGCCTGCGGCGGCATCCGGTGCCGTCATCCGGCGGATGCCGACGGTGAGCAGCCAAAGCAGCGCGATTACGAATCCGACATGCATCAACAGCGACAGCGTTGCCGCCGTCCGCCGCGCTCCACGTTCGTCGCGCGCGGCGGGATCCCACTGTTGCCGCCAAAGCACGCGGAATGCCCGCCACTGTCCCAGCGCCGGCACCACGGGGCCGGCGCGGCCCGGCGGGCGCCCGGCC
>PPFU01002547.1_pt1 | contig 19328 bp, 16 predicted proteins | sample 1535991 | NCBI WGS metagenome assembly PPFU01 (sample SAMN04901290, study PRJNA319586) | Hypolithon metagenome, whole genome shotgun sequencing project. | isolation source: Antarctic Hypolithon | place: Antarctica: Miers Valley | collected 2014
CGCGCTACACGCTCGCGCTACACGCTCGCGCTACACGCTCGCGCCACGGCGCGCTCCGTCTCAGCGTTGGGCCGTCATCGGCGTCGTGCTCGCGTTGCGCGCGCATCTCGGATGGTGCGGGCAGCGCATCGCCGAAGAACTCGCGCAGCGTGGCATCGCGCGCATGAGCCACACGAGCGTCTACCGCCTCTTTCGCCGCTACCACGTCCCCGTGCGCACCTACCACCCGGTGGACCGACGCGACGGCATCCGCTACCGGCGGCAGCGGGTGAAAGCTCCCAACTGGACGTGGCATGTAGACTTCGCCGGGCCCCTCACCGATGCCGATGGCGTCGAGCGTTCGCTCATCGTCGTCATCGACAGCTACAGCCGGATGCTGCTGGCGCTCGAGGTCGTCGACGACCAGAGCGCCGCGACAGCCGAGTGTGTGCTCGCCAGGCTCTTCGCGCACTACGGTCGGCCCCGTGTGCTCGTGACGGACAACGGGCGGGCCTTCGCACCGGCACAGGACGGTCATGACCACCGCTTCGGACGATTCCTGAGCGCGCACGGCGTCGAGCACCGTCGGACGCGCCCGTACTATGCGCAGACCAACGGCAAGGCCGAGGCGATGGTCAAGACGGTGAAGCGGGAGTGGCTCGGCATGCTCGCCCGGCGCTCGCCCGAGCATCGGTGGAGGTGGCTGGAGGTCGCTTCTGAGGCACCGGCGTTCGTAGAGTGGTACAACTTCTACCGGGCCCACGGCGCGTTGGGCTATGCCACCCCGGCCTCGCGCTACGCCGGGCTGGCACTGCCGAAGCCTGGGCTGAGTTCAGTGTTCGGGCTGGTCGGAAGCGAGGTGGACGTGGCGGCGTTGCCGAGCATCACGAAGCAGAGCCGGACGGCGAAGCTGGCGCTGGTGGTCTTGTAGCGCTTTGCCAATGCCCCCGTTACATCACAGGGTAAAATGAGGGGCCGCCAATCCTTGCATGGTCGCGTGCACATCAAAAGGGTGCCCACGATACGTGCCCGTCTGAAACACGACCGACGACCAGAAGCTGTACATCCTCGGCAGGTGCGCAGGCAGGTCTATTCCATGAAAAAAGGAGCCTATTGCTGAATCTTGCTCGATGCCGCTGTAAAACGCATCGATCACGCGCCGGATGTCCTGCTCGGTTTCGATGTCCTGGAGTATCACCTTATTTCCTGCTCGTTGTCGAGATAGGTGTAGTAGCGGAACGCGCCCCGGTAGAGGTCAAGCAGTTGCACACCCTCACGCGGGCGGAGGCGGCCGCTGCGCACTTCAGCGCGCACGATCTTGTCCATGCGCCGCTCGAGGTCGTTGGGGAAATACTGCACCAGCCCGAGGATATCTTCCACCGTTTGGCCGTCGATAACCTTTTCGATGTAAAAATCTCCCGGCTCCTCGTCGTCTACATACACGTGCGCCTCGGTGACGCGGCCGAAAAGGTTGTGCATGTCGCCCATGATATCCTGGTACGCCCCCATCAGAAAGACGCCGATATAGTAAGGCTGGCCCGGGCGGAGATCATGCAGTTCAAGCGCGTGCTTGGCACCGGTTGTCGAGATAAAGTCGGCGACCTTGCCGTCCGAGTCGCACGTAAGGTCTACGAGTGTGCCGCGCCTCTCGGGGTACTCGTCGAGGCGGTGGAGAGGCATAATGGGAAAGCGCTGCCCGATGGCCCAGTGGTCTACCATCGAGCGGAAAACGGAGAAATCGCACAGGTAATGATCGGCTACCTGCCGAGAAAGGCTGTGCGCGGTAGACGCATCGACGTCAAGGGCGCGCGCGTGGACGGCGCGCAGCAGCTCCCAGATGCGGTGCTCGGCCAGCGCTTTCTGCTCGACGCCCAGCTGCGCAGCGCGGAAAAGGGCCGTGGTTTCGTGCCGAAGGGTTTCCAGTTCGGCTGGCAGCGCTGACAGGTCGTCTGTCTCGGCGATGTGCTGCTCGAACGCATCGAGCATGTCGAAAAGCGGGTGAGCGGCCGCGTGAAAGCCCTGCGAGGGAGGCAGGCCCTTTTCGCGCCGGTCGAGCGCCTCGACGACGAGAACCGAGTGGTAGGCCGCTACGGCCCGTCCGCTCTCTGAAATGATGATGGGGTGCGGCACGCCTTCGTCGGTGCATACCTGTCCGATGCTTTCAACAACAGCCGCGGCGTACTGCCCGAGGGTGTAATCGATGCCCGCGCGCGCGTTGGTGTTGCCGGCCTCGTACGTCACCCCCAGCCCGCCGCCCGCGTCGATGTACTGGAGCGGCAGGCCGCGCTTGTAGAGATAGGCGTATACCCGGGCCGCTTCGTATGCCGCCAGCCGCACGTTCTCGACGCTGGCAAGCTGGCTGCCCAGGTGGAAGTGCAGCAGCCTGAAATCGAGCGGCTGCGTGCGGGCCTCGACCTGATCGACAAGGTGAAGCAGTTCGGCCAGCGACAGGCCAAACTTCGAGCCTTCGCCGCCCGACTCGGCCCACAGCCCCGAGCCGTTGGTGGAAAGCCGCACCCGGACGCCAAACGCCGCCGGTGTGGTCTGGTCGTCGGGCACCAGGCTGCAGAGCAGGTCCAACTCCTCGACGCGCTCGATAACCGGTATTACGTTTCGCCCGAGGCGTTGTCCGGCCAGCAGCAGTCGCATCATGTCGGCATCTTTATAGCCGTTGCAGATGAGTAGCATCTTCTCATCCGTTAGGTACGGCAGCGTAGCGATAAGTTCGGCTTTAGAGCCGCATTCCAGCCCGTAGTCGAACGGGCGGCCCGCTTCGAGGATTTCCTCTACCACCTCGCGCAGTTGGTTGACTTTTACGGGAAATACGCCCTGGTAGCGTGCCGTGTAGCCTGCGTCGGCTATCGCCCGGCGGAACGCCTCGTGCAGCCGCTCGACGCGCGTGTGCAGCAGATCCTGAAATCGGACAAGGGCTGGTAGCCGCACGCCTCGCTCTTTCAAGGCTTCCACGACAGCGTGCAGGTCGATAGCGGGCCCGTTTGTGCCCTGTGGCTTTACGCCCACGTGGCCCGTGTCGGTCACACAGAAATAATGGCTGCCCCAGGCGTCCATGTGGTAGAGGCGTTCCGCATCCTGAACAGTCCAGGTATCGGGAATGGCAAGCGTTTGAGGTTCCACAGGCAGCGCGACAGAAAGGGGAGGATAGAGCAGGAAGGCCAAAACGCGACCGTACGGGGGCGGTTTCGAGCAGCGCAGCCGGGCAGGTATTGGAACGGGAATGAGCCGGCGGCGTGTAGAGCGCCCCGCTGAAAGGCGGAAATGGGATGCGGAAACAGGGCCTCAGCCTGATCCCGCTCCGCATCTGGCACCTCCAATCTGCATCTCCAATGAAGCGCCTCGTCGTCGTTGAGTCTCCCACGAAAGCCAAAACCATCCGTGGCTTTCTGCCCTCGTCCGAGTACCGGATCGAGTCGAGCCGTGGTCACGTGCGCGACCTGCCGTCGAACGCCTCGGAGATTCCCAGCAGGCTGCGCGGCACGGCGTGGGCGCGGCTCGGCGTTAATGTCGACGAGGATTTCGAGCCGTTATACGTGATTCCAACCGACAAGAAGGCCGTCATCACGCAACTCAAGGACGCGTTGAGTGAGGCCGATGAGCTCATCATCGCGACGGACGAAGACCGCGAGGGCGAGTCTATCGGCTGGCACTTGTTGCAGGTGCTCAAGCCGAGCGTGCCGGTTAAACGGATGGTTTTCCACGAGATCACGAAAGACGCCATCCTGCACGCCCTCTCGCAGACGCGCGATATCGACCAGGACCTCGTCGATGCGCAGGAGGCACGCCGCATTCTCGACCGGCTCGTCGGCTACAGCGTCTCGCCGGTGCTGTGGCGCAAGGTGAAGCCGCGGCTCTCGGCAGGGCGCGTGCAGAGCGTGGCGGTGCGGCTGATCGTGCAGCGCGAGCGCGAGCGGCTGGCCTTCGTGACGGCCACCTACTGGGACCTGCGTGCTGACCTGGCGCGGCAGGGTGCCGGCTTTTCGGCGAGTCTCACGCACGTGGGTGGCACGCGCGTGGCTATCGGGCGCGACTTCGACCCTGACACGGGCAAGCTCAAAAACGCCGACAAGCTGCTGCTGCTGGGCGAAAAAGAGGCGCGCGCACTGGCCAAACGGCTGCCCGGCGAAGCGTGGAAAGTCACCGACGTAGAGGAAAAGCTGCAGAAGCGCAGTCCCGCGCCGCCGTTTATCACGTCTACGCTGCAGCAGGAAGCAAGCCGCAAGCTGGGCCTATCGTCTCGGCAGGCGATGCGCATCGCGCAGTCACTTTACGAGCAGGGTTACATTACGTATATGCGCACCGACTCCACGACGCTGTCGCAGGAAGCCGTGGATGCGAGCCGCCGCGCCATCTCGCAGCGCTACGGCGACGAGTTCCTCAGCCCGCAGCCGCGCCAGTACAGCGGCAAGGTCCGCAACGCGCAGGAAGCACACGAGGCCATCCGTCCTGCTGGCAAGGAGATGCGCACCGCCGATGAGATTGGCCTCGCGGGTGCCGACCGCAAGCTGTACGATTTGATCTGGAAGCGTACCGTGGCGTCGCAGATGGCAGAGGCACGCTTGCGCCTCGTTACGGCCACCATCGAGGCAGGCGAGGGTGATGAGGCGGCGACGTTCCGCGCCTCCGGGCGGACGATCGAGTTTCCCGGCTTTTTCCGCGCGTACGTCGAGGGCAGTGACGACCCCGAGGCCGCCCTCGAAGACCGCGACCAGCCCTTGCCGCCGCTAAAGAAAGGCGCAGCTCTCGACTGCAAAAATGTCGAGCCGCTGGGGCATGAGACCAAGCCGCCCGCCCGCTTCACGGAAGCGTCGCTCGTCAAGGTGCTGGAGAAAGAAGGCATCGGTCGCCCAAGCACGTACGCGTCTATCATGGACACGATCGTAAACCGGGGCTACGTGGGCAAGCAGGGATTGACGCTCGTGCCGACGTTCACGGCGATGGCGGCCAACCAGCTCATGGAGCACCAGTTTGAGAACCTCGTCGATGCCGGTTTCACCGCTGAGATGGAAGAATCCCTCGACAAAATCGCGGCGGGTGAGCTGAAGTCAGTGCCATATCTCAAAACGTTCTACAGCGGCAGCAAGGGGCTGGAAGGACAGGTGAGCGAAGGCATCGAAGCCATCGACCCACGCGAAGTGTCTACCATAAAAGCGGCACAGTGGGAGCCTCATGTGGTGCGCGTAGGCCGGTACGGACCGTACATCGAAGGGGAGAAAGACGGCGAGCGCGTAACCGCCTCGCTGCCGGAAGATCTCGCGCCAGCAGACCTTACGCGCGAAAAGATCGAAGAACTGCTGCGCGACGGCACCACTGACGACAACCTGCTGGGCATCCACCCCTCGCTGGAGCAGCCGGTGCTGCTGCGCAAAGGTCCGTACGGTCCGTACGTACAGCTGGGCGACGATGAGCAGGAAGGCAAGCCCAAGCGCACGTCGCTTCCGAAAACGCTATCGCCCGGCGAAGTCACCCTCGAACTGGCCGTGCGCCTGCTCGAACTGCCGCGCACCGTGGGCGTCCACCCCGAAACCGGCGTGCCTATAAAGGCGAGCCTGGGTCGGTTCGGGCCCTATGTGCAGCACGGCAGCACTTTTGCGTCGCTGACAGCGGACGATGACGTGCTCGAAGTAGGCGTACAGCGCGCACTGGAGCTGCTGCTCAAGAAAGAGCGCAAAAACACCGCGCTGCGCCTCGTTGGATTGCATCCCAGAACCGAGCAGCCTGTCGAGCTTTTCGAGGGGCGCTACGGGCCGTACGTGAAGCACCAGAAAACCAACGCCTCGCTGCGGAAAGATCAGGATGCTGAGGCGCTCACGCTGGAAGAGGCCCTTACGCTGCTTCAGGCGAAAGAGGAAAGTGGAGCGGGAAGCAAGGGGCGCACTTCTGGAGGACGTGGCGGGGCGAAAACGGGTAGCCGTTCAAGCAAGGCCGCAGGCGCTGCAAAGTCTACCCCGGCTAAAAAAGCGAGTCCAAAAGGAGCAGCACCCAAAAAAAGCGCTCCCCGAGGCGGGGCTAAAAAGGGGGGTGCCAAATAAGGCGGCGTCACCGGCCCGTATCGCGGTCGCCCAGGCGCAGCCCTTCGAGAATGCTGAGGTAGCTCTGGTAGCGCGAGTCGGAAACGGTACCGTCGTCAACGGCGGCCTTGACGGCGCAGTCCGGCTCGTGGTCGTGGGTGCAGGTAGGAAAGCGGCACTGCGGCAGCAGAGACGTAAACTCGACAAAGTAGTGGCCGAGGTCGTGCGGCTCCAGCCCCGTCACACCGAACTCACGGATACCAGGCGTGTCTACCAGGTAGCCGCCAAAGGGCAAGGGAAAAAGGGCAGCGTGCGTGGTAGTGTGTTTTCCTTTACGCGTGCGCGCGCTAACCTCGCCTGTGCGGACACTCAGGCCGGGGGCGACAGCATTCAGCAGCGACGACTTACCAACCCCGCTCGCGCCCGAAATGACGCTCGTCTCGTCCTGGAGCGCCGCGCGAAGGGCGTCGAGGCCATGCCCGCTCTCCGCGCTGGTGGCGACGACGGGGTAGCCAAGCCCATGGTACAGGTCACAAAACCACTCGAAAGCTTCTACAGGCACTTCGTCGCTATCGAAGGCGTCGAGCAGGTCCACCTTGTTGACGATGATTCCTGCGGGAATCTTATCGCGCGCGGCGGTTACGAGAAAGCGATCTACGAGGCCCGGGTTGAGGCCCGGCATCTGCGCTGACTGCACACACCACGCCCGGTCCACGTTTGCTGCGATCACGGCTTCGATGCCCACGCGGCGTCCCGGTGCGCGGCGGCTAAGCTGGGTGGTACGGGGCAGGATCTCCTCGATAACACCGTTGCCGTCTTCTTCACGGGATACCAGCACCCGGTCGCCCACGGCTATCGGATTGGTGGTCGTGGCTTCCGCCTGCCTGAAGCGACCCCGAATCCGGGCCTGTACACGCTCACCCGCTACGTCGACTTCGTACCACGAGCCGGTCGAGGTGATTACGCGGCCAGGTTGTAGGGCAGAGAGAGGCTGGGTCATAGCTTATTGAGATGGGGGTTCAAAATACGGCGTGCCGCAGGGGAACGATGAAGGCGTGAGGGCCTTGCAACACCTGCAAATCCTTGAAACTCCGTGCTTTCCCGCACGTCAACCTGTGCGTTTACCTTTGCTACTATCATGACTTCAGAGCACACTACACATCCTCCGCTCGACGATCTCCGCAAGGCGTTCAGTGACCTCGGCCTGCAGCAGAAAGCTGAATTCGTCGTTGAGGCCACGTTTAAAACCTTTGCTGATGGGGTTGATGCTGCAGGACGTACCCTCGCGCGCGAACTCGACGCCCTCTTTGCTTCGATGGAGCGCGAAAGGCCCGCTTATCCCGACGAACCCGGCCGCAGGCCTGCCGATGACGCCGCTCCCGGGGCAGCAGATGGCGCTTCGCCGCCACCTGACGACTTGTAAGTTGTAGACTGGAGCTATGCCTGAGCGCCCCATTATCCGGTTTGAGCATCTGTCGCCGGTGGAAAAGGCCGTGTACGCCACCGGCGTCGTTGCCAACATCGCCACGCGCGTGCTGGAGGGCGTGCTAACTCGTGCTGCCGATATAATCGTGGAGGCAGAGAAGGCGTTTGAGGAAGGACGCAACCCCGACGGCAGAATAGACGAAAGGACTGACATCGAAGAGGCACGCTTCCGAGACCTGTAGTGTCTATTCTGCGCGCTGCGTAGCCGCCTGCGCAGGCTGCGTTTCGTCGGGCGGACCGGGGAGCGCGGGGGTCGGTTGGAAGTGCGCGCGGCAGCGCGGCTCGTACGCTTCTGCGGCACCCAGAAGTAAGCGGTCCGGCGTGGTCACGAGCCGCTGCGAATGGTTGGCAGGCGCACCACACACCATGCACACTGCATGCAGTTTGGTGACGAATTCCGCAACGGCCATGAGCTGTGGTACCGGCTCGAACGGTTTGCCGAGGTAATCCTGGTCGAGTCCGGCGCAAATCACGCGCTTACCCTGACGTGCAAGCTGCTGACAAACGCTTACTAACTCAGGCCCGAAAAACTGCGCCTCATCCACGCCGATCACCGTTGCTTCACCAACGAGGAGCAGGATCTGGTCGGCAGATGACACGGGCGTAGACGGGATCGCAGACTCGTCATGCGACACCACGGCTTTGTCGCTATAGCGTGTATCGATGGCAGGCTTGAAAATCTCGACGTGCTGCCGTGCAATTCGCGCGCGGCGCAGGCGGCGGATAAGCTCTTCCGTTTTCCCGCTGAACATCGAGCCGCAGATGACTTCGATCCACCCGGCGCGAGGGTTCTGGTTAAAGACGAAAGGCTCCATGCGGTACAGGGTCGGGCGCGGCAAGATACAGCTTTGCGCGGGTACCGTCAGCGAAACGAAGGCGGCGCGAACGCCTATCAGATGTCGCCCAGCACGGCGCGATCCACGCGTCCCTGTCGCCCATCGTAATGCCGGACAAATGCCTGCCCGCTTTCTTCGGACACGATTTCAACGATGGTGCCTTCTGCAAGCAGGACGCTTTCGCTACTCCCGGCAGCGCCCGATAGGGTTGTTTGCTCAAGCACTACGGCTCGCTTGGAGATGCCGAGCCCGGCAGACTGCGCGAATGCGGTGCCGAGCAGCAGCGCTGCTAAAATGCCTGTGAACACGAGGCTGCGCCGCAGCCACGGCAGAGAGTGGCCCTGCCAGATGCGCAGGGCCGCCAGCCCGGTAAAAAGCAAAAACACAGCAAAGCCCACCCACCACAGCACCGTGGGAGCAAGATGCTGCCTCAGCCGGCTCCACGCGGATACCCAGTAAGGATCGGGCGCGGTGCGGTCGGTCAGCCCAAGCCGTGCCCGCACCTGTGCCAGGTTGTGTGCAATGCGTGGCTCCTCCGGGCTGAGAAGGCGGGCTTTTTCGAAGTACTGGATGGCCTGCCCGAGGCTGTCAAGCCGGACGTAGGTGTTGGCGAGGTTGTAGTACAGCGCGGCGCTGGCCTGTCCGGTGCCGAGAGCAGCCAGGAAAGCCGCGTGGGCGCTTGCGTACTCTCCAGCGACAAAGTGGGCATTGCCCGCCTCGAACAAAGGCGGGGGCGCTGACTGGGGCAGCAGGAGCACAAATAGTAGCAGGGTTCTCATGCGGCACGCGAGGAGAGGGCGGTGTCCAGCTCTACGATAAGCGCGGCTGCCTCTTCCCGGTCGGCCTGCTGGGCATGGCGGTCCGGCACAACCGGCGCAAACCGGACGCGGTCGCATCGCTCGAGAAGGGAGAAGAGGCGGGCAGTGGTGGTTTCGGGGACGTTTACAGCGGCAAGGCGGTCGCCGAGAGCCTGCCGGGTCAGGCCCCGCTCTGCCACATTGAAGCGAGCGCCGACAAAGCCGAGCAGGGCACGCTCGATGGCATCGTAGAAGGCGCGGGCGTCGCCCTTTTCGAGACATCCCGTGGCCGCGCGCAGGTGCTTCCGCGCAAGCGGGTGGGCCGCCCGGCTGCGGGCGAGAACGCTGTCGGCGGCGAGGCGGCGGTGGCGTCGTCGTACAACGGCAAGCGCGGCAAGGGCAAGCATCGGAAAGGCGAGCAGCATGTAAGGCCAGGCCTGCCGGTGCAGCAGCACCGGTTGGACCTGCACCCATCGTCCGGGAGTGGTGATGAGGCCGGCGATGCCGTCGGCAGGTAGCGCGTCGCTGCCGGCGGGCGCTTCCCCTGTTACGATCAGCGTCACGCCATCGCTGGAGAGAGTTTCGTAGCGGCGCTGCTGGGGATCGAAAAAAGTAAAGCGCACCGGCGGCACTTCAAACGAGCCGTTGGCATGCGGCACGAGCACATAGTCGAAGGTGCGGCTTCCTGAGACGCCGCTGGGCGAGCGCGACACGTCTGCGGTGGAGGTGGGCGTGTACACCTCTACCGCGCCCGGCGGTTGCAGGTCAGGAGGCGTCAGCGTGGACAGGTTACCGCTGCCGCTGATGGTAACGCGCAGGGTCGTGCTCTCGCCCACTTCGAGCGCCGTGCGGTCATAGAAAGCGTTGAGCCGGAAGCGGCCTACGGCACCGGAGAAACTTTCCGGTGCCCCCTCGGGGAGGGGCTGGATGCGGAGACGCAGTGGAGGCGAGACAATCCGCACCGTTTCAAGCGCGCCACGCCCGCCCCACATGCCGAACGGGTCGCGGCTGCGGCGTGGTGCGTAGAGGTCGGCTTCGACAGAAAGCGGATCTACCGATAGCGTGCCGCTGCGTGTGGCGAAAAGGGCGACACGTTTGAGGACGATAGACTGGTACCGTTCGCCGTCGCGTGTGACGGTCTCGGGAATCGGGTTGCTGTCCACATCCATCTCCTCACGCCAGAACCCTACCGCGTCCCACGAGTCGGCCAGGCGCAGTTGGCGGAACTGAAAGCCCAGGCGGAAAAAGAGCCTGTACTGCACCACTACCGCCTCGTTCTGATAGGCCACTGTTTTCGAGGGCGTGGCTTCGATAAAGATATCCCGTTGAGAAACGGCGCTGCTTTCCTCTGGAACCGCACCACCGCGCCCGGCAGGCGGCGTGCGGCGTCCCGGGCTCGTGCTTTGCGCGACAACACGCACTTCGATAGGGTCGGTGGTATGCGTTTCGCCCCCGATCTTGATAGTGGCGCTTTCGATGCGGGCAGTGCCCTCGCGAAGTGGACGGTAGCGCCATCGAAACAACAGGGCTTGCTTCATGACGCCGTTCGTGAGGGAAGCGGTGCGCTGCGTGCTCGGGTAGGGCTGCACCAGCGTAAGTCCCTGCGTGCGCGGCGCCTCGGGCGTCTGCACCGTTCCAAAGCGCTCGCCCGACACCTCGATGCTGTAAATAACCTCGTCTTGCCGCCCAATCGTTTCCGCGTCCACATTGGCGCGGACGGATACAGGCTGTGCGGCTGCAGGCCGTGCGGGCGCACAAGCGGCGAGTGCGGCCAGCAACAGCAGGAAAGTCCGGGGCCGCATCACCAGTCTTTTTCTACGCGGCGCGCGCGCGTCTGGGGACGGGCAACGCGGCGGAGCAGCGTTTCTTCCTCATTGCCGAGAGCCTGCAAGATGCGCTCGGCCTGCGCCTTGCTCATCGTGCTCGGGTCGGGCTGCTGGCGTGACTGCTGCGGCTGGCTATCGCCTTGATCCTCTTTTTGCTCGCCTCCCTCCCCGGGCTTGGGTTTACCGTTCTCGCCCGGCTTCTCCCCGTTATCGGGTTGCTCGGCAGGCTTGTTGTCCTGGCCCTGCCCGTTGTCAGACGGGGACTGCTCGTTCTGGCCATTTGGTTCGTTCTGCTGCTGTTCACCGTCCTGCCCCTGCTGGCCGTCCTGCTGCTGCTCCCCGTCCTGCTGCTGTTCGTTCTGGTCTTTCTGCTGCTGTTTTTGCTCTTCCTGCTTGCGCTCGATCTCTTCTTTGAGGCGGCGCAGGCGCGCGTCGCCCGGCGCGATACGTAAGCCACTGTTAACCGACGCGAGCGCAGCGGCGTTGTCGGCGGCGATAAACTGGCCGGCCGCTGTGTGGAATAATGCGTCCGCGTCTGCCTGCGCATGCACGGCAAGCGGGGCGAGACCCAGGACAGAAAGAAAAAGGAGACGCTTCATCGGGGTGACATTGGGGAAAGCGCGTTGATGTCGGCTACGGTGCCAAGTCGCTGGATGAAATCGCCGAATGCCTGCACCGTTTCATCTTGCTGTAGCCCTTGCTGCATCAGCATGTGCGCTTCGCGGTATCGGCGTTGGGCGGCGAGTTTCTCGGCACGTTTTTTCAGTTCGATGGCAAAGTCGGACGGTGTGGGGGGCGGAGGCCCGCCGGAACGGTTCTGCTCGTTTTTCATCTGCCGCCGTACCACCTCCCAGTTGAAACGTGCGTCGTCATCGTTTTCGCGCAGCAGGAGTGCGGCACGGAAGCGGTCGAGGGCGGTCTGGCGCTGCTCGGCACCGTAGGCGGCGAGGCCGGCGTGGTAAAATGCCTCGGCGCGGAGGTGTGGGGTGGGCGCGGCAAGGGCTGCAGCTTCAAAAGCTGCGAGGGCCTCGGTCCTGTTCTGCTCGGCGAGATAGGCGAGCCCGGTGTTGTGCAGAAACGCCATCCGCGTACGCGAAGGCAGTGAATCTGTCCGTGTCAACCCTTCCCGGTATGCCTCGCGCGCGTCGAGAAACTGCTCAAGCTCGAGGTGGGTGTTGCCGCGCCGTCCCACAAAAGCGGGATCACCGCAAGCCGCAAGCAGGGGCAGTGCGACCAGGTAGAGCAGAGAAAAGCGCTGGATACGCATCAGGCGTGAATAGGAGGGCGGCGCTCGCGGCGCGTGGCGGGGATCATGCGTTCAAGCACCAGCAGCGCAAACGCGAGCGCGAGCGGCCACTGGTACTGCTCTTCATACTCTTCAAACTGTTCGGTGCCCAGCGTGCCGCGCTCCAGCCCTTCGAGGCGGTCCACGAGCCGGGGCAAGGTTGACTGCGTGCGGCCCACGCGAAAAAAGTTGGACGCCCCTACAAGCGTTTGCAGGGCCTCTTCTTCGAGGCGGGTGATGACAGTTTCGCCAGCGCGATCTTGCTTATAGCCGGTGCGGCGCCCGTTGGTGAAGAGCGGGATGGGGGCCCCTGTGGTCTCGCCCACGCCCGCGGCAAAAAGCACGACGCCTGCCGCTCGTGCCTCGGCGATCACGCTTTCTGTCTCGGGAATATGGTTCTCGCCGTCGGAGACGATCAGCAGCGCACGGGAGCGCGGCGTATTGACATTTTCCATATCAGCGGAGCCCTGAAAAGCCTGAATAGACCGGTTCAGCGCCGCGCTGAAATCGGTCCCCTGCGTGGGGATCTGAGAAGGATCGGCGACATCGAGGAAAAGGCGGAGTGCGCCGTAATCGGTCGTGAGCGGGGCCTGCACGAAGGCATCGCCCGCGAAGAGCACCAGTCCTACCCGGTCGCCCTGGAGGTTGTCGAGCAATTTGCGGATTTCGTTTTTGGCACGCGCGAGTCGGCTCGGGGCTACATCCTCAGCCTGCATCGAGAGCGACACGTCAAGGGCGATCATGAGATCAATGCCTTCTCGGTTTACCTCGCGCAATTGCGTGCCGTAGCGCGGCCCGACCAACGCCAGCACCGCCAGCAGCACGGCGAGCACGAGCAGCGTCCCTTTCCAGCGCCGCCGACGCGTCGAGATGCTTTCGATGAGGCCTCGCACCAGCGCGCGGTTGCCCATCTGAACAAGGGCGCGCCGCCGCTGCCATGCTGCCCAGAGCAGCAGCGCTGCAAGTAGCGGCACGAGAGCAAAGGCCCACCAGTAGGTTGGATGCAGAAAAGACACAGGTCAGTAGGTTAGCGCGCGGCAGCAGGGGCAGACGCGGTCAGGGAAACGAGCGCAGTCGGGTAGAAGTGAGCAGCACTTCGAGCAGGACGAGGGCCAGCGCAGGCCAGAGAAAAAGATCGTACCGCTCGGCGTAGTCGGTGTACGAGCGTTCTTCGAGTTCAGTTTTTTCGAGTTCGCCGATCTCGTCGTAAATCTGGCGGAGGGCGTTTTTGTTGGTGGCGCGAAAGTACTGCCCCCCTGTCCGCTCTGCCACACGACGCAGCATGCCCTCATCGATGTCAACGGGCACCATGCGCTGCTGCTGCACCCCGAAAGGGGTGTCGAAAGGAAAGGGCGCCTCGCCACGCGCGCCCACGCCGATGGTGTACACACGCACGCCTAGCGTCTGCGCGATCTCGGAGGCCGTTTCAGGGTCTATCTCGCCCCGGTTGTTCTGTCCGTCGGTAAGTACGATGGCTACTTTGCTGGTGGCCTCGGAGTCTTTGAGCCGGCTGACCGCCATTGCGATGGCCGTCCCGATAGCGGTGCCGTCCTCGATAACGCCCATCTCTGTTTGCCTGAGCATGCGCAGCAGAAAGTCGTAGTCGAGGGTGAGCGGTGTTTGCGTGTAGGCCTGCGCGGCAAAGACGATCAGCCCCACCCGGTCAGAGGCGCGGCTGCGCACAAACTCGGCGGCAACGTCGCGTGCAGCCTCGAACCTGTTCGGGGTAAAGTCCATAGCCCGCATAGACGTGGAGGTGTCGAGCACGAGCACGATGTCAACCCCTTCCGCGCTGCGCTCGCGGCGCACGTTGCGTTCCTGTGGCCGGGCAAGGGCGAGCACGACGAGGGTGAGCGCGGCGAGGCGGAGCACAGCGGGCACCCAGGTAAGGCGGGTAAAAAGGGTGCCGGTGACCTGCCGGGCTGTGGCAACAGAACTGTAGCGCAGCCCGCCGCGCCGCCGCGCGCGCCACAGCATCCAGCCTGCAAGCAGCGGTACAGCGGCGAGCGCGTACAGCCACTGCGGATGGGCAAAGGTGAGATTGCCCCAGGAGATCTCAGGCATGGTCAGCCTCCAGATGCGTCACAAGTGCGGGCAGGGCTTCGCCTGCAGGCGCGCCGATCCACAGGTGCAACTGGTGCGCGATGGCACTCCGCTCGGGGTTGATCTCGGCAACAAAGGCACCGTGCTCGCGGGCGATCAAAGGTAGCGCGGCGGCCGGGTAGACGACCCCGCTCGTCCCGATGGACAAGAGCACGTCCGCCTGTGCCGCGGCATTCTCGGCCTGCTCAAGCGTGTCGTGGGGCAGGTTTTCGCCAAACCAGACGACGCCGGGCCGCACGAGTCCGCCGCATGCAAGGCAGAAGACGGGCAGCGATGTGCCCGCGTCGAGGTCGGCGTCTTTACCGCAGTCGGCGCAGTAGCTCTGGGCGATGCTGCCGTGCAGGTGCAGCACGTGCGCGCTGCCGGCCTGCTCGTGCAAGCTGTCCACATTCTGGGTGACGAGGGTAAAGTGGGGCACGAGTGTTTCGAGGCGGGCAAGGGCCTGGTGGCCGGGGTTGGGCGCGCACGCCTGTACAAGGGCGCGGCGGTGGCGATACCAGTCTTGCACCAGCACAGGATCGCGGCGGAAGGCAAGGGGCGTGGCGAGGTCTTCGGGGCGGTGCGATTTCCAGAGGCCATGTTCGCCTCGAAAGGTGGGCACGCCGCTTTCCGCGCTGACGCCAGCGCCCGTGAGCACCGTCACGTGCGTAGCGGCGCGCAGCTTTTCTACGAGAAGCTCAGGAATCCTGATCATGGCTGTGGTTCGGGTGCGGGCGTGAGGCGGGCCTGGCGGTGCGCTTCCAGACTGTCTACAGCGGCGAGGGCACGCCGCCGCGCTATCTCGCCCTCGGCAGGGGCGGGCAGGCCATCGGCGAACTTGGCAAAATCGGCGACAGGAAAGATCTCGGCCAGGTGTTCGGACAGGTCGGGGGGCAGCGCACCCGTGGCAGTTTCCTGCCGCACGCGGCGCAGCAGGTCGCCGGAAGTGAGCTCAAGCGCGGGGATCGGGGTGGTGTCCTCCACAAACTGCCGCAGCGCCTCGGTAAGCTCGACGTAATACGGCTTGACATGCTCGGGAGCCGACAGGTCGGTGCCTTCGAGCGCATGTAGACGGGCCAGCACGCGTGCGGTGGGCGTTTGCACGGGGGCTGTCGAACGGGCCTGCTGGGGCTTTTTGCGCAGGCGGCGCAGCAGAAACCATACGGCAAAGGCAAGGGCCAGCACGGTCAGCACCACCAGCGCCCACACCCAGAAGGGAAGCGGGAAGTCCAGCGGATCCCGAGCCGGACGCAGCGCATCCGCATCGGCTGGGGCGGTGGCAATCATGGGCAGGCGAAATGGTGCCGAGGGCACGAGCAGCGTGTCGGTGCCTTGCACAAACCCCACCGCGATAGGCGGCACAACAAGCGTGTCGAGCGCGAAGGCCGCCACCCGGTAGACGGCGCTGTCTACCCGCGTGCCGGGTGCTGCGCTGCCGCCGAAAGCCGTACCGGTCTGCAAGCGCTCGAAAACAGCGAGATCTGCGCCTCCAAACGCGCGCCCGGTGTCGGGTAGGAGGGCCTCGGTCATGATGCCGTGCCGGGCTATGATGGTAAGCTCGAAATAGGAGCCCACCCGCACGCTGTCGACTGAGGCGTACACCATCACCGATTGCGCCTGTACCACGCAGGGTAGTACGATAACAGCGAGAAGGAAAAGCAAGCCTTTCATCGGCGGCGGCGGGTGCGCTGGGTGAAAAAGCGCGTCAGGGGGTCGAGGTAGCCGCTGTCTGTGCGCAGGGTGACGGTGTCGACGCGCGCGCGGCGCAGCGTGGCCTGTGTGGCCTCTTCGCGCGCCAGCGACAACTCGGCAAAGCGCCGCCGCGCGTGTGCGCTCTGCGTGTCGATCAACACAGTTTCGCCCGTCTCGGCGTCGCGCAGAGTCAAGAGTCCAATCGCAGGCAGTTCTTCTTCACGCGGGTCTACCGTTTGGAGCGCTACCACGTCGTGTTTGCTGCCCAGCACGCGAAGCGATCTTTCATAGCCGCTGTCCATGAAATCGCTCAGCACGATCACAATAGAACGGCGGCGCAGCACCCGCAGGGTATGATCGAGGGCGGTGGCGAGGTTGGTGCCCTGTGAGGTGGGCGTGTGCGCGTAGAGATCACGCACGATGCGCAGCACATGGCGGCGGCCTTTCTGCGGCGGCACAAAGCGCTCTACCTGGCCCGCGAACAAGAGCAGCCCCACCTTGTCACCGTTTTTGATGGCGCTGAAAGCGATAAGCGCGCACACCTCTGCCATCACGTCGCGCTTGGCCTTCTGCTGCGTGCCAAACTGCGCCGAGCCGGAAACGTCTACCACCAGCATAAGCGTCTGCTCACGCTCTTCCTCGAAAATCTTGACATACGGCTCGTCTGACCGCGCCGACACGTTCCAGTCGATTGCGCGCACGTCATCTCCATACTGATAGGGGCGGACTTCTGAAAAGAGCATACCACGACCTTTAAACGCCGAGTGGTACTCTCCTCCGAAAAAGCTGTCGACCAGTCCTTTCGTGCGGATCTCGAGTCTGCGAATCTGGCGAAAAAGCTCTTTTGGGATCATGCAGCAATAGAGGGGGAATACGTGCGGCAGGTTCCGGCACTTTTTGCAGCGTCAGCGTCGCATTCTGGCAGGGTGGCTGGATCAACGCGGCGTTCAAAGATACTATTGCAGGCTGCGCGCCTGAGGCGGGGCCTCCGACTCGGGCGAGGCGGGCAGGACTCGGGCGATCTCTTCGGCGAGCGAGGTGAGGGCGGTGCTACGCAAGGGCACGACAGCCTCAGGCGCTCGGATAAGCTGGACTAAGGCCGCAAGGTGTGCCAGATGGCGTTCGGGTGGAAGCTCCGCAGGGGCAAGCAGCACAAGCACTACATGCACGGGATGCGCTGTACGCGGTAACCTTATCCCTTGCTCTGATAGGCCGGCGAGCAAGAGCGTTTCGCCGAGAGCAGCGGTGTGGGCATGGAAAAGCACGGCTCCGGGCAGCAGTTCAGGCGCATAACTCATGTCGTGCTGCATCAGGTGCAACACGGCCTCCAGCGCCACTGCGTCGCGGCCGAGACCAGCGGTGAGAAGCGCACGCAAGGGTTCATCCTGATCATCCCCAGTAAGCGAGTCGAGCGCAAGCGTCTCCACGCGTTCAAAGGCGGCGAGGCTTGAATCGGAGGTAGTCGTGTGGGTGCCGAGCGAGGATGGCAGCACCAGCGACGGATAGTTGATCACAAAGCTGTTGGTGGAGAAACGGCTTGCAAGTACACGCGGGAGCCGGTCGAGAGAGGGACGCCACGCTACCGAGCCGGGCCGAACCGCCAGCAGAACGAGCAGGTCGTGCGGTTTGATCAGCGCGTCGAGCATGTCGGTGAGGTGGCTCCACGCATCGAGAGCTTGCGATTCGACGGGTACATTGGGGCGCGTACTCCTGAAGCGGTCGAGAAAACCGGGCAGCGCGGTAGCATTCGAGACGATGAGCAGGGGCGCACCGGTCTGGTTGGCGAAAAGCTTGAGCGCGCGCACGGCACCGGGAAAGCCCGGCTCGCGCTCGGCGTGCGGGGGGATGGCCACCACGATACGTCCTGCAGTGTTGAGCGGCTCGACGATACGGCAGACGTAAACCATGCTCTGGGACTCGCGCAGGAGTTCGTCCAAGATGGTGCCGAAAACGTAGGCGCGTGCCGCGCTGATGCCGTTCCAGCCGATGACGACCGTCGAGATTCGCTCTTCGCGGATGGCACGTGTAATACCGTCGGCCACGCTCACGTCGATACGGGTGAGCGGTTTTACGGGGGCGTCTGCACCGGAGGCGTGGAGGATAGCGTGCGAGAGCAGCTTTTCCGACGCCGCCACGCTGGCCGCCTCATCAATGCCGCCACGGGCTATGGTGAGGGGGTAGATAGGCTGATCGGAGGCAGGATTGCGAATAAGCAGCGCCAGGTCCACGAGGTCGCCCACCGTTTCCGGGTTGGCAAGGGGCACGAGAATCCGCTGCGGTGCGTCGGACGGTTCGTAGGGTCGGTCGTCCTCGTGCAGCGCCACGGCGCGGCCAAACTTCTCGACCAGCGAGGCGCCGAGCAGGCAGGTAAGTAAAATCATCACCACAACGGCGTTGACGGCTTCCTGGTCGAATAGCCCCAGTTCAAAGCCGATGATGGTAACTGCCAGCGTGGCGGCAGCCTGGGGAACCGTCAGCCCGATCATCGTCCACCTCTCGTCCCAGTTGTGCTTGTATTTCCACCCTATCAGTATGGCAGCAAGGCTTTTTCCAATAATGACGGCACCCGAGAAGAGCAACACCATGACCCAGAGGCGGAGGCTCGTGAACATGACGGCAAAGTCTACCAGCATGCCTACCGAGATGAGGAAAAACGGAATCAGCAGCGCATTGCCCACAAAGCGTATCCGCGTCATGAGTGAAGACTGCTCGGGCACGAGGCGGTTAAAGGCGAGGCCCGCCAGAAAAGCGCCGATGATGGGCGCGAGGCGGACGACCGAGGCGAGGTATGCCGTCACGAACACCATGGCGAGCAGAAAGACAAACTCGGCATCGGCCTGATGGCGGACGTTTTTGTAGAACCACCGTCCCAGCCAGGGAAGCCCAAAGGCCACGGCGAGGCCGAAGGCCAGCACGAGCACCACGAACAAAAGCCAGAACGCCACGCCCGACTGCCCTGAAACCTGCGCTTCGACAATGGCGAGGATGAGCAGCGAGATCAGGTCGGTAACCATCGTGCCGCCCATCACCATCGTCACGCCCGGGTTGCGCGTGATGCCGAACCGGGCCGCGATAGGGTAGGCGACAAGCGTGTGCGACCCGACGATAGAGCCGAGCAGCAGCGAGGCGGGCAGGCTGTATCCCAGCAGCGGTCCAGCAACAAAGACGGCGAGCATCTGTGGCAGGAAAAAAGAGACCAGCCCGAATAAGAGGCTGCGTTGCCTGAGCTTGTTGAACTGGTTGAGATCAATCGACAGGCCCGCCGTGAACATGAGGTAGAGCAGCCCCACCGTGCCGAGCAGCTCGAACGTCGCATCGCG
>PPFU01002861.1_pt1 | contig 19320 bp, 12 predicted proteins | sample 1535991 | NCBI WGS metagenome assembly PPFU01 (sample SAMN04901290, study PRJNA319586) | Hypolithon metagenome, whole genome shotgun sequencing project. | isolation source: Antarctic Hypolithon | place: Antarctica: Miers Valley | collected 2014
GGCGATCAACTCTCCACCGAGTCGCTGGCGCTCTCGTTCGATCCGTTCACCTATCAGCGGCGGGCGTCCGAGCGCATCGAGCGCGACGGCATCGCCGTCGGCGGCGAGGAACTCGTCCGCGTCGTCATCCCCGCCGCGCAGCACGCAAAGATCGCGCACAAGATCGATCGGCTGGGCGATTACCAGCCCGAGATCGTTTTCGAAAAAGCGAACGTCCTCGAAATCGATCCCCGCGACCGCGACGCGCTCGAGCAGCTCGAGACGAGCGCTGGTCCCGTCTTCGTGACCGTGAAGGACGGCCTCGACCTGCCCGTCATTGCCGCCTTCCGCCTCCTCGCCGCGCGCATCGCTCCCCGGCATCCGATTTTACTGAAAGACACGCTGACCTCCGAGCCCGCGCGCGCGACCGACTTCCTCGACACGCTGCTCACCGCGTCGATCCACCTCGGCTCCCTCCTGTGCGACGGTATCGGGGACGCCGTCCTCGTCCGCGGCGAGGAAGCCCCCGGCCAGGCCCTTCGCCTCAGCTACAACATCCTGCAAGCCGCCGGCGCGCGCATCTTCAAGACCGAATACGTCGCCTGCCCGAGCTGCGGGCGGACGCTGTTCAACCTGCAAAGCACGACCGCGCGAATCAAAGCCGCCACCGACCACCTCAAGGCCGTGAAAATCGCGATCATGGGCTGCATCGTGAACGGCCCCGGCGAGATGGCCGACGCCGACTTCGGCTACGTCGGGGGCGCGCCCGGCAAAGTGAATCTCTACGTGGGCAAGCAAGCCGTGAAGTTCAACATCCCCGAGGCCGAAGCCGTGGATCGGCTCACCGATTTGATCCGCGAGCATGGGAAGTGGATGGACGCGTAAGCGTAGCGGACACCTTCGAGCCACGACACGAAACAGCCCGCGCGGCTTTAACCACGCGGGCTGTCGGATTTTTCCTGACTGACTGCGGGAGCTTAGTAGCCGCCGCGTCCGCCACCACCACCACCGCCGCGGCCACCGCGATCGCCACCACGGCCACCGCCTCCACCACCACTGCCGCCGCGGTATCCACCGCCACCACCGCTGCCGCCGCCGCTGCCGCCGCGGTACCCACCACCGCCGCCGCTGCCGCCGCCACTGTATCCGCCGCCACCGCCGCCGCCGCCGTATCCACCGCCACCACCACCCGCGCGTTCTTCACGCGGACGGGCTTCGTTGACGGTCAATGCGCGACCTTCGAACTGGTAGCCGTTGAACTTGTTGACGGCTGACTGGGCGTCCTCGTCGGAGCCCATGGTCACAAAGGCGAAGCCTCGTGATTTGCCGGTGAATTTGTCCTGCACCAGCAGGACTTCGCTTACTGCGCCCGCCTGACCGAAAAGGTCTTGGAGGTCGGGTTCTGTTGTGTTGAAGGGAAGATTCCCTACGTAGAGCTTGTTGCCCATCTGCTTCTGTCTTTCTCTCTGCGCTCAGTCAAAACTTCGGTGACGGTTCCCGGTATTCGAGTCTCAAGTCATCACTGAAGGCTTTCCCATCAACTGACAGCTTCCCTGCAACCGAGGCTTTTTCTGGCTTCGTTTCGCGGCCACTGTAATGGACTCGCGCGATTTGCCAAGCTTTTTTATAGCGCGCTTTCAGGTTGCATCCGCGCGGGCGCAGGCTGCTTACTCCCGCCCCATTTCGTGAGTCTCATCGTGCAAAAATATGGCGGCACCTCCGTCGCCGACCCCGAGCGCATCGCGCGCGTCGCCCAGCGCGTCGTCGCCACGCAGGCCGCGGGGCATCAGGTCGTCGTCGTCGTTTCCGCCATGTCAGGCGTCACCGACCATCTCATTAAACTCGCCCGTGCCCTCTCGCCGATGCCGCCGGAGCGCGAGATGGACGTCCTCCTCTCCACCGGCGAGCAGCAGACCATCGCCCTCACCGCCATCGCGATTCAATCGCTCGGGAGCCGCGCAATTTCCCTCACCGGCGCGCAGGCCGGCATCGTCACCGACGGCGTCCACACCCGCGCGAAGATCGCGAACATCACGCCGAAGGAAATCCACGCGCTGCTCGACGCCGGCGAGATCGTCATCGTCGCCGGCTTCCAAGGCCAGACCGAGCACGGCCAGGTCACCACGCTCGGGCGCGGCGGCTCGGATCTCACCGCCATCGCCATCGCCGCCGCGGTCAAAGCGGACGTGTGCCAGATTTTCACCGACGTTTCCGGCGTATATACCTGCGACCCGCGCGTCGTCCGCGACGCCCGCCTGCTTACGGAACTCAGCTACGACGAGATGCTCGAGATGGCCAGCTCGGGATCAAAAGTGATGCAGTCGCGCTCGGTCGAGTTCGCGAAAAAATTTGGCGTGCCCTTCGAGGTGCGCAGCAGTTTCAACGACAACCCAGGAACCATCGTGAAAGAAGAAACCCGCAGCATGGAAAACGTCGTCATCCGCGGCGTCAGCCTGGAGCGCAACCAGGCCAAAGTCACCATCACCCAGGTGCCCGACCGGCCTGGAGTCGCCGCCCGCATTTTCACCGCCATCGCCGACGCCGGCATCATCATCGACATGATCGTGCAAAACGTCTCGGTCAGCGGGGCGACCGACATCTCCTTCACGCTAAGCAAGGACGAACTCCCGCGCGCGCAGGCTGTGCTCGAGCCGCTGCACGGCGAGATCGGCTACGCGCAGCTCATCGCGCAGGACGGCATCGCGAAACTGAGCGTCGTCGGCATCGGCATGCGCTCGCATTCCGGCGTGGCGGCGCAGCTTTTCGATTGCCTCAGCCGGGGCGGGATCAACATCCAGATGATCTCCACCTCCGAGATTAAAATTGCCGTCATCCTCGACGAGGCGCGCATCGAGGAGGCCGCGCGTATCACGCACGCGGCGTTCGGGCTCGCCGATGCGCACTGAGCATTGACCGCGGCCCACTCCCGCGCCTCATTGGCAGCCATGAAAATCATCCCATTCCTCGTCACGCTCCTTTTCGCCTCCACGCTTCTCGCTGTGGAGCCACCGGCAGTCCCGGTGAAAATCGAGAACGCCTGGATTCGCGCCGTCCCGCCTGGCTCCGCCGCGACCGCCGCCTACATGACGCTCACCAACACCGGCCAAGTTCCCATCCGCGTCACCGGCGCCGAGACTTCCATCGCGCCCATGGTGCGCCCGATGGTCATGACGGACAAAACCGTCGATGGCCGCCAAGTGAAAGGCATGGAGATCGTCGAGTCGTTTGAAATCTCCGCTGGCGGCTCCCGCGAGCTGAAGCCCGGCGGCGATCACATCATGCTCATGCGGATGAAAGAAGCGCCGGCCGAGGGCACGACCGTGAAACTGAAGCTCCACTTCCAGCCCGGCGATCACGAGGTCGAGATCGAGGTGCCCGTCGCGCGCACCGCGCCAGAATGAAGTTCGCTCCCGCGATCGCCACCGGCGCGCTCATCGCCGGCGGCGTGGTGTTCGCCTGGTGGGCCGCGTCCGGCGATCGCGATTATTACGGCAACAAATTGATGAGCCCGAAGGCCATCGAGGACGTCGCCCTCGTCGATCAAGACGGCGCGCCCTTCCAGTTGAGTTCGCTGAAAGGCGAAGCCGTCTTTGTCAGCTTCGGCTTCACGAACTGCCCTGACATCTGCCCGACCACGCTCAATCACCTCGCCGCCATCGCAAAACTCCTGCCGCCCGGCACCGCCCGCCGCACGAAGTTCCTCTTCATCACCATCGACCCCGCCCGCGACACGCCGGAGAAACTGAAACAGTACGTCCCGTTTTTTAATTCCGAGTTCCTCGGCCTCACCGGCAGCGAACAACAAATCGCCCACGCCGCCAAACAGTTCGGCGTCATTCACGAACCGCAATACCAGCCCAAGGGCGACGCCGCGAACTACTACACGATGAATCACTCGACCTATCTTTACCTCCTCGATCCCCAAGGCCGCCTCGCCGTCCTCTACCATTTCGAAGAGATCCCCGAAGCCACAAAGATCGCCGAAGACGCCACCCGGCTCCTCGATTCCTCCCCGTGACGATGCCCCGCATCACCGAGCTCAAGGACACCCAGAGCGAGCCCGACGACCGCGAGATCGCGATTGATCGCGTCGGCGTCAAAGCCCTGCGCTACCCGATCCAGATTCGCGACAAGGCGCGCGAGATGCAGAGCACCGTCGCCACGATCGGCCTCACCGTCGATCTGCCGCATCACTACAAAGGCACCCACATGAGCCGCTTTATCGAAGTGCTCAACGCCCACGGCCCGATCCTCCACGTCAACAACCTCCGCGCCATCCTCGACCGGCTCCTTGAGCGGCTGGAGTCCGAGAAAGCCCACCTCGACTTCGAGTTCCCGTTTTTTCTGGAGAAAAAAGCGCCCGTCACCGGAGCCGTCGGCCTCATGGATTACACCGTGCGCTTCTCCGCCACCGCCGACAAAACTAACTTCGACTTCATCCTCACCGTCGTCGTCCCGGTCACGACGCTCTGCCCATGCTCGAAAGCCATCAGCGCCGCCGGCGCGCACAACCAGCGCGGACAGGTCACCTTTTCCATCAGGTCGCGGCAGCCGATTTGGATCGAGGAGCTCATCCGGTTGGTCGAAAAATGCGCCAGCTCCGAGTTGTATAGTTTGCTCAAACGCCCCGACGAAAAAGCCGTGACCGAGCGAGCCTACGAAAACCCCGTCTTCGTCGAAGATCTCGTGCGCAACATCGCCGCCCGCGCCAACCGCGAGACGAACATCACCTGGTATCGCATCGAGGCCGAGAACTTCGAATCCATTCACAACCACAACGCCTACGCCCTCGTGGAGAAACCGTGATCCCGCGCCTCCTCACCGCCGCCATCGTCCTCTTCTGGCTGGTGATGACCGCCCTCCTCGTCCGGCTCGAGATCGCTCCCTCAAAGTCCGACCTCCTCGAAGTCCCCGCGAATCACATCGTCCGCCTTCTTTTCCTCCACGAGCAAGCCTCCGATCTGAACATCATTCACGCCGGCCAGCGCATCGGGAATCTCACGCTCCATCCCGAGAAAAACACCGAGGGCCACGAGCGCCTCGTCACCTTCGGCGGCAACCTCATCCTGCGCGGTGCCGGCAACCAGCGGCAGCGGATCAGTTGGAAAGGCACCCTCGAGCTTACCGCCGCCCTCGAGCCCCGCACGCTGCAACTCAGCGGCACCTTAAGCGACCCCGCGTCCGCCCTCGATCTCTCGATGGATTTCACCACCGACCTCGCCAGCTATACCGTCACGCTCGACGAGCACATCGTGGAGAAATCCGAAGTCACCCTCGACGAGCCCGGCCTCCGCGGCTTGCTCGACCGACTCGGCGTCGATCCCGCCGTCCTCGCCGGCGTGAGCGCCCGCATGACCGCGCCCACGATTAACGCCCGCCGCGGCACTTTCAAAATCCGCGCCGAATCCATCGACGCCTACCGCGTCATCGTGAAACAGGGCGAACTCAACCTGACAGAAATGGTCGTGAGCCAGCTCGGCCAAATCCTGGAGGCGAAGACTCCGTTCGGCTATTCCCTCACCTCCGACGACCTCACGAACTACACCTCCGCCCCATGATTCAGACCGAAGCCCTCACCCGCCGCTTCGGCGATCTCACCGCCGTCGATGCCCTCACGCTCGACATCGCGCAGGGCGAGTTTTTCGCCTGCCTCGGCCCGAACGCCGCCGGCAAGACCACGACCATCAAGATGCTCACCGGCATGCTCCGCCCCACGAGCGGCCGCTGCCGCGTGGCCGGCTACGACGTGCAGGAATCGCCCGAGGCCGCGAAGGCGTTGCTCAGCTACGTCCCCGACGTACCCTATTTGTATGAAAAGCTCACCGGCCGTGAGTTCATGCGCTTCGTCGGCGATCTATTCGGGATGGAGCGCGCCGTCGTCACACGCCGCGCCGGGGAGTTGTTCGAGCAGTTCGGGCTTGAGGAGTTCGGAAACGAACTCGCCGAAAATCTGAGCCACGGCACCCGCCAGCGCATCGCCATCGCCGCCGCGCTGCTGCACGATCCGCGCGTCATCGTCATCGACGAGCCGATGGTCGGCCTCGATCCGCGCCACGCGCGCATTGTGAAGACCGAGCTGAAAGAGCGCAGCAAAGCCGGCGTCACCGTTTTCCTCTCCACCCACACGCTCGCCGTCGCCGAGGAGCTCGCCGACCGCATCGGCATCATCAACCACGGCCGTCTCATCGCCGTCGGCACCGTGGAGGAACTCCGCCGCCAGAGCTCCGAGACAGGAGCCCTCGAGAAAGTTTTCCTCGCCCTCGTCGATGCCGAGGAGGCAACGCGGATGCCCCACACGGCTGCTTGAGCCCCCGAATGCCCTACCCGGCGGGGGCGAAGTCGATCTGTTGTTTGTGGACATCGACGCGGGAGACGATGACCGGGATGCGGTCGCCGATGCCGTAGCTCTTTTTGTTGCGCTTGCCGACGAAGCGGAGGCGGGCGGAATCGAACATGTAAAAGTCGTCGGACAAGGCGGAGACGTGGACGAGGCCGGTGACGAGAAACTCGGGCAGCTCGACGAGCAGGCCGTAGTTCCGCACATCGACGATCACGGCGGGATGCGCCTCGGGTTTCCTCGCGGCGAGTTGCGCCTGGAAGTACTCCATCTTCTTTAGCTTCACCGATTCCTTCTCGGCATCGGCGGCGGTGCGTTCGGTCTTTGAAATATGCTCGGCGGCGGCGTCGAGGGCGACGGGGGCGGGGCGCGGAGCTTTGCGCGGCGCGTCGGTGAGGCTGGCGAGGAGGCGGTGGACGACGAGGTCGGCGTACCGCCGGATGGGGCTGGTGAAGTGCGTATAGTTCACTTTCGCCAATCCGTAGTGCCCGACCGGCTTGGTCGCGTAGGCGGCGCGCTTGAGGCTCTTCAACAAACCGAGCTTGAGCGCGAATTCCTCGGGCTTCCCGCGCACCGCTGTGAGCAGGCGCTGGATCTCGCGCCGCTGGGTGAGGTCGCCGACCTTGTAGCCGTGGCTGAGGGCCAGCTCGCGGTAGTCGGCGAGCTTCTCGGCGTCGGGATCTTCGTGAATCCGGTAGATCGCGGGAACGTTACGGTTTTTCAATTCCCGCGCGACGACTTCATTGGCGGCGAGCATGAACTCCTCGATGAGCTGGTGGGAGATGTCGTTCTCGACTTTTTCCAGCCGCACAGGACGGCCCTCGCCGTCGAGCCGGACTTTTACTTCGGGGAAATCGAGATCGAGCGAGCCAGCGGCGAATCGGTTCTGACGCAGGACGGAGGCGAGCGACCAGGCGGTGTGCAGCTTCTCCTCGATCGGATTACCGGGGCGTTTTTGTAGAATGGCAAAGGCTTCCTTGTAGGTGAAGCGACGGGCGCTGCGGATGACGCTGCGACCGAAGCGAGCACCCTTGATTTTCCCGCCGGAGCTAAAGTCGATGAAGGCGGAAAAAACGAGCCGATCTTCGTCGGGGCGGAGGCTGCAGATGCCGTTACTGAGCGTCTCGGGCAGCATCGGGATCACGCGATCGACGAGATAGACGCTGTTGCCGCGGGCGAAGGCTTCCCGGTCGAGCGCGCTGCCGGAGGGGACGTAGTGCGAAACATCCGCGATGTGGACGCCGAGCCGCCAGCCGTTGCCGGTTTGCTCCACATGAATGGCGTCGTCGAAATCCTTCGCGTCGTCGGGGTCGATGGTGAGGATCAGTTGCTCACGCAGATCCTCGCGCCGCTCGATCTCCTGGCGCGGAATTTGATCCCGCACACGCGCGGCCTCGTCGAGGACATCGGACGGAAAATCGACAGGGAGGTGATGCTTCCGGATGATCGAAAGCATATCGATGCCAGGCGCGTTCGCCGGGCCGAGAACCTCGACGATTTCGCCCTCGGGATTGACGTGGCGCGACTCCCACGGATCGAGTTTTACGACGACCTTGTGCCCGACTTCGGGGCGGCGCGGGAGCGTGGCCGAGCCGGGGTGGACATAGACGTGGTGGACGATGCGCGGGTCGTCCGGGATGACGTAATGGAACTTCTGCTTCGTCATCTGCAGCGTGCCGACGATCGTGCTGTGCGCCTGCTCGAGGATGCGGATAACGCGGCCCTGGCTCGCGTCGCCTTTTTCCCCGCGGCCACGGCGGCGGCGCTCCTCAATGCCTTCGCGCATGATGCGGGCGACGACGCGATCGCCGTTCATCGCGGTGCCGGTGTGCTCAGCGGGGATGAAAAGATCGGGCTCGCCGGGGCGCTCGCTCAGGAGGTGCGCCGCGCCGCTGGTGTGAATCTGGAGGACTCCGGCGAGGAGGTCGGCTTCATCGGGGAGAATGTAGCGGTCTTTACGAACGCGGGCGACGCGGCCGTCGCGCTCCATGCGCTGGAGGGTGTCGGCAAGTTCGGCGCGGGCGGGGCCGTCGAGGGCCTGGGCGATCTCGCCCTGGGTGAGCGGGCGATATTTCGGCGAGGCGAGGAGGCGGAGGATGCGCGGCTCGAGGGCGGGCAGGCCCGCAGGGCGCTGGGGACGTGAGCCCCGGGCGGGGCGCTTTTGATTGGGCATTCGCCCGCCATATTGTCTGGCGCGGGCGATTCGGCGAGCCGGAAATTGCTAGGCCGCCTGCTGCTTCTTGCGGTGCTTGGTCACGAAATATTCCATCGTGTGATAGAGCACCGAGCGTACGTCATGCTTCGACGTCCAGCCGAGCAGCGTGCGTGCCTTATTCACATCGGGGATGCGCCGATCGCAGTCTTCGTAGCCTTTTCCGTAAAACTCCTCGGAGGAGACCGAGACGATCTCCGGCAGCGGATCGCCCTCCTGGCGGAATTCCTCGTCGAACACCTCGCGCATCTTCTCCGCAAGCTGCTTGATGGTGACTTCGTTCTCGGGGGTGCCGATGTTGAAAATCTGCCGGTCGCAGACGCCGTTCGGATTCTCGATGATCCGCGCGATGCAATCCACGGCGTCGTCGATGTAGGTGTAGGCGCGGTAGTTTCGTCCGCCGTCCACCAGTTTCATCGGCGTGCCGTAGAGGAGCGCGTTCATGAAGTGGCTGAATACGCGAGGGTTGCCGGCTTTCTCGCTCGGGAGGTAGTCGATGCGGGGCCCGATGAAATTGAAGGGCCGGATGATCGTGTAGTTCAGCCCGCGCTCAAGGCCGTAGGCGTGCAGCACGCGCTCAAGGAGCTGCTTGGCGCAGGCATAGATCCAGCGGTGGTTTTTGATCGGGCCCATGATCATCGGCGATTCGTCCTCGTTGAAAGGGAACGGCATCTCCGCGGGGTCCTTGCCCAGCACGCTTGCGACGGTCTTGCCATAGACTTCGCAGGTCGAGAATTGCACGATGCGCTTCTCGTGCTTCACGCACAGTTCGGCGATCTTGAGGTTCTCGGTGAAATTGAGATCGAACACATCGACCGGGTTCGTCACGTAGAGAGCCGGATTCGCCAGCGCGACGAGATCGACGATGAGGTCATTTTCCGTGACGAGCTGCTCGAGCGCGTGGCCGCTCTGGCGGATGTCGTGGTCGCGATATGCGAGGTGCTTGTGGCCGATCGAATCCGCGAGTTTTTCGCTGTCGATGTCGAGAGCGGTGAGGTGGTGCTGGCCATCGCGGACGAGTCGCTCGACGAGATTTGCGCCGATAAAACCGCCTGCGCCTAGGAGAAGAATGTTCATTGTGATATTGCCTTGCCGATGAAGTTTGTCGTTTTAACCGCGAAGGTGCTGTCCGACAACCCATAATCCCATGCCCGGCTTGAGCGCGGTCCAATCACTCCCACGGCTGGTGCTAAAACCCGCCCGCTCGCTGCATTGGAGCGTGCTGGGGTGCGTGACTGTGCTCTTCGGAGTGTTCTACTTTTGGCTCGCGGGGCGGATGATCGAGCAGACGCGTCTCGACCGCTCCGCCTCGGATCAGCAGGCGCACATCAACCTCTCGCGCGAGAGCCGCGGCGACATCTGGCCGACCCACTGCGACGGGGTGAATAATCCGCTCTGGGCATGGGTCGCGCGCAGCGTCTCGGTGCCGGACGACGAGGAGTTTTTCGTTCGCGGGAAATGGCTGAACGTGACCCTGACGGCCGTTTTTCTGGCCTTGCTCGCTGTGGTGGCTGGCCGATTCCTGCCGCTCCTCCCCGCGCTCAATCTCGTCGTCCTCGCCGGGCTCGGCGCGCTGCTGCCGCGCGCGATCCTCTTTCAGCCCGAACCGCTCTATTACATCTGCATTTTCGCCGCGTGGGTGTGCGCCTGCGCGATCCTCGCGCGGAACCGGCTCTGGCTCTATCCGCTCTTCGGGCTCGCGGCCGGCTTCGCCTACCTCGCGAAGCCGTCGAGCATGCCTTTCGTGCTCATTTTCATCCTGGTCACCTCGGCACGCTGCGCTTGGGCGTGGTGGTTCCGGGAGGCGGACTGGCGGGTGCGCAACCATTTCGCCGGCCTGCTCCTGAGCGCGCTGTGCGCCGGCGCCGTCATGGGGCCGCGCATGGCTTATGCCGCGCACACGTTCGGCGACCCATTCCACCACCTGCACAAGTACTGGACGTGGATGGATCCCGGCCCGGAGAAGCAGGCTTTCCACGACCGCTACAACGCGGCCATGCGGACGCTGCCGCCCGAGGAGCGGCCCTCGCCGCGCACCTATTTTCGCACGCACACCGGAGCCGAGGCTTGGGCGCGGTTTTCCCACGGGGTCTCGGAAAAATTTCGCACCTTTTTCAGACCGGAGAAAAAACTGCGGGCGTCGGCCCTGTTTGCCCTGACGCCGCGCCGCGGAACACAAAACGAGGCGCTGCTCGTTTTCCGGGGATTGTATTTGCTCCTGCTGCTCGCGCTCTTCGCCGCGCTCGCATTCGTGGCGTGGCGGCGCGGGATCCAGCCGCTCGCGGCATCCGGCGTCTTCGTGGTGCTGTTCGCGCTGGGCGAGTTCCTCATCTATCTGTTCGCCACCGGCTGGCATCACCCCTTCGCGGGGGGCGAGCGCTTCATGCTCGCGCTATTTCTACCCCTCGCGGCGACGCTGGTCTGGGGATGCGATTTCCTCCGCCGCCGCCTCGGGACGCCGGTCACGGACTGGTTTCATCTCGGCATCCATACCGTCATCGCCCTGCTGATCTCGGTGCGTGTGCTCAGCCTCGCTCTGCATCCCGATTTCACCGATGGCTCGCTCAAACGGGCGCTCCACCGCACGGAAGCTCCGCGCTAGCGGCTCCGCTGGAAGCCCTCGCCGCCGCTCACCAGTCCGTCGTAATCCGGGTTGTCGTGGCTGATGACGAACCAATTGCCATAGGGAATCCAGACCGGCTCCTCCCCGGGCGGCCCGCGATACTTGAAAATGCGGTGGCTCCATTTCGGCTCCGAGCCGTCGAACTTTGCGACTTCCTCGAAATCCGGATCATCGAGGAGGAATTGCAGCCGGTTCGTCGTCTTCTTTTTCACCGCGTTGTCGAAACCGAATACGTAAAACGGCTTTCCCTGTCGGGCGGCCTCGCGCGCATAGAGGAGGACGTCGCCGGGCTCGCGGAGCAGGAGGGTCCATGGATCATAGACCTGCGGCATGGCACCGGCGGACAGATAGCCGGCGCGGATCACGCCCAGAGGATCGTCGCCCCCCTGCTGCCGCACGAAATCCACAGCCTCGCGCGTGGGCGCGATGGGCCGGGTCGCGAGCACGTGGCGCTGGTTCCGCGTCATGCCGTAGTAGGCGGAAAGGGCGAGTAGCAGGAGGGCGGGCACGGCGAAGGGACGTGCGCGCGGCGGGAGCGCGAGGCCCAGGAGGCGGCCGAGGGAGTCGAGGCCGATGAGGCTCAGGACCAGGGCGGAGAGCAGGCCGTAGATGACGAAGCGCAGGTAGAGGAATTGCCCGCTCCAGACGGCGACCGTCACGGCGACGACGACGCCCAGAGCCGGGGCGATGGCGATCCAGCGGCGGGCATCGCCGCGGATGAGCAGAGTAAGGAATCCGAGGAGGATGAGCGCCGGAATGCCGCGCCAGACGGCACGGAGAATCCAGCGGTTTTCGCGCGAGAGATTCGCGAAGCTCGGGAAGCTTTCGCTGGATTTGTCGTGCTTCCCATAGCTGTAGGGGACGCCGAGCGTCATCGACGACCAGAGATCGCGCCGGAAGCTCTTCACCTCGGTGGTGCCGGCATTGCTCGCGTACGTGTCCCAATGCCGGATCTGAAGCATGTGGGGCGCGACCATCGGCAGGAGCAGCATGGCGGCGAGCGCATGAGCGACGCACAATCGCGCGGCCAGCAGGCGCGGCAGCTCGCCGCGCCAGCCTTTCCAAAAAATAGTGACGAGCGCCGCCAGCCCGAGAAACCCGACGAGATAGAGCGCGTAGGGGAAGGTCCAGAGCGTGAGGAAAACGACGACGCCGTAGCTGAGCCAGCAGCGCCACGATCGCTGCCGGAGCGCGCGGGTGAGGAGCAGCAGGGCAAGGGTGCCGAGCAGCAGCAGGATGGCATACGCGCGCGCGTCGCAACTGTACCTGATGTGCCACGGATGGATCGCGAGCAGGAACGCCCCGGCCACGCCGGCGAGCGGGTAGCCCCATTCGCGCAGGAGCAGGGCGAGCATCGCGATGCCGGCGAGCCCGGCGAGCAGGGAGGGGAGCCGCAGGCTGAATTCGTCGAACTCCCACGTCTCCCGCCCCGTGGCGGCTCGCCACACGGTGAGCGCCGCGCGCGAGGTGATGCTGAAGGTGACGTGATTCGTCGGCAGGTCGTAGCGCCAGAAAGTCTGGATCCAGCGGATGCGGTGGAAATCGAGTTTCTGGGGATCGGTGTGGTGCGGTACGAGTTCGCCGACGACTGCGTGGCGGACTTCCCAGGCTTCATCCCACCAGAGGCTGGAGTGGGCCATCGGCCAGCGGAACACGCCCCCGAGCACGACGGCACCGAGCACCGCGAGCCAGAAAAAAAGGCGCGCCTTTTTTCCCATGACGGCCGGCGCAAGCACCTCAGGCTCCGCAGCCAGCGGCTGCGCCCAGAAACGCGCGGTCGCCGCGAGCACGAGGCAGGCGATGAGATTGAGAATGGCCGCGGCCATCAGCCCCGCCGAGACGTATTGCTCGATGGAAAGCAGCTCGTCGAGTTTTACGAGGCTGGTGATGCCGAGGTGCCACGGCTTTGGCAGGATCAGCGCGAGCAAAGCCCACCCGCCCGCGCCGCACAGGAGCAGCCGCCGCGCGAGCCGGGGGCCGCTCATCGGGCGGTGGCCAGCAGGCGGCGGTAATGGCCGCGCCAGTGCCGCGCGATCATTTTCAGGACGTTGATGCCGTATGGGATGGGGCGCAGGCTCGAGACTTCGTCATCGTAGCGCGTGGGGATGGCGATCTCGCGGCAGCGGATGCCGGCGAGGTGCGCTAGGAGGATCATCTCGGCGTCGAAGTTGTAGTTGTTTTGCAGCGCCTCGAACGGCACGCGCTCAAGGAGCCGGCGCGAGTAGAGCATGTAGCCGCTGTGGAACTCGGCCATGCGCGTGCCGAATGCCGCGTTCTCCAGCGTGGTGAGGAGGCGGTTCGGGATGTAGCGCACGAGCGGCATGCCGCCGGCGCGCGCGCCGCCTTCGAGCATCCGCGAGCCCTGGACGATGTCGGCTTCGCCGGAAAGGATGGGCGCAAGGAGCTTCAGGACGATCTCCGGCGCGTACTGGCCATCGGCATGCACCACGGCGAAAGCGCCGGCGCCCTCCGCGAGGCCGCGCTTAAGCCCCGTTTTCTGCGCGCCGCCGTAGCCGGTGTTTTGCGCATGGTGCTCGACGAGGAGGCCCGGGTATTCCGTGGCGAGCTGGTCGGCGACTTTGCCCGTTTCATCGGGACTGCAATCGTTCACCACGATGACGATCCCGTTTTCCCAAAAAGCGGCCGGAATCCGCGCCACGGTGCCGCGCAGCGTTTTCTCCGCGCGATGGGAAGGGATGACGATGGCGGACTTCATGCGCGGGAGCGGGGAATAGCGATTTCGCGAGCGGGAGTAAACTGGCATACACTCGTGGCGATGACTTTTCCCTCCCCATCGTGGCGGCGGCGCTCGCGCTGCTGCCCTGCCCACTTGCACGCGCAACAGGCCGTCGAAGGCCGTGACGGCTGGCTCATTTTCCAGCCGGAGTTGCGGTCGGTGAAGCCCGATCCCACCAGCCCGGTGGTGCTGAGGGGCGACAGCCACACGCTCGTTTATCCCGGCCTCCCGAAGCAGCTCGCGGCGACTTTCGGATTCCCGGTCGATCTCATCGGCACCCGCGGTGCGCATCAGTCTCTACCGGCAGAGCACGAAGAACCCGGAGAATCTGGCGGGTAAAAAACTCGTCATATGGTGTTTTACAGAGCGCGAATTCACGGAAGCGCCAACGGGCTGGGCAGTGCTGCCGATCGGCAAGGAAGATTGAGCGGTCTTGGTGCGCCTCGGCTTGGTCTCACGCGTCGTGCTCATCGCAGACCAATGCCAGTCTTTGGACTCGGAAAAGATTGCCGCCCATTTGGATAAAGCCGGGCGCGAGAAAAGAGCCCGGCTACGATTTCGACTGCCACACGCAGATTGGACGACGGATGGGAAAGACTAGGACCGCATTCTTCCGCGACGAGCAGGCCACGCGTGAGCCATTCCAGCCGGGTTTGTTCGACGACCTTATCGCGACTGCTGACCCGCTTTCAACACGCTCAGAGCAGCGTGAGCAACTCGCGTTCGACCAGCGCGTGCCCTTTGTTGGCGTCGTAAGCGACTCTGGGCCGCAGCAATAAAGGCACGTCGCTGAGGAACGCTACATCGCTCGTCTTCGCAGCGAGATTTTGGCGCAAGTGGAGAGAAAGCGTCCACTTCTTTCACATTCCTATCCGATAACTGGCGAATGGAAGCGCACAACCTTTCCTGCGTTGACGCGCAGATATGCTTTGGCGTGCAGCTTGAACTCGACGAACCCAGCCTCCCCGCGCGGGGAAGAAGTTGGCTGAAACGCTGCGAGAGTTCATCAGCGCAACCGGCGGGAAGAAGAGCGGCGTTATCTCGCTTCCGAACCGCTAATCTGGGATTGAATCGCGAGGAACATCCTCACACCTCGATGTTTCCTTTCTTAATTTTTTAACTCTCGATGAACGACTGATGCCACGCTCCGGTGGAGAATCTGGAAAACTCGGCGACCGCTACGAGGCGGTCTGGACCGTCGATAGTCTGCTCGACGTCCTCGCCGGCGGTGCCGTGAGCATCGTCGTTGAGCCATTTGAACGCTCTGAATCTCTTGGGATTGAGTTCAAGAAGGAACTCCCCGGCGGGACTGAATTCCATTCTGCAAAGCGGCAGACCACGGGGCAGCTATGGTCAATCGCGGAGCTGACGCGCGTCGGTGAGAATGGTCGGTCGGTGCTCGGCGATCTACTTTCAAAACTGGAGCACTTTCCAAGTAGTCGTGTGCTCTTCGTGTCTGGCACAACGGCGCGGGATTTAGAGGAGGTATGTGGAGCAGCGGCCGAGTCTCAGAATGCTCTAGCTTTCGAGAAGCGGCTCGACACGATTTCTCGCGAGCTACGACGAAAGTTTGAGGACAACCTTCTCCGTCCGCATTTCCACGGCTCCCTCTCGGCCGCGTGGGAGACTCTCGGGCGGATTCGTGTCGTTGGGTGGACCGAGAGCGAAATGATTCGCCGCATCGATCAGCGGATTCGGGCAACGCTCTATCGAACTGACGCCGCTTCGCTCGATGCGACTGCTGTCCGGTGCTTGCTTGCGGAGATGGTGCTCGGCTGGTTCGGACAAACGATTCAGCGCTCGGCAATCATCGACTTCCTTGCGGAGCACGGGGTGGCGGAACGCGATTGGTCGCGTGAGCGAGGGCCGCGTGAAATTGTCGAAAGACGCAATGCGGCCTACACGGGCCATGTTGAAGCCGAGTTAATCGCTAACGAGCGCATCGCACGCGCCGAAGCGGAGCAGGCGGCGGAAGCCCTCGCGCGCGGCGGCAAGAAACGCGCTGTGTTTATCGGTGCCGCAGGATTGGGAAAGAGCTGCGCCGTGGCACAAACGCTCGTTCATTTGCGGCGCGAAGGGATTCCGCACCTCGCGTTGCGGCTCGACATGCAGACCGAGGTGCTCACTTCTCGTCGCCTCGGAGAGGAGTTGGGACTTCCAGAGTCTCCAGTTCTGGTTCTTGCGGGCGTTGCGAATGGCGGACGCTCCGTGCTCGTTCTCGATCAACTCGACGCGATCAGCTTCGCATCAGGCCGCAATCAGCGGTTGTGGGATGTTTTCGAGGAGATGCTGAGCGAAGCGCAAAGCTATCCGCAAATGCGGGTGTTGCTCGCGTGTCGTGCCTTCGACGCCGAACACGATCCGCGATTGCGCCGGCTTCTGGCCGATAGCGAAAACACTGAGCGAATCGAGCTTGGTCGGCTTCCGCTTGAGACCGTGAACAAGTTGGTTCGCGACCATGCAGGGATTGACCCGGCGACGCTTGACCCCGCGCACCTCGACCTACTTAGGGCCCCACTCCACCTCAGCCTCTACCTCCAAAGCGGTCCCCGGCCGCAGCCGCGGTTTAGTGGCGTCCAAGACCTGCTCGGTCGCTATTGGACACACAAGCGGAGGCTTGTAACCCAGCAACTCGGGCGCGAGAGCCGTTGGCATGAGATCATTCAACGCCTTGTCGATCGGCTTAGTCGTGATCAAACGCTCAGTGCCCCTCGCACACTACTCGATCCGTTCGACGAAGCGGAGGTCGGTGCGATGGCGTCGCACAATGTCATTGTGCTGGACGGCGACTCGGTGCGGTTTTTCCACGAAGCGTTCTTCGACTACTGCTGTGCCCGACTTTTCGCCGAACAACGGCGGACTCTTTTGGAGCTATTGATCGAAGGTGGACGTGAGCAGCATCTTTTCCGGCGCGCTCAAGTTCGGCAGATACTCGAATATGAGCGCGAGCACGATTGGGACGCATATCTCCGCGACTTACGCCAACTACTTGGCGATACACGTGTTCGCGACCACATCAAAAAGCTCGCGCTCGATTGGCTCGGTAAACTCGAAGCTCCGAGGGAAGAAGAGTGGCGGCTGCTGGAATCTCTTGATCCCAACACCCCAGTCGGAAAGTGGGCGCTTCAAGTGCCTTGGAATCGTCCGAGCTGGGTGCTGCTCCTCGATAAGTTAGGTATATGGCAGCAATGGTTGGAATCATCTGATCCAGAAGCGGTACAGCGAGTCGTGCGAATGCTCAGAATGCCAGAGCCGATGAAAATATGCTCCGCGCAAATCGCACGGATCATTCGGCCTTACATCGAAGGAGAAAAGCTGTGGCGTCCTGAATTCGCAGGGTTGTTTTACTTTGATGAGTCACATCACAGCACGGAGATGTTCGAGCTTCTTCGTGACGCAACGCGACTTCGTCTTCTTGGCATGCCCAATCAGCACGATTGGTATCACTACGAAAATCTCGCCAAGGTGAAGCCCGAGTTTGCCGTGGAACTGCTGGCAGTAATGCTCGATCTCAAAATGGAAGCCGAGAGCGAACTGAATGGCGAAGAATCGGGCAAGATATCAGCAAGATTCATCACCGAATCTGCTAGATATGCTCCCGAGGCTTTTGTTCGAGTCGTTTTGCCACGAGTGATTGAGGAATTCAGAAGGCTTGATCCAGAAGATCCAAATGGCTGGAGACGAACGGTATTATGGCGCCGCATGACGTTTCGCTCCTACGACGCGTCAACGGCGTTGGAGCAAGGACTGGAAGTTGCGTTCGCCGCACTTGCGAGAGAGCAACCAGTGCTGCTGGACAGCCTAACCGCAGAGGCTGAGACCCTTGAACATGAGAGCTTCGCTGCATTGCTATTCTCTGCATGGGCCGAGAACGCCGTCCATTACGCAGATAAGATTGTGGATTATCTGCTGCGGAACCCAACACGGCTAGGACTTGGGTATTTCTCATGGGGCACTGGAAACGGAATTGCAGGAATCGGTCGCGTCGCAGTGCGAACTGCTTCGCCAAACTGTTCGCCGGACAACTATGCCTGCCTGGAAGCCGCGATCATGGCCTTTACGACCGAGCGAGAGCGAGAGGACGTGAAACGGCTCGGCTACCATAAAATGCTACTGTTGGAGTGCCTCCCGCCGGCCCGCATTTCGCGTGAAGCCCGAATGCGATTCGAGGAACTGAAGCGGAAGTTTCCGTGGGAGAAGTTTGAAATGCCAGGGCACGGCCCACGCGGCGGGGTCGTCCGGTCTCCCATCCCGCAAGAGGCTGCGAAGCACATGACGGATGAGCAGTGGCTTGAGGCGATGCGCAAATACGCGGACGAACGTGATCGCGACACTGCAGACTTTTTGAAGGGCGGGAAACACGAGCTCTCAAGCGTTTTGCGCCTACAGGCGCAGACCGACAAACCGCGCTTCGCAAAGCTTGCTTTGGCTATGGAGGACACCATCGCGCCCGAGTATTTCAATGCCATTTTGTCGGGCATTACTACGACGACACAAGATACCGGCGGATCCCCAAAGCTTCCTGCATCGGCGCTAGAATCGTTGGATGCTCAGGTAGCCGCGCAAGTGATCGCTCGTGTGCATGCCATCGGAGCACACGAGTGCGCGAGAGACATTTGCTGGGCGATCAGACGCGTTGCAGACGAACAGCCACCAAAAGCGGTCATCCCAATCGTATGCCAATACGCGATGAACGATCCCGACCCGGAGAAGGAGCAATGGCAGGATCTGAGCGGAGGTAGCCCGGTTTGGGGTGGCGATCCACACTTTCATGGGATGAACTCCGTCCGCGGTGCAGCGGCTGAAGCTCTGGCTTCTCTACTTTTCAGCGACCGGAGTTACTTCGCAGAAATCGAGTATGCGGTTCTGTCGGTTGTTCATGATCGCTCGATCGCTGTCCGCTCCTGCGCGGTGCTGTGCCTGGTTGCGATGCTCAATTTTGATCGAGAGCGCGCAGTGAGGCTTTTCCTCGAGCTTTGTGAGAATGCGGACGCCGTACTCAATACCCACTATTCCGAGCAGTTCATCCACCATGCAACCTATCGGCATTACGTGCCATTGCGGCCTGTGCTTCTAAATATGCTCAAGGCGGCCAACGAGGGCGCACGTTCCATCGCCGGTCGTCAAATCATACTCGCCGCTTTTCACGACCCTCACGCGGCAGAAGACGTGCAGCAAGTGCTTGGCGGGGACGATGTGTGCCGGAAGGCAGCCGCGGAGATTTACGCTCACAATCTCGGACGCACAGCGTCACGATCTGTCTGTGCCGAACATCTCGCACAGCTCTTTGACGATCCGGACTCGAAGGTGCGTGCTGCCGCGTCGGACTGTTTCAGGCTGCTCCCGTCAACGCTGCTCACGCAAGAACAGGATCTCATGTTCCGATTCATCGAAAGCGCAGCGTGTCTTGAGAACAGTCACGATCTAATTCA
>PPFU01011032.1_pt1 | contig 19309 bp, 17 predicted proteins | sample 1535991 | NCBI WGS metagenome assembly PPFU01 (sample SAMN04901290, study PRJNA319586) | Hypolithon metagenome, whole genome shotgun sequencing project. | isolation source: Antarctic Hypolithon | place: Antarctica: Miers Valley | collected 2014
GCGGCGGCGTTACGGTGAATGAGCCCCTTCCGGGCCGCGCGATCGAGCAGGCTGACGGCGGTGAGGCGGGTCTCGTCCGTCACGTCGGCCGACTTCGCCTTCTTAAGCGCGGAGCGGAGTGTGGAGCGCTGAGCACGGTTGCGCGCGCGCGCCGCGAGGGACTTCCGCATGTTCTTCTTCGCGGACTGGATATTCGGCACGAAAGCTCTCCGTCAGCGTGCTGGACGCCGTGGTGCGGTCTACAGTGATTCCAGAAGGATCGGATCGAAATCCGAGCACGGGAAATTACCGGATCGCCCGGAGCGTGTCAAGCGGCGGCAGCGCTTTGACTTGACTTCCCCCGGTGGCTAGCTTGCCCCCGTCGCACACCCTGCCGGCTGCTGCCCGGCCGCGGGCCGCGGGCCGCGCAGCAGCGCTGTTCGGACCTCCGATCGCGAGGCGGAGCACTGCCCCGGGCGGTTTGCCTGCGTTCGCCGCCGGCCGCCGCGGCCTCCCTCACTTCCGACGCCGTGGCCGATTTCCAGACGTTCCTGCTCATCGCGCCGGTTCTGCTCTTCTCGATGGTCGCGCATGAGTACGCCCACGGCTACGCCGCGCTGAAGCAGGGCGACACGACGGCCGCCGACCTGGGACGGTTGACCTGGAATCCCGTGAAGCACATCGATCCCTTCATGACGATTCTTCTTCCGGTGATGACCTTCCTCGCACCCGGCGGCTTCATCTTCGGGGGCGCCAAGCCCGTGCCGGTGCAGCCGGCGAACTTCCGCGATTACACCCGTGGCGACATCATCGTATCGCTGGCGGGCGTGGCGTCCAACGCGGTGCTGGTGGTCGTCTGCGCGCTGCTGTTCGCGCTCATCGGCATGGCAGCGCCGGGCACGCCGGGAGGGTACGCAGTCGCGGTCGGGGCACAGCGGATGATGTCCTACGGCATCCTGTTCAATTTCATCCTGATCTTCTTCAATCTGCTCCCGATCCCGCCGCTGGACGGCTCGCACGTCGTCAAGCACCTCTTGCCGCCGGAGTGGAGTCAACGCTACGTGAAGATCGGAGCCTTCGGACTTATCATCCTGATCGGGCTGTTGACGATCGGCCGGCCGATCCTCGATGCCTGGATGGCCCCGATGTGGGCGCTGCAAGGGATCATCGCGGGGCTGCTCGCCCCGTGGGCGCTTCCGGCGCTCGCAGGCGGATGACGGCGGCTGCGGCCGTACCCGAACGGGATGAAGGCGTGCCTGTCGACGAGAGCGGAACCTTCCTCGTCGAGCTGACGGCCTTTTCGGGACCGCTCGATCTGCTCCTGTCGCTCATCCGCGACGAGCAGGTCGACATCTACGACATTCCGATCGCGCGCATCGCCGAGCAGTTTCTCAAGCGCATCAGTACGCTCGCGCTGGACCAGGCAGCCGACTACCTCGAGATGGCCGCCCGTCTGCTCCGCATCAAGGCGCAGCTCATCCTCCCCCGCGCCGATACCGGCGAGGGGTGGGAAGATCCGCGGGCCGAACTCGTGCGGCGCCTGCTCGAGTATCAGCAGATGCGCGAGGTCGTGGACGTACTGGAACGGTACGGTGAGCAACGCCGCAACCGGTTCGCGCGTGCATACCTTCCGCCGCAAGCCGCGCCACCGGCCGGGCCGCTCTCGCTCTCGCTCCACGAGCTGCTCTCCGCCGTTGATCGCGTGCTGCGGATGACGAAGGAACCGACGATCCACGACGTCGTGCCGCGATCACTGGACGTGGACGGGGCCATGGCGTCGGTACGCCGTGCGCTACAGTTGCGCGCGCAGTTCCGGTGGCACGAAGTACTCCCGACCGGCGCCGAACCCTGGCAGGTCCTCTCCCTTCTGCTCGCCCTGCTCGAGCTCGCCCGCCGAGGGGAGCTGCGCCTGGCGCAGGAGATCCCGTACGAGTCCGTAGACATCACCCGTGACGAATCTGGCCAAGCTGCTTGAGGCCGCGCTGTTCGCCAGCGCGCGCCCGATCCCGACCATCGAGCTGGCGACGCTCGCGCCCGACATCTCGAAGGCCGAGTTGGCCGCGGCGTTAGACGAGGTGCGCGAGCACTACGACGCCGATGGTCATGGCGTCGAGCTGATGGACGTCGGGGGCGGGTGGCAGATCCTCACCCGCCCCGAGTACACCGAGGCGATCGAGCGTGCGCAGCTTGCCGCGCGACCGCAGCGGCTCTCGGCGGCGGCGCTCGAGACGCTCGCGATCATTGCCTATCGCCAACCGATCGGGCGCGCCGAGATCGAGGAGATTCGTGGCGTGTCGGTAGGCAGCATCCTGAAGTCGCTGCACGAGCGCGGACTCATCGACGTCATCGGGCGGGGCGAGGGCCTTGGTCGTCCGCTACACTACGGCACTACCGACCTCTTTCTGGAGCACTTCGCGTTGCGTCATCTGGAAGAACTGCCGCGCGCCGAGGAGCTTGCCGTCGCGCTCCGCGCCCAGCCGAAAGCCGTATGAGCGGGGGCGGAGAGGTCGCGCGCATCCAGAAAGTGCTCGCGCGCGCGGGAATCGCCTCGCGCCGCGCGGCCGAGGAAATGGTCACTGCCGGCCGTGTGACCATCAACGGGACGGTTGCGCAGATTGGCCAGAGCGTCGATCCCGCCCGCGACGTCATTCTCGTGGATGGCCGCCGGGTCGGCGCACCGCCGAAGAAGGATGTCTGGTTCGTGCTGCACAAGCCGACCGGCTACGTCACGACCCGCAATGACGAGCAGGGCCGGCAGACAGTGTTCGAGTTGGTGCCGGAGACGCGCGGTTTGAACTACGTGGGCCGTCTCGACTACATGACGGAAGGCGTGCTCCTGTTCACCACCGACGGCGACGCGATCCACCGGCTGACGCACCCGAGCAGCGAGGTGGAGCGCACGTACGAGGTAACCGTGCTCGGCGATCCCCGAGCCGGCGTCTCCGCGCTGCGGCAGGGCGTGGAGCTCGAGGACGGATTCGCGCAGCCGCGGCTCGTCGAGGCCGAGTCGATCGGGAAGCGTCGCTGGCTCGTGGTCGTCACGATCACGGAGGGACGAAACCGGGAGATTCGGCGTCTCTTCTCGGAAGTCGGGCTGGAGATCGAACAGCTGGTGCGCACGCGATTCGGCCCCGTCCTCTTGGGCAAGCTGCCGCTGGGCGAGTATCGAACGCTGCGGACCGACGAGATCGGCGCCATCCGGCGGCTCCTCAAGCCGAAACGCTGAGCGAGTCGCCGGGTATATCAGCAGCGACGCGGGGACCGCTCGGCGGTCCTGAACTTGACGATCACAGCGAATGGCGGGAGCCGCGCTCGCGGGCGCGGCCCGGTTGGCGCGGCCTCCTGGCGGGAGCCGCGCGAGTTGCGGCCTACCATCGACCACGCACAGGAGTACGGGATTGGCGACGACAACGACCCCCTCGGCGGACACGCAGCTGGTGCAGGACGTACTGCGCGAGGTCGGACGCCGCGTGGTCGGCCAGGAATACATGGTCGAACGACTGCTCATCGGGCTGCTGACCGGCGGCCACTGCCTGCTCGAGGGCGTGCCGGGCCTCGCCAAGACGCTTACCGTGCGCACGCTCGCGGAGACGGTGCACACGACCTTTCACCGCATCCAGTTCACCCCCGACCTGCTGCCCGCCGATGTCGTGGGGACGCAGGTGTACGATCAGAGCACGGGGCAGTTCGCGGTGAAACGTGGTCCGATCTTCGCGAACATCATCCTCGCGGATGAGATCAACCGCGCGCCGGCGAAGGTGCAGGCGGCGCTGCTCGAAGCGATGCAGGAGAAGCAGGTGACGATCGGCGGCGTGACCTATCCGCTGCAGGAACCCTTTCTCGTGCTCGCGACGCAGAACCCGATCGAGCAGGAGGGCACCTACCCGCTGCCTGAAGCGCAGGTCGATCGTTTCATGCTCAAGATGCGGGTCGGGTATCCAAGCCGGGAAGAGGAGAAGGAAGTGATGCGGCGCATGGCATCGGGCATTCCGATCGCCATCGCGGCGGTGGCCACGCCGGAGCAGATCATGGACGCGCGCCGCCGCATCGCCGAGCTGTACATGGATGAGCGCATCGTGGACTACATCGTCGACATCGTGCATGCGACGCGTCAGCCCAAGGACGCCGGCCTTGCGGACCTGGTGCCGCTGATCGAGTTCGGTGCCAGCCCGCGCGCCACGATCTCGCTCGCGCAGGCGTCCCGCGCGCACGCGTTCCTGCGCGGCCGCACGTACGTGACGCCTGACGACGTGAAGGCGATCGCGCCCGACGTGCTGCGCCACCGCGTGCTGACCACGTATGAGGCCGAAGCCGAGGACGTCACCAGCGACGACATCGTGCAGCGGGTGTTGGCGGCGATCGAGACCCCGTGAAGCTATTTTCGCGCGTCAGGCGCCAGCCGCCGGCCGAGGCGGCAGCCCCGCCAGCGGCGCCGCGCATGCGGGATGCCGCGGACGGTCCGCGCGAGGCGGATGCCGCCTCACGCCCGGACGCCGCCCGCGCTGCACGCGGCGTCCCGCCGGAGGTGCTCCGGCAGGTGCGGCTCATCGAGCTGCGCACGCGCGGGCTCGTGGACTCCCTCTTCTCCGGGGAGTATCGCTCGACGTTCAAGGGGCAGGGGATGGAGTTCGCCGAGGTGCGTGAGTACCAGGCGGGCGACGAGGTGCGGACGATCGATTGGAATGTCACGGCGCGCATGGGCCGTCCATTCGTGAAGCGCTACATCGAAGAGCGCGAACTCACCGTGATGCTAGCGGTGGATCTCTCCGGCTCTGCCCGATTCGGCACGACGGAGCGGTTCAAGAGCGAACTCGTCTCGGAGTTGGCCGCCGTGCTCGCGATGTGCGCCGTGCGCAACAACGATCGTGTCGGCGTGTTGCTGTACACCGACCGCATCGAACACGTGGTGCCACCCCGCAAGGGCCGGCGGCACGCGATGCGCGTGATCCGCGACGTGCTCGCCTTCGAGCCGGTGGGTCGCGGAACCGATACGGGCGGCGCGATCGAGTATATGAGTCGGCTGCTCAAGCACCACGCAATCGTCTTCATCATGTCCGACTTCCAGGATGCCTCGATCGAACGCCCGCTGAAGCTGCTCGTGCAGCGGCACGACGTGGTGGCGATCACCGTCGAGGATCCTGCGGAACGCCTGCTGCCTGACGTGGGGCTCGCGCGCTTCGAGGACCCCGAGTCTGGTGAGCTCGTGGATGTCGACACCAGCGATCCAGCCGTGCGCGAGGCGTTTACCGCTCAGGTGGCCGAGGAGGAGGGGGGGCGGCGGAAACTGCTTCGCCGCCTCGCCGTGGATGAGGTCGTGGTGAAGACGGGCGAGGACTACGTGCCGCCGCTGCTCCGCTTCTTCCGCACGCGCGAGCTCCGCGTGAGGCGCCGGTGATCCCCCCGGCCGCACGCCTCGCGCGCCGTCGGGCGGGGATCCGCGTCGCACTGTTCACGGTGCTCGTCGGATCCGCGAGTCTCGTTGCCCGCCCGCCCGCCGGCATCGAGGCGCAGGTGCCCGGCCAGGCCGCGCCGGCAGGGGGCGGGGTCGCGCGCCCGGCGAATATCCAGCTGGGCGTCACGGTCCAGCCGGAGTCGGTGACGGTCGGGACCCCGTTCATCGTGTCGGTGCGCGTGCGGGCTCCGCTCGGCGCCGAGGTCGACTTCCCGGCCGGTCCGGATTCGACCTTCGCCATCCAGGCGCTCGACCCGGTGAGCGTCAGCGAGGCTGCGGATTCGCTCGCCGTCGATCGGACGGCGCGGTATCGGATGGCGGCGTGGGACGTGGGCAGCCAGCCGATCACCTTCCAGCCCCTCACCGTCCGCACCGCGACCGACGTCAGGCGCCTCACGATCGAGGTGCCGTCGATCTTCGTGATGACCGTGCTGCCGGAGGATACCGCGCAGCGCATACCGCGTCCGGCGCGCGAGCTGTTCGCTTTCCCCGTGTCCCGCTGGCTCTGGTGGCTGCTCGCCCTCGCCGCGGCCGCCATCCTCGGCGGATTGCTCTGGTGGTGGTGGCACCGCCGCACGCGTGAGGCGGCCGGCGCGCGGACCGATCCGTTCGTTGAGGCCGAGGCAGCCTTCGCCCGCATCGATGCGCTCGGGCTGATCGAAGCGGGTGAGCGCGGGCGGTATGTGGCGCTCGTCACGGAGGTCCTTCGCGACTACCTCGCCGCACGCGAGCCGGCCGCGACCACCGCCCTCACCTCCCGCGAGTTGGCCACCCTGCTGGTCCGCTCGCCCGTGGTACCGGTGGAGCGGTTGGGCGGCGTGTTGCAGGAGGCCGATCTCGTGAAGTTCGCCGCCCGGCCGATCACCGCGCAGCGCGCGACCGAACTTGGCGGCGAGTCGCGCGCGATCGTGCGGGACGTCGAGGCCGCGCGCGCCGCGGCCGTCGCCGAGGCGGTCGCGCGCGCCGAACGCGAGGAGCAGTCGCGTCAGGATGGAGGCCGCGGCCCGAGCGACACCGGCCGCACGTCCCGAGGTGCCGCCGCATGACCCCGACCCTCGGTCCGCTCGAGTTCGGCACTCCCTGGGTGCTGCTGGTGCTTCTCCTGCTGCCGCTCTGGTGGCTCTGGCGGCGGCGCCGGCAGCCCGCGGCGATCCGCTTTTCGCGCGCGCCTCTCCTGGCACGCGGGCCACGGCACGGGCGGCTCGTGCGGCGCAGTCTGTTCGCGCTGCGGAATCTGCTGCTTGTCGCACTCGTGATCGCCCTCGCGCGGCCTCGCACGGGTGCGCGCGCGGAAAGCGTGATCACCGAGGGGATCAACATCGTGATGGTCCTCGATATCTCCTCGTCGATGCTGGCGGAGGACTTTCAGCCCGCCAACCGACTCCAGGTGGCGAAGGACCGCGTGAAGGAGTTCGTCGTCGCGCGCCGGACTGATCGCGTGGGCCTGGTGGCCTTCGCCGGCGAGGCGCTCACGCAGGTGCCGCTCACGGTGGATCACCCCGTGGTGCTCGCGGCGATCGACAATCTCCAGATCGGCCAGCTGTCGGACGGAACGGCGATTGGGACGGCGATCGCGACCGCGGCCAACCGCCTGCGCGATGCGCCGGGCCGGTCGCGCGTGATGGTGCTCCTCACCGACGGCGAGAACAACCGCGGCTCAATCGACCCCCGAACGGCTGCTGAAGCCGCCGCGGCCTTCGACATCCGCGTCTACACGATCGGCGTCGGCACGGATGGCATGGCGCCGATTCCGGTGGCGCGCGGAGCGTTTGGGCTTCGCTACGAGACGCGGCCGGTGCGCATCGACGAGGAACTGCTCCGGGATGTGGCGCGTACCACAGGGGGACGCTACTTCCGGGCGCGCGACGCCGTTGCGCTTCAGCAGATCTACGAGCAGATCGATCGCCTGGAGCGGGTGCCGGTTCGGGCGCGATCGTATGTTCGGTACACCGAGCAGTTCCCCTGGCCGGTCGGCCTGGCGCTGCTCGCCCTCATGCTGGAGATGGGGCTGCTGGCCTGGCGAGGACCGCTGCCATGATGCTGTTCGGATTCTTCGATCGACCCTGGCTGCTGATTCTCGCCTTCGTGTTGCCGGCGCTGATCGTCGTGCTGCTCATAGGCGCCACGCGACGCCGGCGTGCGCGACTGGACGCACTCGGCTCGCGCGCGATGCTCGCTCGCCTCACTCCGGGCGACGTCTCCGCCCGTGGTCGGTGGCGGATGATCCGGCTCGCCCTCGCCGCGTCGCTGGCCGGGATTGCGATCGCGGGACCGCGGTGGGGGATGGAGCAGACGGTGGTGCGCGGCGAGGGGATCGACGTGGTGCTCGCGCTCGATGCGTCGCTTTCCATGCTGGCGCAGGACGAGGCGCCCAGCCGGCTGGAGCGGATGAAGCAGGAAGTGCGGCGCCTGCTCGCGCAGTCGCGCGGCGACCGGGTCGCGCTGCTGGCGTTCGCGGGGCGAAGTTACATTCTGACCCCGCTTACGGTGGATGAGGGCGCGATCGAGCTCTTTCTCGAGAATCTCGATCCGTCGGTGGTCGGGCAGGCGGGCAGCTCGCTGTCGCGAACGATCCGTCAGGGAACGGATCTTCTCGCCGCGACCGACGGTGGGAGCGACCGTGCGCTCGTCGTGATGAGTGATGGCGAGGTGTTCGAGCCTGACGAGGACGTGCGCGAGGCGGCCGCGGCGGCCGCGGCGGCGGGGATCAGCCTGGTGACGGTCGGGTTCGGGACGGAGGCGGGATCGACGATCCCGCAGCGCATTGGAGGCGCCGTGGTGGAGAAGCGCGATGAACAGGGAACGGTGGTCACCACGCGCTACAGCCCGGCCACGCTCAGCCTGGCGGCCGAGGCAGCAAACGGGCAGTTCGTGGCCGCGAACGAGACCGACAAGGCTGGCCGCGTCCGGGCGGCCCTCAGCCGCCTCCGGACGCAGACGCGCGCCATCGAGTCCGGGCGCACGCGCATGCCGCGCTTCCAGTTCTTCCTGCTCCCCGCCTTCCTGCTGGTGCTTCTCGACAGCTGGCGCGCCGATGCGCGGCTGGCGAAGCGGGGCCGACGCATCCCGCCGGCGCCGCCGTCCGGGACGCGCAGCCGCGGCCGCGATCTCGTCGCGACCACCACCGCGGCGTTGATGCTCGTGCACATGGCGATGCCTCCCGTCGTTCGAGCCGACGACGTGAGCGACGCGCTGGCGCTGTACCGCAGCGGCCGGTTCGCCGAGGCCGCCGCACTCTTCCGCCGGGCACTCGACGCGGGCGACGAGCGCCCTCAGCTGCTCTACAACTACGCGACCGCCCTGCTGGCCGCCGACTCTACCGCCGCAGCCGTCGAAGCGTTCGAACGGGTGGCGCGCGCCGACGATCAGGAACTCCGTCACCGGGCGCTGTTCAACCTTGGGCTGGCACAGCTGAACCGCGGGCTCGAGCCGGACGCGGGCGATGGAAAGGATCAGGCGCTCGACGCCGCGCTGGATGCCTATCGTCGCGTGCTCCTGAGCCGGCCGAACGACGTGGACGCCAAATGGAATTACGAACTGGCGCTGCGCGAGAAGCAGGAGCAGTCGGGCGGGGGCGGCGGCGGCGGGGAGGACGACAACCCGGCCGGCGGCGGTGGGGGCGGCGGAGCGCCGCAGGGGCAGGCAGAGGAGCCCGCCGGCGGGCTCGGTCAGCAGCAGGCCGAGCAGATTCTGGGGAGTGCCGCCCGTGAGGAGCAGGCGACGCAGGGGCGGCGGCAGGGACAGGGCCAGCCGCAGCCGCCAGCCGGAGGCCCTGACTGGTGAGGGCTGCGGCTGCGGTGGGGAGGATTGGGCGCCTGTGCGCGCTCGCGGCGGCTGCGGCGGCGCTCGCCGGTGCCCCCGCCAGCGTAATTGCGCAGCGCCCCGCGATCCTCGATCGTGCGACGCTGGACGCCTCCGTCGGCGTGAACTTTCATGCGCTGCTCGCGCCCGACACAGTCTGGGTCGGGGAGCAGGCCGTGTACGAGGTTGGCGTCTTCATGGACGACGACGTCCGATCGCGGCTGCGGCGGAATCCGGAGTTCATTCCACCGGAACTGCGGTCGATGATCGCCTACGATCTCCCGACCCACCACGCGTACGTGGATCGTCCCGGACGGAACGGCGGGCGGTTCGAGGCGCATGTCTTTCAGCGCGCGGTCTTTCCGCTGGCGCCCGGGCGATACGAGATCCCGCCGGCGTCGCTGGCCTACTCGCTCCCGCTCTCGCGCAGCTTTTTCAGTCGGGAGGAGAGCTTCTCCAAGCGCACGCGGCGCGTGTCGCTGGTGGTGGAGCCGCTGCCTGACGAGGGCCGACCGGGGACGTTTGACGGGGCCGTCGGCCGCTACACCCTTGCGGTCGCCGCCGACGCGGTGCCGGCGCGCGTGGGCGATCCCCTGCGCCTGACGATCACCGTCAGTGGCATCGGCAACGTGAATCTGTTGCCGCGCCCCCGCCTGAGGCTCGACTGGGCGTCCTCCGTTCCCGCGGGCGAGACCGTGAACATCGTGACCGACGGGGCGCGGGTACGCGGCAGCAAGTCGTTCGCCTGGCTGGTAACGCCTCGGCGGGAGGGCGTTCAGCGCGTGCCCTCAGTCCGCTACGACTATTTCGATCCGACGGATGCGCAGTATTCGGCGGCCGAGAGCGAGCCCATCTCCGTACGCATCGCACCGGGCACGCTCGCGCAGGCCGATGACTCGGCCGCGCGCGCCGCCCCCGCACTGCCGATCCGCGTGGTGTATCGCGGGGCGCTTCCCGAACCGCCGGCTCGGCATGCGATCTTCTGGCTGGTGGTGCTGGTCGCTCCCGTTCCGCTCGCGGCCGTCGGCGCCTCCCGCGCGCTCCGACGCCGGGCGCGGCGCCGGCTACCCGCCGGGGATCGCGTCCGGCGCCTGACCGAGGACGCGGGCCGCACGCTCACCGGGGTGCAGCGCGCCCGGCACGCACGCCGGACACTTGTGGGGGCGCTTGCCGAACGACTCCGCGTGCCCGCCGTCCCGCTGGCGCATTCGGGTCACCTCGCACGCGTGCTCCGCCGGGCTGGCGTCGCAACCGACACCGCGCGCGAGACGGAGGCCATTGTCCGCGCGCTCGAGCATGCCGCGTATGGACTTGCTCACGCCGACGCGAACGCGCCGGATGGCCGCGTCGAAGCGGGGCTGGCCGCGCTCGAGGTTCGGGCGCAGGCCGCATTCAATGCGGTCGACCAGGAGGCGAGCCGGCGTCCGCTCGCCCCCCGCGCTCTGACCGAGCGCCGCCGCTGGCGCTCGGCCGGCCCGCTCATCCTTCTGCTGGCGGTCGGCACTTCGGGATGGGCGGGGGCACAGCTCGCGCGCCCGAGTCCGGCCGAGCTGTTTGCCGACGGCGTCGCGGCCTACACCGCCGGGCGCCATTCCACGGCGCGTGACGCGTTCCACACCGCCGCACGCCGGGAACCACGCGCTGCCGACGCCTGGGCGAACTTCGCCGCGGCATCGTGGATGACCGCCGACACCGCCGCAGCGGTGGCCGGGTGGCAGCGCGCGCTGCGCCTCGAGCCAGCGTCCGCAGACGTGCGGGAAGGGCTGGCACGGGTCCCGGCCGCGTCGTATTCGCCGCACGGCGTGGTGCCGCCGGTGCCTCCCGGTCCGCTCCAGCTTGCGGCGCTCGCCGCCTGGGTGCTCGCCGCCGCGACCGCCGCCTGGTCACTCGCGCAGCAGGGTCGGATCGCGTGGGCCGCGGTCGGCGGGATGCTGGCGATCGCGACGGCGCTAGGCGCTGGCTCGGTCTGGCTGGAGCACCGGCTCAATCCCGCACAGCTGGCGGTCATCTCCCGCGGCGGGAGCACCCGTGCGCTTCCCGCGTTGGGCGGGGAGCCGGGGCCCACACTTGCGGTGGGCGAGGTGCTGCGCGTGGTGCGGCGTGAGGGCGTCTGGGTGCGGATCGACACCGGCGAGGGCACCGTCGGCTGGGTGGAAGCCGAGCGCGTCATCCAGCTTCAGGAATAGCACGACACTCCCGGCGGCTCGGCAGCGTACGCTTCCGCACGGCTGATTGACCCGGCCGTTGCCCGCCGGGTACGTTGCGTGGATGCTGAAGATCGCCGTCCTTCCCGCCGCTGTCGCCGACCAGATCGCCGCCGGCGAGGTGGTGGAGCGACCCGCGTCCGTGGTGAAGGAGCTGGTTGAGAACGCGCTGGACGCGGGCGCCATGGCGGTGGACATCGCGATCGAAGAGGGCGGGCGCCAGCTCATCCGCGTCGCCGATGACGGGTCGGGGATGACGCGCGACGACGCACTGCTCGCCCTCTCGCGCCACGCGACGTCCAAGATTCGAACGGCCGCGGATCTCGTCGGTGTCTGCAGCTTCGGCTTCCGCGGCGAGGCGCTGCCGGCGATCTGCTCGGTCTCCCACTTCGACGTCGTCACTGCGCCTGACGACAGCGGCGGCACGCGCATCCGCGGCGAGGGCGGCGCGGTCGCTGAGGTGGAGGATGCCGCACGGCGGCGTGGCACGACCGTTCAGGTGCGTCGGCTGTTCTACAACACGCCCGCCCGTCAGAAATTCCTCCGCGGCGTCCGATCCGAGTGGCGGGCGATCGCGGAGACCGTGATGACCATGGCGCTCGTGAGGCGCGACGTGCGCTTCGTGCTCGCGCACGATGGCAAGGAGACGCTCTCCCTTCCGCCTGCCTCCTCGCTCCGCGCGCGACTCGCGGCGATCTGGGGCGCCGCGTATGCCGAATCGTTGCTCGACGTGGACGACGTGATCGGACCAATCCACGTCCGCGGGCTTGCCGAACGACCGGGCGATGTGGGCACGCGCACCCGTCGCGTTCATCTGGTGGTGAACGGCCGCAGCGTGCGCGACACCGGATTGGTACGGGCGGCGGAGTCTGCGTTTCGTTCGACGATTCCGGCTGGTGCACGCCCGACGCTCTTCCTCGAGCTCACGGTTCCGGCGGATCAACTGGATGTCAACGTCCATCCGGCCAAGTCGGAGGTCCGGTTTCACGACCGCTGGCATACCGAACGCGCTGTGGAGCGTGCCGTCCGCCGTTCGCTCGGCACCATTGAGAGCGGCCCCGCGATCGGTGCCTACCGCGTCTGGCGTCCCGTCGAGGAACCACGCTCGTCCGAGGTCGGACTCGACACGCTGCATCGCCTGGGCTCCGGCACGCTGCCTCACGACGGACTGTTCGGGTCGGGCGAGCCGGCCGGGGGTGGTGCACCGGGTGTTGCCGCCACCGCCGACGGCGTCCGCGACGAGCCGGAGGCCGCGTCGTCCCACTCGTCAGGCGCGAATGGCGAAGTGCCCGAAGAGGTCGTGCCGCCACTGATCCAGCTGCGTCGCACCTACATGCTCTTCGAGCACGGCGACGGCGTGGTGCTGATCGATCAACATTCAGCGCACGAGCGCGTGCTCTACGAGGAGTTCATGGGCGCGCTCGATCGGGGGGCCGCGCCCTCGCAACGGCTGCTCTTTCCCCTCACGCTGCACCTCGGCCCCGCGGAGTCCGAGGCGTTCGATGAACATCGAGCGCTGTTCGAACGGATCGGCTTCGAGGTCGAGGGGTTTGGCGGCCACACCCTGCTGATTCAGGCGGTGCCCAACCCGCACCCGCGCTTCGACGCCGAACGGTGCCTGCGCGAGACGCTCGACGCGCTCACGGGCGACCGCATGCCCGGCGTGCATGCCCGGCACGAGCGGCTGGCGGCGACGGTCGCGTGCAAGGCGGCCGTGAAGGCCGGCGACCCGCTCTCCCCCGGAGAGATGCGGGCGCTGTTCGTGGCGCTGCGTGCCTGTACCCTGCCGGCGCACGACGTGCACGGCCGCGCGACGCTGGTGCAACTCTCCTGGGATGAGCTCGAGCGTCGTTTCGGCCGGCGCTGACGCGGCGGTTCGCGTCATCGTCGGGCCGACGGCGGCCGGGAAGTCCGCCGTTGCCATGCGGCTGTGCGAACGGTTCGGCGGCGCGATCGTGACTGCAGACTCGCGCCAACTTTACCGCGGATTCGACATCGGCACCGCCAAGCCGAGTGCGGCGGAGCAGGCGCATGTGCGCCATTTCGGACTCGACGTCGCGGATCCTGGGGATCGCTGGTCAGCGGCGCGATGGGCGGACGCCGCGGAACACTGGATCGGCGCGGCGCGTACGGCTGGTATGATTCCACTGGTGGTCGGCGGCACGGGGTTCTACATCCGCGCGCTTGCCGATCCACTCGACGGCGTGCCCGCGCTGGACCCCGAGCGCCGTCTGCAACTCCTACCGGTGCTCGATGCCCTCCCGACCGAGGAACTCCGCCGCTGGACGACGGCGCTGGACCCGGCACGCGCCCACCTCGGCCGCGTGCAGCTGGTGCGCGCCGTGGAGACGGCACTCCTGAGCGGCGAACGGCTGAGCAGCCGCCACACCGATCCGCAGACGCGCCGGCCCGGGCGCGCGCCGCTGCGATACCTTGTGGTCGATCCGGGGCCGGTCCTCGCGGGGCGGATCGCCGAGCGCGTCGACGTGATGCTGGCCGATGGCTGGCTCGCCGAGGTCGCCCGCCTGACGACGGAGGTCCCGCCTCACGCGCCGGCCTGGCAGTCGACGGGCTACGATACCTTTCGCGAGCATCTCGCCGGGCGCTGCACGCTCGCGCATGCCCGGGAGCGCGTGATGATCGCCACCCGGCAGTATGCGAAGCGACAGCGCACCTGGTTTCGCCATCAACTTCCGCCGGATTCCGTGACTCACGTCGATCCGAATGCCCCTGACCTCGATGCCCGCCTCGATCGGTGGTGGGCCGGAGACGCCTGACGTGCGTATTGGTATCACCTGCTACCCAACCTACGGCGGCTCAGGCGCCCTCGCGACAGAGCTCGGCATCGCACTCGCCTCACGCGGGCACGAAGTGCACTTCATCACGTACCAGCAGCCGTTCCGTCTCCCCTCCTTTCTGCCACGGATCTACTTCCACGAGGTCGACGTCGGCCGCTATCCGCTCTTCGAGTATCCGCCGTACGATCTGGCGCTCGCCGTCCGCATGCACGAGGTGGTGCGCGACCACAAGCTCGACCTGCTCCACGTCCACTACGCCATTCCGCATGCGACGAGTGGCTGGATTGCGCAGGAGATGTTGCGGAGCGCTGGAGGCGATCTCGTCCTGGTGACGACGCTGCACGGGACCGACATCACCATCGTCGGGCAGGATCCCTCGTTTCACGCCATCACCAAATTCTCCATCGAGCGTTCGGATCGGATCACCGCCGTCTCCAGCTATCTGCGCGACGAAACGGTGCGCGCGTTCGGTTGCACGGGCTGCGACGTCGAGGTCATTCCCAATTTCGTGGATCCGACGGTCTACGACCGGGGGAAGTACGCTCCGGTCATCCAGTCCGAGCTTCCCGCGGGTGTGCCGGTCCTGATGCACATCTCGAACTTTCGCCCGGTCAAGCGCGTCCGCGACGTCGTGCGGACGTTCGCCCGGGTGCGCGCCGCCATGCCGTCCGCTCTCGTGATGGTCGGCGACGGGCCGGACCGGGTCTTCGCCGAGGAGGAGGCACGCACGCTCGGCGTCGAGTCCGACGTACACTTCCTCGGGCGGCTCAACAGCGTCGCCTCACTCCTCGCGAGCGCCGACCTCTTCCTGCTTCCCAGCGAGACGGAGTCGTTCGGACTCAGCGCGCTCGAAGCATTAGCGAGCGGGGTGCCCGTAATCGCCAGCGACGCCGGAGGGTTGCCCGAGGTCGTGCGGCACGGCGAGACGGGCGCCCTCCACCCGATCGGGGATGTCGACGCGATGGCGCACAGCGCCATCGCCCTGCTCTCGGATCGGGAAGGGTGGTCAGCCGCATCGGCCCGCGCGGCGGCGGATGCCCGGGAGCGCTATTCGCTCGACGCGATCGTCTCGCAGTACGAGCGGCTGTACGAGAGCGCCGTCCGCTGACGCGACCCTGCGTCAACTGGAGCGGTGCGGCGCGGGGGTGAGGCGGCCGTGTTAAGTTGGCGGAGCGACCGCTGGGGCCGCTTTCCCCGCCACGACTCTGCATGACCGTCTTTCAAGCTTTCGTTCTCGGCGTGGTTCAGGGTATCGCCGAGTTCCTGCCGATCAGTAGCTCGGCGCATCTCGCGCTTGCGCCCTGGCTCCTCGGCTGGCCCGATCCTGGGCTTGGCTTCGACGTCGCGCTGCACATCGGGACGCTCGTCGCCCTCTTCTGGTACTTCCGCCGGGAATGGCGCGATCTCGCGATCGCCGTCTGGCAGATTATCACCACCCGCCGGGTCGTGACGCCGGAGCAGCACCGCGCACGGCTGCTCGTCATCGCCACGATCCCGGCGGGCATCGCGGGGCTGCTACTCGAGGAGTACGCGGAGACGATCTTCCGCGCGCCGACCATTACGGCCATCGCGCTAATCGTGCTTGGCATCCTGCTCTGGGCCGTTGATCGATTTCGCCCAAGCGACCGCGGAATCGACGCGATGCGGGTCCGCGATGCGCTGGCCATCGGGGTGGCGCAGTGCTTCGCTCTCGTTCCGGGCGTGTCGCGTTCAGGATCGACGATGACGGCCGCCCGCGCGCTCGGCATCGACCGTCAGGGGGCGGCAGTCTTCAGCTTTCTCATGAGCGCGCCGATTATCACTGCGGCCGCGATCTTCAAGGTGCCGTCGGCCGTGCAGGAAAGCGGTATCACCCTTCCGCTGATTACCGGCATCGTCGCAGCAGGCGTCAGTTCCTGGTTCGCGATCGCCGTACTGCTCCGGTACATCGCGCGGCACAGCTTCGGCGTCTTCGCGATCTATCGTGTGGTGCTCGGCTGCGCGGTGCTCTGGTTGCTCTCTGTTCGGGGATGATGGTGGACTCGTCTCGGCCCTCGTGTGGCGCGCCTGACGCGAAGCGGTCGCTGCGCGAGGTACCGGCGGGTCAGCTGTCGGGGGTCGACGGGGATCTGGCGGGGCACAGCCTCGATCGGTATGACGGTGTTCGAGTTGCGGAGCTGGCGCACGCCGCGGGGGCGGCGGCGCTGTACTGCTTCGCGTCGCTCACCTCGACGCAGGACGTCGCCCACGCACTTGCTTCCGCTGGCGCACCGGCGGGCACGGTGGTGCTGGCCGACCATCAGCAGTCAGGGCGCGGGCGCCAGGGTCGTCGCTGGGAGTCGAGCGCCGGCGCCGGCGTCTGGATGAGCGTCGTCGAGCGCCCGACGGACGCCGCCGCCCTGCAGGTGCTATCACTGCGTCTTGGACTTGCCGCCGCCGCCGCGCTGGAGCCGTTCGCCGGAGGACCCGTGCAGGTGAAGTGGCCGAACGATCTGTATCTTCCGGCGGGAAAGCTGGCGGGGATTTTGGTCGAAGCTCGTTGGCGGGATGCGCAGCCGGAGTGGACGGTGATCGGGATCGGCGTGAACGTTGCGCACGCTGGGACGGTGGGCGGCTCGGCGCTGGAACCGGGCACCGGTCGCGCGGCCGTGGTCGCGGCGCTCCTCCCCGCGCTGCGAGCGGCCGCGCGGCGCGCAGGGCCGCTCGCGCCTGACGAGCAGGCTGCGTGGTCCGAGCGCGATGTATCAGTGCAGCGGCGGGTGATTGCGCCGGAAGCCGGTAGTGTGCAGGGGATCGATGCTGACGGCGCGCTGCGCGTCCTCGGCGACGACGGCGTGGTTCGTCTGGTGCGCGGCGGCTCTCTCATCTTCGAGGACGGCTGATGCTACTCGTGTTCGATGTCGGCAATACCGAGTGTACGATCGGCCTCTTCGACGGCGAGCGTCTGGCCGCGCACTGGCGTGTGACCACTGATGTCCCCCGCACGACGGACGAGATCGTGCTTCTCCTGCGCGGGCTGGTCGCATCGAGCGGGATCGACGCTGGTGCCGTGACTGGCGCGGCGATCGGCTCCGTCGTGCCGCGCCTGACGACGCCGCTGGCCGATGCGTGCCGCCGGGGGTTCGGGGTGACGCCGGTGGTCGTGGACGCGCACTCGCCACTGCCGATCCAGCTGGCCGTGGCAGAGCCGCTCACCGTCGGCGCGGACCGGATCATCAACACACTGGCCGCCTCCCGCATTCACGGTTGCGACACGATCGTCGTCGATCTCGGTACCGCCACGACCTACGACTGCATCACCGCCGACGGCGTCTTCCTCGGCGGCGTCATCGCGCCAGGCGTGCGATCGTCGGCCGAGACGCTCTTCCGCCGCACCTCCAAGCTTCCGGCCACCGAGTTGATCGCGCCGCTGCGGGCGATCGGTACGCGCACAGAGGAGTGTATCCGGGCCGGCGTCCTGTTTGGCGCCGCAGAGGCTGTGGATGGGATCGTGCGGCGGATCAAACGGGAGTGGCCGAATCCCGAGCCGCCGCTCGTGATCGCGACCGGCGGCCTCGCGGAAACGCTGGCCCCCCTGTGCGAGGCATTCGACCGCGTCGAGCCCTGGCTCACCCTCGAGGGACTCCGCCTCGCGCACGCATTGCTGATCGGCGACGAGGCCGGGAATCCGGAGGGCGCTGCGCTCTCCGCCGGCTGGCGCGGCGACGTGGCGGCACCTCGTCGCTAGCTCCGCGGCGGCCCGGGGCGTTATGGTAGAGCCCGCATAAGCCTTTACAAATCCGAAACTTACAGTTCACCCGCCGAGCCCTTGACTCCAGGGGCCGAGCCAGTAGCTTACCGTCCATTAGCACTCACATCCGGTGAGTGCTAACCGGTCCGTTCGGCTGGCGGAGATCGCGCGAGACTGACTGGTGGTGCCACGTCTCCACCAACCGGCCGCCGAAAGGATGTAGGCGTTCCACAGCTGTCACTTCAACTGGAGATGGCCACTATGGCTACGAACACTGCCGCAGGCGCCAAGGTTGCGCCGCTGGCCGATCGCGTCGTCGTGAAGGCGCTCGAAGACTCCGAGCAGATGCGCGGGGGGCTGTACATCCCCGACACCGCCAAGGAAAAGCCGCAGCAGGGCGAGGTCATCGCCGTCGGCCCCGGGCGTTTCGAGGAGGGCAGCCGGGTCCCGATGGACGTCAAGGTTGGCGACAAGATCCTCTACGGGAAGTACAGCGGCACCGAAGTCACGATCGACAACGAGCAGTACCTGATTCTGCGCGAGTCCGACGTTCTCGCCGTCATCAACTAAGCCCGTCCGGCCACCCAGGCCGCGACCGGTGTTGTCGTCATCAGACGGGCGCACCGCGGCGGCTCTCGCCGCGTGACGCGACCCTGAACCCGATTTTCGAGGAGTACTTCCATGGCTGCGAAGGAACTGCATTTCAATGTTGAGGCTCGCGCGGCGCTGAAGCGCGGCGTCGATCAGCTCGCCGAGGCGGTGAAGGTGACGCTCGGCCCCAAGGGCCGGAACGTCGTCATCGACAAGAAGTTCGGTGCCCCGACGGTGACCAAGGACGGCGTCACGGTCGCGAAGGAAATCGAGCTGGTGGATCCGCTCGAGAACATGGGCGCCCAGATGGTGAAGGAAGTCGCCACGAAGACGAGCGACCTCGCCGGTGACGGCACCACGACGGCCACCGTGCTCGCCCAGGCGATCTTCCGCGAAGGCCTCAAGAACGTGACGGCCGGCGCGAACCCGATGGCCATCAAGCGCGGCATCGACAAGGCGGTCGCGATGGTCGTCGAGCAGCTCAAGTCGATCTCCGTCCCGACGAGCGGGAAGAAGGAAATCGCCCAGGTCGGCTCGATCTCGGCGAACAACGACAAGGAAATCGGTGATCTCATCGCGGAAGCGATGGAGAAGGTCGGCAAGGACGGCGTGATCACGGTCGAAGAGGCCAAGGGTCTCGAGACGACGCTGGAGACGGTTGACGGCATGCAGTTCGACCGCGGCTATGTCTCGCCGTACTTCGTCACCGACCCGGAGAAGATGGAAGCCGTCCTCGAGGACGCGCTCATCCTCATCCACGACAAGAAGATCTCCG
>PPFU01006047.1_pt1 | contig 19264 bp, 12 predicted proteins | sample 1535991 | NCBI WGS metagenome assembly PPFU01 (sample SAMN04901290, study PRJNA319586) | Hypolithon metagenome, whole genome shotgun sequencing project. | isolation source: Antarctic Hypolithon | place: Antarctica: Miers Valley | collected 2014
AAGCGGCGCGCCCCCTGCCGCACCGCGCACGAACGCGCGGCGCAGGCGGTGGCGACGCTGGAGAGGAAGCTCGCGGAGTTCGCCGCCGACCTCGCCCGGCTGCAAGCGGCACGGGAATCTGCGGGGACGGCCCGCCTCCACGCGGAAGCGGCGCATCGCGACAGACTGGCCAATGTGCGTCCACTGCTCGAGGCGGCCCGGGGGGCTGATCCGAAGGCGTTTCGCGAGCGATTCGCCCGCGACTCCGCGGCGTTGATTCTGGAGGAAAAGCGCGCTGGCGAACTCGATTCGCTGCTCCGCGAGACGCAGGGCGCGCTGTCGCTGGTCGGGCAGGAAAAAGAGCGCGCGAACTCGATCCACGGCATCCGGCAAGCCGAGGAAAAAGCCGCGCGTGAAGCGCACGACAAAGTTCGCGCCGAGCGGGCCGGGCTCTTCGCCGGTCGCGCCGCCGATGCGGTGGAAAAGGAGCTTCACGAGAAACTCCGCGCCGCCGAGGAAGCGCGGTCGGCGCGCGAGAAGGAACTCGCCACCGCCGACAAAACGCTCGCGACGCACACCGAAGCACTCCGCTCCGCCACCGCCGCTGCTTCATCCGCCAGTCGGATCTCCAGGCAGGCCGGAGAAGCATTAACCCGCTGGCTCGCCGATTTCACAACTCGCGCCGGACGCCCCCTCGACCGCGCCGCGCTCGATCTCCTGCTCGCCCGCGACGATGCCTGGATGCGCGCCGAACGCGCCGCACTCGAAGCCGCCGACGGCGCCGTGCGCACCGCCGAAGGCGCGCTCGCCGCGCACGGCAAAGCGCGTGATCAGCACGCAGGGGAGCGGCTCACGCCGGACGACGAACCCACGGTGCGAGACGATCTCGCCGCGCTCCGCATGGCCAGCGACGCGGCGGCAGGCCAGCGCGACGCAGCGCGCGCCGTCATCGTGTCGGACGACCAGCGCCGCGGTGCCGTCGCCGAACTTTCTCAAAAACTGGAGGCGCAAAAACGAGCGGCCGATCCGTGGGAGCGGCTGAACGACCTGATCGGCTCGGCCGACGGCGCGAAGTTTCGCGGCATCGCGCAGCGCCGCACGCTGGATCTCCTGCTCGGCCACGCGAATGCCCAGCTCGAGCTCCTCTCCGCGCGCTACGCGCTCGAGCGCCTGCCCGAGTCGCTGAATCTCATCGTGCTCGATCGCGACATGGGTGACGAGCGCCGCTCGGTGCATTCGCTCTCGGGCGGGGAGTCGTTCCTCGTGTCGCTCGCGCTGGCGCTGGCGCTCGCTTCGCTCACCTCAAACCGCCTGCGCATCGAGTCGCTCTTCATCGACGAAGGCTTTGGCAGTCTCGATCCCGAGACGCTGCAGACGGCGATGAACGCGCTGATGCACCTCGAGGCGCAGGGGCGCAAAGTCGGCGTGATCTCGCACGTCAGCGAGATGGCCGATGCGATCCCGGTGCAAATCCGCGTGGTGAAAGGCCGCGCGGGTGCGTCGCGCTTGGTCGTCCCCGGCGCGGCTCCGGTGGCGGAAGAGCCTGTGCCGGCGGCCTCCCTTGTGTCCCTCTCGAGAGGGGCACGCAGAAACTTCACGACGGGGGATCGACAGGATCTGCCACGGGGACAAGCCGGGCACTGAGCTTGGTCGAGACGAAGCCAGGCGGGAGCTGGGAGCGTTTTGTTTCGCGCGGCGCAATGATCTGGCGCTACCGTCCGCGGGCATGAGTTCTGACGCCGGGCTTATCGGCATCCGCGGGTATTTGATCGATGCACCTCGCTGGGGGGAACTGCGCTCGTGGAGCGACGGCGCGGTGGTGGTGGAGGAGGGGCGCATCGCGGAGGTGGGCGATTACGATTTGCTGAGCAAGAAGCCGCGCGCGCAGCCGGTGCGGTGGATGCACTCGCGCAACGTGGCGCTTTTCCCGGGGCTCATCGACATCCACTCGCATGTCCCGCAATACCCGGCGGTCGGGCGGGCGCAGAATGATCTGCTGCCGTGGCTGAGGGAGCACATTTTCCCGCTGGAAAAGGATTTCACGAGCGCGAAGGGTCGCCGGGAGTCGCCGCATTTTTTCCAGGAACTGGCGCGGCATGGGACGACGACGGCGATGCTCTACTCGGCGATTTTCGAGGACAGTTGCGATGCGGGTTTCACGGCGGCGCAGGCTGCGGGGCTGCGGGTGATCATGGGGAAAATGATGATGGATGTGGGGAGCTACGGGCAGCTCCAGCCGAAGAAGGTGGCTTCCATTTCGCTGTGCGAAAGTGAGCGGCTTTGCAAAAAGTGGCATCGCGCGAATGACGGGCTGCTGGAGTATGCGTTCAGTCCGCGGTTCGCGGTGGCGTGCAGTGAGAAGCTGATGCGCGGAGCGGCGGAGTTGGCGGCGCAATACGACGCGTATATTCAGACGCATCTGGCGGAGAATCTGGAGGAGATCGAGAAGGTGCGGCATCAGTTTGCGTGGGCGGCGGATTACACGGCGATCTATGAAAAGTGCGGGCTGCTCGGGGCGCGCACGGTGCTGGGACATTGTGTGCATCTGGGCGAGCGGGAGGTCGCGGCGCTGGCGGACTCGGGGGCGAATGTGGCGCACTGCCCGACGGCGAACTTTTTCCTCGGCAGCGGGATGATGCGCCTCGACGCGCTGCGCGGGGCGGGGCTGCGGATCGGGCTGGGGACGGATGTGGGCGCGGGGCCGGAATTGAATCTGTGGCAGGTGATGCGCTCGGCGATCGAGACGCAGCGGGCGCGGGCTTGCTACGAATCGGGGGTGCCGGTGCCGACGGCGGCGGAGGTGCTGCACCTGGCGACGCAGGGCGGGGCGGAGGCGCTGGGGAAGGGGGACGTGATCGGGACGCTGGAGGTGGGGAAGGAGGCTGATTTTACGCTGATGGATTACGGGGCGCTGGTGCCGTATCGGAAGGGGGGGAAGGGGGCGGCGGACTTGAGCGCGGCGGATATCGTGAGCCTGTGCGTGTATCGCGGGGGGCCGGGGGCGGTGGTGGAGACGTTCGTGCGGGGGCGGTCGGTGTATCGGGCGGTGGAGCCGGAGTTGTTTTGAGGATGAAGCTGCTGCATACCCATTTGTTTTGGTTTCCCCCTACACGCCAATGACGGAAAAACATGATCACTGGGCACAATTCGTAATCTATAGCCTTATCGGGCTAATCGCAGCTGGCGCTGGCGTTGCAGGTTGGCAGAACTACCTACGGAATCCAGTTTCTCAGAAGCCTGACGAGATGGTTACTGAACGCTCGTCGAATCAATTTGATGGAACGGAAGCATCAGCAACACCTACCGAAGGCTCCTACAAAGAGCGGGAATTCATTGATTCGCTTGATGCCCTGAAAGTAAAGAGAGCTATGCGGACGGGAGGAGGCAACAGTAAGGCGGGCGCTATTTTAGTCGGGAAGTGGATCGACTGGAAGATGAGCGTCGATGGGATCCTGGATTGGTCAAAAGATAATTACAGTGTCGTCACCTTCGGGCCACTGGATGAGGTTTATGTAAGGTGTAAAGTCTCTGATGGGTGGAGAGACTACAAAGACTGGTCGGTCTTTGAGGTCAGAGGAAGAGTCGCAGAAGTTTGGGACGATGGAACCTTGTGGCTCGAAGATGCTTCAGTCGAGAAATTGGAGCATTAGCAATGGAGCAGGGGTGCCGAAGAATGCGCTGTAGGTTATGGTCGCGCCGCGTCACGGCTCCACCATACCTAAGTGCCGATGTCAGGTGCCTCAGCATGTGTCCCTTGAAGGGCAACGTTTCCAAAGCATGTTAACACACGATCCGATTGCTATTGCGCTGGCGGAGGATGTGGGGAGCGGGGATGTGACTTGTGAGTTTTTCGTGCCGGCGGGGTTGAAAGGAAGGGCGCGGATCGTGGCGAAGGAAGCGTGCGTAGTCGCGGGGATCGAGGTGGCGGCGGAGGTTTTCCAACGGGTCGATGCGGAGGTGGCGGTCGAGATTTTACAAGGCGATGGGACGGCGGTGGACAAGGGTGAGGCGGTGCTCGCGGTGGCGGGTGCGATCCGCTCGCTGCTCACGGCGGAAAGGGTGGCGCTGAATTTCCTCCGGCGGCTCTCGGGGGTCGCGACGCTCACGCGGCGGTTTGTGGAGGTGGCGGGCGGGCGGGCGTCGATCCTCGATACGCGCAAGACGACGCCGGGACTGCGCGCGCTGGAAAAGGCGGCGGTGAAGGCGGGCGGCGGGGTGAATCATCGGTTCGGCCTGCATGACATGGTCATGGTGAAGGACAATCATCTGGCGGCGGCGGGGCTCGAGGGGCTCCAGGCGCGTATTGATCGGGTGCGCGGCTCGCGACCGGGGATGCGGATCGAGTTGGAGGCGGATACGCTGGAACAGGTGCGTGCTTTTTTAACGCTGAAGGGAGTGGATGTGATTCTGCTCGATAACATGCCGCCGGCGATGATGCGTGAGGCGGTCGGGCTGGGGGCGGGGCGGGTGAACTTCGAGGCGAGCGGGAATGTGACGCTGGAGACGGTGCGCGGGATCGCGGAGACGGGGGTGGATTTCATCTCGTCGGGGGCGCTGACGCACTCGGCGCGGGCGGTGGATTTTTCGTTGGAGATTTTGTGACGCCGCTGGATGGGGATCGCCTGCGGGCGCAGTGCTCGGGGATCATCCGCGAGGTGCGAGTGGTCGAGGAAACGACCTCGACGAATGATGCGGTGGCGCAACTCGGCATCGAAGGGCTCGCCCTTTTTGCCGAGCGCCAGACGGCCGGGCGCGGACGGCTCGGGCGGCGCTGGGAGTCGGCGGCGGGTGAGGGACTGTGGTTTTCCCTGCTGCTGCGCCCGGAGCTGGAGCTGCGCGACTGGACGCGGCTCACGACTTGGGCGGCGGTCGCGGTGGCGGAGGGGATCGAGGCGGCGGTGCCTTGCCGGGCGGAGATCAAGTGGCCGAACGACATCCAGATCGGCGGGCGGAAGGTCGCGGGCATCCTGATCGAAACGCACGCGCGCGGGGAGGAGACGAGCGCGGTCTTGGGCATCGGGGTGAATGCGAATCAGGCTGGGTTCTCGCCGCCGCTCGATGCGACGGCGACTTCGTTGCGGCTGGTGACGGGCAGCGAGATCGACCGGCAGACGCTGGCGGCGGCGATCCTGCGGCGGCTCGAGGCGCGCTGGGCGGATGTCGCGCGCGATTTTCCCGCGCTGCTGGCGGCGGCGTCGGGGAGGAGCTGTCTTTTTGGAAAAAACGTGCGCGCGAGGTGTGGCGACGATTTTTCCGAAGGGATCGCCGAAGGGCTCGATGCAGGGGGCGGGCTGCGCGTGCGGCTGGCGGATGGGGGCACGGCGACGTGGCGGGGGGGTGAGGTAACGCTCGCGACGGGAGTTTGAATGGCGGCTGCGCCGTGGGTTGGGTTTTTCGGCGAGGGCGCCGAAAACAGCCCGCGAGGGCGCGGGCGTTACCCGGGGCTCGCGCGGTGCGCGCGCGGTGCGCTACAACCTCCGCATGAAACGCAAAGGCATCATCCTCGCAGGCGGCTCCGGCACGCGCCTCTACCCGATCACCCGCGCCGTGAGCAAGCAGCTCATGCCCGTCTATGACAAGCCGATGATCTATTACCCGCTCTCGGCGCTCATGCTGGCCGACATCCGCGAGGTGCTCATCATCTCGACGCCGGACGACCTGCCGCAGTTCCGCCGGCTCTTTGGCGACGGGCGGCAGCTCGGGTTGGAAATCAGTTACGCGGAGCAGGCGCGGCCCGAGGGATTGGCGCAGGCGTTTCTCATCGGCGAGGAATTCCTCGGCGGCTCGCCGTCGTGCCTCGTGCTCGGCGACAATCTTTTCTACGGGCACGATTTTTCTCACACGCTGCGGGCCGCGACCGAGCGGGAAAAGGGGGCGACGATATTCGGCTACTACGTCTCGACGCCGCAGGCGTATGGGGTGGTCGAGTTCGGCCCCGATGGAGTCGCCGTCTCGCTGGAGGAAAAACCGACGCACCCGAAGTCGAACTACGCCGTCCCTGGGTTGTATTTTTACGACGACACCGTCGTGGCGCGGGCAAAGGAGCTGCGCCCCTCTGTGCGCGGTGAACTGGAAATCACCGACCTAAACCGCCTCTATCTCGAAGCCGGCGCGCTGCACGTCGAGACGCTCGGGCGCGGTCTGGCGTGGCTCGATACGGGCACGCACGATTCGCTGCTGGAGGCGGCGGATTTCGTCCGCGCGATCCAGAACCGACAGGGGCTCAAGATCGCGTGTCTGGAGGAAATCGCTTTTCAGAAAAACTGGATCGACGCCGCGCAGCTCGAGCGCCTCGTCACCGGCTTGGGGAAGACCTCGTACGCGGATTATCTGCGAGCGCTGCTTGGAGGAGGTTGAGAGTTGAGAGTTGAGGGTTGAGAGACCGGAGCTGTCGCCACCGCCTCACTCACTCTGCATCGCCCGCAACCACCCCCTGCGCGGCTCTCAACATTTCCGAACTCTCAACCCTCAACCTCAACTCTCAACCTCCGCTGGCACTCCGGCTGCTACCACACAGCCCCAGCCATGCTCACCTACGCCTACCAAGCCCGCGACTCCTCCGGCAAAACCATCTCCGGCATCCAGGATGCCCTGAACGAAGAAAACGCCATCAGCACGCTCATGACGCGGGGCCTGATGGTCCTTTCCATCCAGCAAAAACTCGGCGGGAAGGCGCTCAAGCCGCCGGGCAAAGTCAGCGGCACCGATCTCGTCCTTTTCACCCGCCAGCTCGCCACCATGGTCGATGCCGGCCTCCCGCTCCTCACCGCCATGACCGCGCTCTACGAGCAGTGCGACACAAAGCGCCAGGGCGGCCTCAAGCATGTCATCGGGAACATCACCTCCAGCATCCAGCAGGGCGATTCATTCCACGAGTCGATCATGAAGCATCCCAAAGTCTTCACCCGCCTCTACACCAGCATGGTGAAAGCCGGCGAATCCGGCGGCATGCTCTCCGAGATTCTCGACCGGCTCGCCGGCTTCCTCGAGGCGAACGCGCGGCTCGTGAAAAAGGTGAAGTCCGCGATGACCTACCCCGTCATCGTCATCTCCATCGCCATCATCATCACCACCTTCCTCATTGTCCGCGTCGTCCCCGTATTCGGGGAAATTTTCGCCGACTTCGGCTCCGACCTGCCCGCGCCCACGCAGTTCCTCCTCGATCTCAGCGATCTCATTCGAGGCTATTGGTATGCCTTCATCATCGTCATCGGCGGCGCGTTTTTCGGCATCCGCGCCTGGGTCGCGACGAAAAACGGCGCCGAGACTTGGGATCGCTGGAAGCTGAAACTCCCCGTCTTCGGCCCGCTCATTCGGAAGATCTGCATGACGCGTTTCGCGCGCACCTTTGCCCAGCTCATCCGCAGCGGCGTCCCGATCCTCGAGGTCATGGAAATCGTCGGCGAGACCTCCGGGAACAGCGTCATCAGCAAGGCGATCAAACGCGTCGCCGGCGATGTGGAAAAAGGCGACCACCTCACCAACGCCATGTCGAAGGAGAGCATCTTTCCGCCCATGCTCCTGCGCATGATTTCCGCCGGCGAATCGACCGGCAAGATCGATCAGATGCTCGAGAAAATGGCCGACTTTTGGGATGAAGAAATCGAGGCCATGCTCGACGCGCTCACCTCGCTCATCGAGCCGCTGCTCATCGTCGTGCTCGGCGTCATCGTCGGCGGCATCGTCATCGCCATGTTCCTGCCGATCTTCAAGCTGAGCGATGTAGTATCCAACCAGAAATGAGGATCACCGCTCCGTAGGCGAGCCCGGCCCAAGCGCCGGCTCGCCAGCGGGCGTCGGTCTTCGTGATCCAGGCGATGCAGTCGCGGAGCACATACGGCATGCCGACCCAGAACATGCCCTTGATGATCATCGCGTAGGCGAGGAGGACGAGGAGCAGACGCCAGAGTTGCGGTTGTAAAAAAGCGGCCTCGAGCAGGACATTCGCCAGCAGGAGAAAGAGCATGCCGAGCGCGCGCACGGCGAGGAATTCATCCACGTAGCGCAGCGTGAGGCCGTAGCCCACGACGATCAGGAGCTGGAGCCCGCGCTGATATTTCGAGAACTCGCCGAGGTCCATGAAAGTAATAAGCGCGAAGAACCAAATAGCCGCCAGCGTGAGCAGCACCCAGCCCGCTTTCTCCGAGCGGGGCAGCGCCCGCAGCCCTGCGCGGATCGAAGCCCCATGCAGCAGACACGCGCCGTAGAGCGCGATGAGCACCAGCCCCGTGATGATGCCCGTGAGCCGGAGGTCGAGATGCGGATAGATCATGCGAGCCGCGCAGGAGAGGGGAAAACGCATGCGCTGCCAAGCGCGCGTTGCGCTCTTGGCTACCGAGCCACGAAAGCGGCCACGAGGTTCTGCACCCGCCCGCCCACCGACCGCCGCCAGAAAACCCCAATACGCGAGACGCGTAGGCTCACCGGCACTTGCCCAGCCGCGCGGGTTCCGCTCTTCTCGCCGCTCCCATGGAAACCGCCGCGCTTTTTGAAAAATTCGTCGTCCCCACTTATGGTCGTTTCCCGCTCTCGCTCGTCCGTGGCGAAGGCTGCCGCGTCTGGGACGAAGCCGGCGCCGAATATCTCGATTTCGGAGCTGGCATCGCCGTCTGCTCCATCGGCCACAGCCATCCGCGCATGGTCGAGGCGCTCACGCGGCAGGCGGGCCGACTCATTCACACCTCGAATCTCTACCTCATCCGCGAGCAGGCGCTCCTGGCTGAGCGGCTCGTCGCGTGCATCGGGCATCCGGGCAAAATCTTCTTCTGCAACAGCGGAGCCGAGGCGAACGAGGCGCTCTATAAACTCGCCCGCAAGTTCGGCAACGAAACCGTCCCGCCCGCGCCGACGCACACCGTCGGCGAACTTGTCGCCGCCGAACCGCGCCGCCACGGCATCGTCACCTTCGACGGCTCTTTCCACGGACGCACCCTCGCCGGCATCGCCGCGACCGGGCAGGCGAAGGTCAAAAAAGGATTCGAGCCGATCGTCGAGGGCTTCTCCCAAGCGCCCTTCAATGACATGCCGGGGCTCGTCGCCGCAGTGCCGCCGGGCCTCGCCGCCATCCTCCTCGAGCCGATCCAGGGAGAGCGCGGCGTCCACCCCGCGACGCCCGATTTCCTCCGCTCCACCCGCACCCTCTGCGACGAACGCGGCGCGCTCCTCCTTTTCGACGAAATCCAATGCGGCCTCGGGCGCACTGGCGACTGGGCCGGCTGGCGCTCGCTCGGTGCGGATGACGTCGTCCCCGATGCGGTGAGCTGGGCCAAAGGAATCGCCGGCGGTTTCCCGATGGGCGCGATTTGGGTGCGCGACCGACCGATCGATTTGAAAAGCGGCGGCACGATCAGCCTCGCCGACCTGCTCGGCCCTGGCTCGCACGGCACGACCTTCGGCGGCACGCCGCTCGCCTGCGCCGTTGCCACCGCTGTGCTCGACGTGATCGAGGAGGAAAATCTCCTGCAAAACGCGCGCGACCTCGGCGCTTTTGCCAAGGACTCTCTCGCCGCCCTCGGCTCCCGCTGGATCGCCGAGGTGCGCGGCGTCGGCCTCATGCTCGGCGTCGAGCTGGCACCGGATTTTCCCGCACCCGAGGGCCGCGCGCCGAGCCTCGCGCTCGTCGATCAGCTCCAAACGGCCGGGCTGCTCGCCGTCCCCTCCGGCACGCACGCCATCCGCTGGCTGCCGCCGTTGAATGTGACGCGCGCCGAGATCGAGCGGGCGGTTGACATCCTCGGGTCGGTTTTGCAGAAAACCGCATGAAACACCTGCTCTCCATCGAGGCGCTGAGCGCCGGGGAAATCCACGGAATCCTCGACCTCGCTGCGGCGATGAAAGCCGACCGCGGCCACCACGCCGAGCATCCGTTGCGGCATCAGTGCTGGGCGCTCATTTTCAGCAAAAGCTCCACGCGCACCCGCGTGAGCTTCGAGGTCGGCATCCGCGAGCTGGGCGGCGACGTGATGTTCCTCTCGGCGGGCGACATTCAGCTCGGGCGCGGCGAGCCGATCAAGGACACCGCGCGCGTCATGGGCCGGATGCTGCACGGCGCGGTCATCCGGACTTTTGAGCAGCAGGATGTTGTCGATTTCGCGGAGCAGAGCGGCATCCCGACGATCAACGCGCTGACGGACGACGAGCATCCGTGCCAGATTTTGGCCGACCTTTTCACCATCCGCGAGAAGCTCGGCGGCATCGAGGGGCGCACCGTTTGCTTCGCCGGCGACGGCGCGTGCAACGTTGCGCGCTCCTGGCTCTGGGCCGCAGCGAAGCTTGGGTTCGACCTGCGCATCGCCGCGCCGCCGCAGTATCAGCCCGCCCCGGCGCTGCTCGAGCAGGTCGGAAAAAAATCGATCACCGTGACCAGCGATCTGCGCGAGGCGGCGGCGGGGGCCGACGTGCTTTACACGGATGTGTGGGTGAGCATGGGGAAGGAAGCCGAGGCTGAATACCGCATCGCCCAGCTCGGCGGCTACCGCCTCGACCACGCCCTCGTCTCGCGCGCGCAGCCCGGCGCGCTCGTGATGCACTGCCTTCCCGCGTATCGCGGGAAAGAGATCACCGCCGAGCTGTTCGAGGCGCACTCCCAGACGATCTTCGACCAAGCCGAAAACCGCCTCCACGCGCAAAAGGCGATCCTGAGCCTGCTTGCAGCCGGTTGAGGGAGTGGAATAAGGAGATGATCTCGCAGGACGAGCTTTCCTGAGCCTCAACTCGATCCTGCCAAGAGAGCTGATCTTCCAGCGAGAGCTGCTCATCGCGCGGCTGTAGCGCTGCCGCTCAAAACATCCAGCCGCGGCCCGCCGGCTGGATGAAAGGTTGCGAGTGAGTGCTGTTCGACTTTCGATACTTGGCTTCTCGCATGAATCCTCCCGACTCCCTCAGCTACGACGTCGTCGTCGCCGGCGGCGGCTTTGCCGGCGTCTATGCCGCCCAGGCCCTCGGCAGCAAGCTCGGGCGCGATCGCGTCGCCATCATCGCTGACCAGAATTTCATGGTCTTCCAGCCGATGCTCGCCGAGGTCGCCGGCTCCAGCATCTCACCGCGCCACGTCGTCAATCCCATCCGCCGCCTCTGCCAGGACGTGACCGTGCTGCGCGGCAGCGTCACCCGCATCGACCTGCCGGAGAACCATCTCACGATGCACGCGGGGAAATTCACCGGCCCCCTGCGCGTCCAGTTCGACCACCTCGCGCTCGCGCTCGGCAGCATCGTCGATCTCAGCCGCGTCTCCGGCATGCCCGAGCACGCTTATATATTGAGAAACGTTGGAGACGCGCTCGAGCTGCGCAGCACCATCATCGATCGCTGCGAGGAGGCGAATCTCCAGAGCGACCCCGCAGCCATCCGCCGCTTGCTGACTTTCGTCGTCGTCGGCGGCGGCTATAGCGGCGTCGAGGTCGCCGGGCAGATCCTCGATCTTCTCCAGGGCATCCGGCGCTTCTACCCCCGCCTCCCGCAGCCGCAGCACCGCGTCGTGCTCGTCCACAGCCGCGACGTTTTGCTCCCCGAGATCAGCGCGAAACTCGGCCGCTACAGCGAGGAAAACCTCCGCGCCCGCGGCGTCGAGATTCTCCTCGGCACCCGCGTCACCTCCATGACCTCGAGCAAAGTCTATCTCGGCGACGACCGCGAGATCGACACTCACACCGTCATCTCGACCGTCGGGAGCGCTCCTCATCCGCTCATCACCCAGCTCTGCCACGATGGCCACATCGAGTGCGAGCGCGGTTGCGTGCTCACCGACGACCACCTTCTCGTCAAAGGCCAGACGAAGCTCTGGGCCGCCGGCGACTGCGCCGTCACCCCTATGAAAGGCGGCGGCACATGCCCGCCGAACGCGCAGTTCGCCCAGCGCCAAGGCACACTCATGGGGAAAAACATCGCGCGCAAACTGCGGGATCAGCCGACCGAGCCGTTTACCTTCACCGGCCTCGGCGAGCTCGCTTCCATCGGCCACCGGGCCGCCGTCGCCGACATCATGGGGTATCAGTTCCACGGTTTCATCGCCTGGTTCATGTGGCGCACCATCTACCTCGCGAAACTCCCCGGCTTCGAGCGCAAGATCCGCGTCATGCTCGACTGGACGCTCGACCTCTTTTTTCCCCGTGACATCGTCCTGCTGCGCTCCCAGCCGACCGACATTCTCCAGGAAATGTATCTCGCGCCCGGCGACCAGGTCTTCAACATCGGCGAGCCCGCGCTCTCCCTTTACATCGTGAAAAGCGGGCGCATCGAGTTGAGCGACGAGCACGGCGTCGTGCGCACCCTTGGGGCCGGCGAGCATTTCGGCGAACGCGCGCTGCTGCACGATAAAGTCTGGCGCTACCGCGCGACGGCCGCCGAACCGAGCATCCTCGTCGTGCTCGGCGGCGACGCCTTCGACGCGATCGCGAGCGCCAGCCTGTCGATCCACAAATTCTTCGAGCACAGCGCCGACCGCTACCTCAGCGCCCAGCAGATCGACTTGCTCGTCGGCACGCTGCCGCCCGCCCTGCGCGAGCAGACCGCCGCCGACGTGATGACGCACGAGGTCGTCTCCCTGTCGGAAAAAGCCACGCTCGCCGAAGCGCTCAGCCTTTTCCAGAAACACGGCTACGCCTCCTGCCCCCTGCTCGATGCGGAAAAGAAACCGCAAGGCTGGATCGAGCGCGACGATCTCCTCGACGCCCTCAAGCGCACCACGCTCGACACCACCGCGCCTCTCGAAAAATGTCCGCGCACCCCGTGCTCCACCGTCCGCCCGGGCACGCCGATCCCCGAGCTCGTCGAGCGCCTCGCCCGCGGCGGCCACCGGAAGCTCCTCGTCACCGATGAAAACGGCGCGACCCTCGGCCTCGTTACCCTGATCGACCTGCTGGCGAACAAAGCTCCGGGGAAAGTTGATAGGTGAGGGTTGATAGTTGATCGCCCCGCGGGGGACGAGCGCGCCATCCGCTGAACCGCGGCTTTCAACTATAAACTATCAACCCTCAACTATCTGGGGGATACGCGGTCATCCCTCTTCGCCTTCAAGCTCCCCTTCGCGCATCGCCTTCACCTCCGTGCGTACCGACGATCGTCCAACGTTCCGTTCATACGCGAGCGGAAATCCTTTCGGCGGGGGTGGGCCGGAAGTTTGCGTTGCTGGAGGGAGAGGGCGGTTGCTAGCGTCGGCGGCACCCGCGCATGAGCACGAACATCGAGTCACACCTGCACGAGAAACGTGTTTTCAAGCCGGCGAAGGATTTCAGAAAAGCGGCGCGGATCGGGAGTCTCGAGGAATATCAGGAGCTGTATCGGGAGTCGGTGCGGAAGCCGGAGAAGTTCTGGGCGCGCGAGGCGGGCGAGCTGCGCTGGCAGAAAAAATGGGACGAGGTGCTGAAGTGGAAAGCGCCGTTCGCGGAGTGGTTTTCCGGGGGGAAAATCAACGTGTCGGAGAACTGCCTCGACCGGCATCTCGACGGCCCGCGGCGGAACAAGGCGGCGATCATCTGGGAAGGCGAGCCGGGGGAGAAGCGGACGCTGACCTATCAGCAGCTCCACCGGGAGGTCTGCAAATTTGCCAACGTCCTCCAGCGCAACAAGCTCAAAAAGGGCGACCGGGTCATCATCTACATGCCGATGATCCCGGAGGCGGCGGTGGCGATGCTCGCGTGCGCGCGGCTGGGGCTGGTGCATTCGGTCATTTTCGGCGGGTTCAGCGCGGACAGTATTCGTGATCGCATCGCGGACTGCGGGGCGGTCGCCGTGATCACGGCGGATGGCGGCTACCGCCGCGGGAGCGTGGTGCCGCTGAAGGCAAACGTGGACAAGGCGCTGGCCGGTAAGACGACGGTGAAGCGCGTGATCGTCTTCCGCCGCGCGAACAACGACATCCACATCGAGGAGGGACGCGACGTTTGGTGGCACCGGGAGATGGAGTATGTGGACGCGAAGTCCGAGCCGGTCGCGCTGGATGCCGAGCACCCGCTTTTCATCCTCTACACGAGCGGCTCCACGGGGAAACCGAAGGGCATCCTGCACACGACCGGCGGGTATCTCGTCGGTTGTTATGTCACGACGAAATACGTCTTCGATCTGCGCGAGGAGGACATCTACTGGTGCACGGCGGATGTCGGCTGGATCACCGGCCACAGCTACATCGTCTATGGCCCGCTCGCGAATGGCGCGACCTGCCTCATGTACGAAGGCGCGCCGAACTGGCCGGAAAACGATCGGTTTTGGCAGATCGTCGAGGACTACGGGGTGACGATTCTATACACCGCGCCGACGGCGATCCGGGCGTTCATCAAGTGGGGCGACGAGTGGCCGGAGAAACACGACCTCAGCTCGCTGCGGCTGTTGGGCTCGGTCGGCGAGCCGATCAATCCGGAGGCGTGGATGTGGTATCATCGCGTGATCGGCGGCGGGCGCTGCCCCATCGTCGATACGTGGTGGCAGACGGAGACGGGGGCGATCATGATCACGCCCCTGCCGGGCGCGGTGCCGACGAAACCGGGGTCGGCCACGCTGCCGTTCTTCGGCGTGGACGCGGCGGTGGTCGATGACGACGGGAAGGAAGTCGGCGTGAATGAAGGCGGGAAGCTGGTGATTCGGAAGCCGTGGCCGTCGATGCTGCGGTCGATCTACGGGGACAAGAAGCGCTACAAAAAAACGTACTGGAGCGAGTTCGAGGATATCTACATGGCGGGCGACGGGGCGCGCCGGGACAAGGATGGATATTTCTGGATCGTTGGCCGGATCGACGACGTGCTGAATGTGGCGGGGCATCGCCTCGGGACTTCGGAAGTGGAGAGCGCGCTGGTGAGCCATCCGGCGGTGGCGGAGGCGGCGGTCGTCGGGCGGCCGGACGAGATCAAAGGGCAGGGCGTCGTGGCTTTTGTGACGCTGAAGGTCGGCGTGAAACCGGAGCCGAAGCTGCGCGAGGAACTACGCAAGCATGTGGGCGAGACTATCGGGGCGATTGCGAAGCCGGACGAGGTGAAGTTTGCCGAGGCGCTGCCGAAGACGCGCAGCGGAAAGATCATGCGGCGGCTGCTGAAGGAGATCGCGGCGGGGAAAGCGGTGACGGGGGATACGACGACGCTCGAGGATTTCGCGGTGCTGCAGAAACTCGGGGCGGCGGAGGAATGAACTGGTTCGAGGAAGGCTTGGTCGAGTGCGGGCGCAAGACGGCGCGGCTGGCGTGGCGCGCACGACTCGCGCTGGCGCAGCGGCAGCTGGCGCGGGCGGAGACTGCGCTAGGCGAACTCGGTTGGCAGCAGGCGGATTTTCCCGACACGATGCAGGAGGCGGTCAAAAATGTGGACGCGGCCGAGCGCAGGCAGGCGCTCCTTTTGAATAGAAGCGCGGAGATCGCGGCGCAGATCGGCGAGCGGGAAAATGAGCGCGCGGAGAACCGGCGCTCGCTCGAGGAGGCGGTGGGGCCGCTGCGAGCGGAACGCGCGCCGGTCGCTGCGGCCCATGCGGAACTCACGCGGCGGCTGAAGGCGCACGAGGCGATCCTGCCCGAGATCGAGAAGCAGCTCGCGCGGCTGACGCTGGAGGCGCAGACGCTGTCGAAGCTCAATGAGGATTTGCTCGCGTCGGAGCCCGCACCGGCGGATTTCCTGCTCCAGCGCGGGAAGCTGGGGGACTATCGCACGGCGATCACGAACGACCGCGAGGAGGCCGAGCGGAACCGGATGCACGCGCGCAACGAGATTGCGGCGATGAAGCAGGAACTGTTCAAGGCAGACGACCGGCTGGCGGCCATCGACGAGCGGGTCGCGGCGGTGCAGCGGGAATTCGACGCGGCGGAGCGCCGGCTGCTCGGCGAGATCGAGCAGTCGCGGAGGGAAAAGGCGGACGTCGAGAAGGCGATCAATGCGCTCGATGCGGAAAAGTCCGCGCCCTTTCGCATGATCGGCCAGTGCCTCGCGGATAATGACATCGGGCCGCGGAATCAACCCGAGGCGCTCGCGGAGGTGAAGGCGTGCCGGGTCACGGCGCAGTCGCTGGCCCACCGGATCGCGGATTCGCGGCAGCGCTCGGACGCGCGGGAAGATCCCGACAGCTTCGGGCTCACGGTGCTGACGCTCGGGGTGTCGGCGGCGAGCGGGATTTTTTGGCTGTGCGTGGCGGGGTGATCGCGCGGGCGCTGGCGTTCGTCCGGTTCTCGCACACGGTGTTCGCGCTGCCCTTCGCGCTCGGGGCGATGTTCGCGGCGGCGCGCGGCTGGCCGGGGTGGGGAATCTGCGGGCTCATCGTGCTGGCGATGGTCTTCGCGCGGACGGCGGCGATGGCTTTCAACCGGCTGGCGGATTGGGAAATCGACCGGCGGAACCCACGCACGGAGGGCCGGCACCGGCTGCTGGCACGACCGGTGGCGATCGGGCTGCTCGTCGCGAGCGCCGCGGCATTCGTAGCGGTGACGGCGTTCATCAATCCGGTCTGCTTCGCGCTCTCGCCGGTCGCGCTGGCGCTCGTCTTTTTCTACTCGCTCACGAAACGCTTCACGTCGTTTACGCACTTCTTCCTCGGGCTGGCCTTGGCGGCCTCGCCGGTCGGCGCGTGGCTGGCGGTGCGCCCGGAATGGGCGTTCGCGCCGTTCGTCCTCGCGCTGGCGGTGCTGCTCTGGGTCGCGGGGTTCGATTTGATCTATGCGACGCAGGACTACGAGTTCGACCGTGGCGCTGGCTTGCGCTCGCTGGTCGTGCGGATCGGGATCGAGAAAAGCCTGCGCCTCGCGCCGTGGCTGCACGCGGGGATGTTCGCGCTGCTCATCGCGTTCGGCATTTTGGTTCCGTTGGGCACGATCTATTTCGTCAGCCTGGTCCCGGTATTCGGCGCGTTGGTGTATGAACATCGCATCGCCCGGCGCGGCGACTTGGCGGCGATCAACGCGGCCTTCTTCCAATGCAACGCCTTCGTCGGCCTCGTCTTCGTCCTCGGCGTCGCTCTCGATCAATGTCTTTAGTTTTCGATTGGTTCGCGCGGCGCTACGGGGAGCCGACACCGGCGCAGCGCGAAGCTTGGCCGCTCATCGCCGCGGGGCGCGATGTGCTCATCGCGTCGCCGACCGGGACGGGCAAAACTTTCGCCGCTTTCCTCGGGGTGCTCGACGCGCTGGAGCGGGAGCCGCCGGGCGCGATCCAGTGCATCTATATCTCGCCGTTGCGCGCGCTGGCTTACGATCTGGAGAAAAATCTCGCGGAGCCGCTGAGGGAGATTTTTGGCGACAAGCCGCCGATCCGCGTCGGGCTGCGCACCGGCGACACCTCGACGAGCGAGCGACGCAAGCAGTCGCTGCGGCCGCCGCATATCCTCCTCACGACGCCGGAGAGCCTTTGCCTGCTCTTGAGCCAGCCGCGCTGGCTCCCGGTGCTGGCGACGGCGCGCTGGGCGATCGTCGATGAGATTCACGCGCTCGCTGAGAGCAAGCGCGGCGCGCACCTGAGCCTCAGCCTCGCGCGACTGGCGCGCCTCGCACCGCGGCTCCAGCGCATCGGGCTCTCGGCGACGGTCGCGCCGCTCGAGGACGTCGGCGCTTTCCTCACGGGGAAACTCGGGCGCTGCGCCATCGTCGATGCGGCGAGTGCGAAAAAGGTCGAGATGCGTGTCCACACGCCGCTGCGCAAGAATCCGTATCCCGAGGCCGGTTATACCGGGCAGCGGCTCATCCGCGAGCTGGGCCAGATCGTGCGCGGGAACCGGACGACGCTGATTTTCACCAACACCCGCTCGGGCGCGGAGGCGGCGACCTACTGGCTGCGCGAGAAGGTGCCGGAGCTGGCGGAGGAGATCGAGTGCCACCACGCTTCGCTCGACCGCGACTTGCGGCAAAGCGTGGAGGATCGGCTCAAGCGCGGCGAACTGCGCGCAGTCGTCTGCTCGACGAGCCTCGAGCTGGGGATCGACATCGGAGCGATCGACGTGGTCGTGATGCTCTCGACGCCGAAGGGCGTGAGCAAGGCGCTCCAGCGCACCGGACGCTCGGGGCACAACATCCACACCGTGAGCCGCGGCTTGCTCATGGCGACGAACGTGAACGACCTCATCGAGGCGTGCGCCACCGTGCTGCTCGCGCGCCGGCGGGAACTCGAGCCGGTGCGCCTCGCCGAGGCCCCGCTCGACGTGCTTGCGCAGCATCTCGTGAGCATGGGCTGCGAGTGCGCATGGGGCCGGGATGAAGCGCTGGAGCTGATTCGCGAGGCGTATCCGTATCGGCGGCTGGCGCGGGAGGAGTTCGACGACGTGCTTGATTATCTCGCGGGCGGTGGGCGCTCGCTGCGGCAGCAGTACGCGGAGACGTTCGGCAAGATCGACCTGGACGATGAGGTGTTCCAGACGCGGCCCGGTCGCGTGCAGCGGGATTTTTTGGAAAATGTCGGCGTGATCCCGAATGTCGGCGTCATCCATGTGCGGCTTGGGCGCAAGACGCTCGGATCGGTGGAGGAAAGCTTCGCGCGGCGGTTGCAGGTCGGCGATGTCTTTGTGATCGCCGGGCGCGCGGTGCGGGTGGAGCGGATGGGCATGATGGAGGCGCATGTCGTACGGGCGGAGGGTGCGATCCCGACGGTGCCGCGCTGGAACGCAAACAAGATGCCGCTCTCGAACAATGTCGCGCGGGAGATTGCGGCTTTTCGCAAAGAGCTGCGGGGGCGGATCGACGAGCCGGGTCTGGAAAAATGGATCGCGCAACGGCTGGATTGCGGCGCGGCGAATGGCGCGATCCTCGCAAAGGCGCATCTGGCGCAACACCAAGTTTCGGAGATTCCGACAGATGATTTTCTGCTGATCGAAGAACTCGTGGAGGAGACAGGGCCGCGACACTATTTCTTCCATTCGCTCATCGGGCGCGCCGCGAACGACGCCCTCTCTCGCGTCGTGACCGCCCGGTTGAGCCGTCTGCGCGGCGGGAACGCGGTGGCGACGCCGCACGACTATGGTTTCGTGCTGACGGTCGGTGAGCGGCAGGCAATTCACGAGGACGAGCTGCCGGGATTGTTAGCTCCCGAGGGATTCGGCGCGGATTTTCACGAGGCGCTGACGCGCTCGGAGCTAATGAAATTCCACTTCCGCAACGCCGCGCAGACCGGCCTGATGGTTTATCGCAACTACTTCGGAAAACAAAAACCGACGCGGAAGCTGCAATGGTCCGCCGAGGTGATTTTCAACGTGCTGGGCGAGCACGAGCCGGATCACGTGCTGATGCGCGAGGCGCGCCGTGATTCGATGCACACCTTTCTCGATGCGGAGGCGGCGGAGGCGTGGCTGCGGTCGCCGGCGAGCCGTGACCTCCGGCTGCGGCGGGTGGGTCGCG
>PPFU01009751.1_pt1 | contig 19249 bp, 17 predicted proteins | sample 1535991 | NCBI WGS metagenome assembly PPFU01 (sample SAMN04901290, study PRJNA319586) | Hypolithon metagenome, whole genome shotgun sequencing project. | isolation source: Antarctic Hypolithon | place: Antarctica: Miers Valley | collected 2014
CCCCCCCTATTTCGCCGCCCATGCTTCACTACCGACACTACAATACAGCGCCTGCGCGTGAATGGGTGGTGTTTTTGCACGGCGCGGGCGGCTCATCGAGCATCTGGTACCGGCAGATCCGCGATTTCCAGGAGCATTACAACGTGCTGCTCGTGGACCTGCGTGGGCACGGGCTCTCCAAGCTTCCCGAGGCCGAGGCGGCACGCAAGCTGTACTCGTTTGAAGAAGTCAGCCGCGAAGTGCTCGACGTGCTCGACCATCTCGGGATCGAGAAGGCGCATTTCGTGGGCATCTCGCTGGGCTGCATCCTCATCCGGACGCTGGGCGAGATCGCCCCGGAGCGCGTGCAGTCGATGACGCTGGGCGGCGCCATCGTGCGCCTCGATCTGCGGTCGCGGCTGCTCGTGGGCGCAGGCAACTTGCTCAAGCGCGTGGTGCCGTTTATGTGGCTCTACAAGCTTTTCGCGTGGATCATCATGCCACGCAAGCGCCACAAAACGTCGCGGGTGCTGTTTGTCGGCGAGGCGCGCAAGCTCGCGCAGCGCGAGTTTCTGCGCTGGTACAAGCTGACCGCGCAGGTAAACCCGCTGCTGCGCTTTTTCCGCGAGAAAGAGCTGTCCATCCCCACGCTCTACGTGATGGGCGCAGAGGACCACCTATTTCTGGAGCCGGTGCGGCAGGTGGTGGCCCAGCACGCGACGAGCACGCTGGCCGTTATAGCGGACTCCGGGCATGTGGTGAATGTGGACCAGCCAGAGCGTTTCAACGCCCTCACACTCGACTTTCTGCGGCAGCACCGCTTGGACTGATCAGCCTGTGCTCTGCATGGCCGCGGCGATGCCGTTGACGCTGAGGTAAAGGGCACGCTGCACTACATCGCGCTCGTCCTCGTCGCTGCTCGAGTGCAGCCGCCGCATCAGTTCGATTTGAATCAGGTTGAGCACGTCGGTGTACGGGTTGCGCAGCGCGATAGAGCGGGCGATAACAGCAGAACCCGCCAGCGGCTTTTCGCCCCGAATAGTTTGAATGGCTTGCTCGGCGGCCTCGAAATCTGCCTGGATACGCGGATAAAACGACTCGCCGGTGGCAAAGGCATCGTAGCGCCGGGCGATCACGAAGCGTGCCCGCGCCATCTCGCGGGCGGCGTTGTCTACGACGGCATGGAGAAAAGGCCAGCTTGCATAGGCTTGCTGAAGCAGCGTCCGGTGGACATCCTGCTTTAGTGCGTGCGAGAGCGCAGCCCCCGTCCCGTACCAGCCTGGCACGGTAAAACGCGTCTGCGTCCACGCGAACACCCACGGGATGGCACGGAGGCTCTCAAACAGGCTGGGCCCCTGCGTGCTGCGCGAGATAGGGCGGGAGGCGATAGGCAGGCCGCCGATGCCCTGGATAGGTGTAACCTGCTGGTACCACGCCCAGAAGTTGGGCGCGTCGATAAGGGCGCGGTACGCTTGCATGGCTTCGCCGGCGATGTTTTCCACCACTTTTGCCGCCGCCTCGGTTTCGGCGGGGTGGTGGTGGCCCGCCGTGGCCAGCAGCAGCGCGCTCACGATCTGCTCCATGTGGCGGTACGCGATACCTTCGCTGCCGTAGCGGAACGATATCACCTCGCCCTGCTCGGTAAAGCGGATCGCGCCGTTGTGGACCTCGGGTGGCATCGCCAGAATCGCCTGGTTCGCGCGACCGCCGCCGCGTCCTACCGTGCCGCCGCGCCCGTGAAAAAGGCGAAGCCTGACGTTGTACTCCTGGCACACCCGGCCCAGCGCCTGCTGCGCCTCGTGCAAACTCCAGTTCGCCATCCAGTAGCCGCCATCTTTGTTGGAGTCCGAGTAGCCCAGCATGATCTCCTGGAAATGGTTTCGGGCTTTCAGGTGAAGGCTGTAGATGGGGTCGTCGAACATTGCCGCGGTGAGCGTACGGGCGCGGGCGAGGTCGTCGATGGTCTCGAACAGCGGCGCCACGTCGAACGCGCACGAGACGGTATCGCCGTCGAGCAGCCACAGGCCGGATTCCTTGAGCAGTAGCAGCACTTCGAGCACGTCCGACACACTGTCGGTCATGGAGATGACGTAGCTGCCGACGCTCTCGGGTGCAAGGTGGATCTGGTCGCGGAAAACGGCGAGCGTCTCCATCATCTCACGTGCCTCGTCGGGCAGGGCGGCAAGCGGCGAGATGAGCGGGCGGGGGTTGCGCAGTTCGGCGTGGAGTACACGGAGGCGTTCGGCTTCACCGAGCGCGGCGTAGTCCAGCGTCACGCCTGCCTGTTTGAGCAGGGCGGCGACGGCGGCTTCGTGAACGCGGCTGTGCTGCCGCACGTCGAGGGCGGCGAGGTGAAGGCCGAAGCTGTCGGCAAGGGCCATCACGCGCGCCATGAGCCCGCCCTGCGCCACGCCCGGCAGGTCGAGGGCAAACAGGGCGTCGTGCAGCAGGCTTAGGTCGGCGCGCAGCGCGGCGGTCGTGTAGCTGGCGGGCCGCTCGGAGAGCGCATCGAGCCGGGCCATCATGTAAGACAGCTTGAGCCGCAGCGGCTCGTGCGCAAACGACCGCAGCAGCGTCTCGTCGAGCGTGATTTCGGTGTGGTCCTTTTCGATAGACGATAGCAGGGCCTCTGGAACGCCACTGACCTGATTTGTCGACGGGCTCAGCATCCGGCGGAGCAACCGGAGTTCCTGCGCCATGAGGCGAGCCGCGGTGAGGCGGTGGCGTGCAAACGTCTGGCGCGTCACCTCGGGCGTCACGTTGGGATTGCCGTCGCGGTCGCCGCCGATCCAGGAGCGGTACCGCAGAAAAGCGGGGACGTGTACGTCTTCGCCATAATGCACCCGGATGGCCCGCTGCACGGTGGCATACAGGCGGGGAACGGTCTGCCAGATCGATCCGCCGAGGAAAAAGAGGCCCTGGTCTACCTCGTCGAGCACGGAAGGCCGCTCGGCCCGCACCTCGTCGGTGACGAGCAAAAGAGCGATCTGACGGGCAATGTCGCGCTCGGCCTCGTCGCGCTCGGCTGTTGTGGCGTCGGGGCGTAGCCACCGGCTCAGCTCACGCCCGATCTGCTGCTGTTTGTACAGGATGCTGCGCCGCCGCGCCTCAGTTGGGTGCGCGGTAAGGGTAGGCTGGAGGTCGAGCGTGGAGAGCAGGGCGTTGATCTCGTCGAGCGACACGCCGCCGGCCTTCATGCGGGCGACGGCCTCGTCTACCGAGTCGGGACGGGGCGTGGTGACGGCAGCCTGCGCCCGCTCCCGGTTGATGCGCAGAATCTCGACTTTTTCGGCCTGGTTGACGAGGTGGAAAAACGTCGTGTAGGCACGCAGCAGCGACACGAGGTCGCTATTCGATTGCTGGCTGACAACACCGGCGGCCTCGTCCAGCTTTTCGTCTTTGCAGAGATGCCGCAGCGTTTCTGTCGTCTGGTAGAGGGCCGCGCCGTTACGGTCGCGGATGGCCTGGCCGAGCAGGGTGCCCAGCAGGTCTACACTTGCAGAGAGGGGCGGGGAAACGGTGTCATCGGGGCTAAACGGCTGCGTCATCGGGGGGCGGGGTGTAGTGGTGGCGGTAGCGCGCTTTCTCGATCTCCCGCGCGATGAGGGCGTCGGCGAGGGCAGCAGCGGGGTCAGGAGCGGCGAGGGCAGTTTGCACAACCGCCTCGCGCACGTCTACCCGGTAGAGGTGGCTCATAACGAGGGCCGGCGCGGTGCGCAGCATCTCGGCTACGCGTTCGCGCAGCCAGCGCCGCAGCGCGGCCTCGTCAGACGGCAGCGCTGCGGGCAGGGTTTCCCCCGCCAGCGCCCGCGCCGCCGCCTGTGAAGCCTCGCGCTCTGTCACAGCCCGATCTCGATGCCGAACAGGTACCGGAACGCGAACGCATCCTCGTCAGGCCCGATCAACTCGGGGTCGCTGGCCCAGAAAGGAAAGCGCGCGGCGAGCTTGAGCGTCTGCAGGAAATCCGACTGCATCGTCCACCGACGGAGCGAGCGCAGCTGCGCCACGTCGTACGTCAGGCCGATGCCCGCATCAGCTACGAGATCGTCGAGGGTGAAGGGCTGCGCGTCTCCGTAGAGCGGGCGGCCGAACACGACCCCCGCGCCGGAAAACGCGGTGACTTCGAGCGGCATGAGCAGGGGCCGCTGCACGCGCGGCAGCGCCAGTTCCACCGAGCCCATCCACGCCTGCGTGCCGGTCAGGGTATTGCCTGCCAGGTCAGCGCACGGCTCCAGGGCCCCGCACCCGGCGTTTTGCGGGATGGCGTAGGCGACAGGCCCGACACCCGAAAGCGCCTGGAATGGCACCTCATCCACGAGGTTGTCGTCGAGGGCGAGAATCTGCCGGGTGGCGGCGGTGCGCCAGGCGTCTTCGAGCGAGGCCGCGCCCAGCCGGAAGCGGCGGTGGTTGGCAAGCGCGTCGCTGCCGAAGCCGAGCAGGGTGCGCGCGCGAACGGCGGCTCTGCCCAGCGGCAACGCTTTCTGCGCTTCTACCACGAAGCGAGTCGCGCTCGTGCGTTCAAGTGGGATGCTTAGAAGGTGGATGCCAAAGTCATTGATGAAATTGAAGGAGATGCGGCGGAACGAGCCGCCGACATCCACGGTGGCCGCAATGCGATCCGTTCCGCGGCCTACTTCGTAGCGCGCGCCCAGGTAGGCGAGGTGGTCGCCGAGAAAGGCGCTGAAGCCGTCGTAGGCAAAGCCGCGCCGCGTGGGCTGGAGCTGCTGCACGCCGTAGAGCCGCAGCGTGCCCTTCGTATGCCCGAGGGCGGCAAAGCGGCCGAACGTGTGCGCGAGTTCGACCCGGTTTTCCATCACGCCCACGTGTTTCTCGGCGGAGAGGGAGAGGCGTGTATGCGGCGACAGCCCGCGCAGCGGGGTGCTGTAGCCCAGCGCGTAGTCGATGGCGTCGAACCACGAGCGGTTGTCTACGCGGCTGAGCGCGAGTTCTGAGCCCGCCGCGCCGTCGGGCAGGAGCGCGTCCGGGTCGAATGCCTGCGGGTAGACCGTCAGCATCGCTTTTTTCTGATGCCGTCCCATCCAGTAGGTGCCGCGCAGCTGCACGCCCACGCCCACGCCGAAGCGGTCGGCGTAGGTAGCGAGCGGGCGCCAGCCAACGCTGTAATGGTCGAGCGTGGGCACAGGCGCTTCCAGAAAGGCGACCTCGCGCGGCGTCCTGGTGCCGTTGTTGAGGCGGTTGTGGTCGGGCGTGCGGCCCAGCGGGTCGATCTCGGCGCGCACGACGCGCTTGGGCGTGGTGAGGCGCAGCGTGTACGTCGGGAACGTCCAGCCCCAGGCAGGGGCCGTCAGCCAGTCAGCGGGGACAGGCTTAGCCGTACCCATCTCCACGGTCGGAATCGTCACCCACTGCTCCGAGCCGTCGCTGTAGGTGAGGCGCAGGTCGATAGGGTAGACCATCTTGTCGCGGCGGCTCAGCTTCACGTCGGTGGCGAAGCTGCTGCCGCTGCGCGCCACGTCTTCACTCTCCAGCCTGTCGAGCGCGTAGTCCATCCTGACGTTCTGCTCGGCGATCTGGCGGAAAAACCAGTCGAGTTCGATGCCGCTCACGTTTTCAGCGACGCGCTCCACGTCGGCAGGCTGCGGGTGGCGCAGCAGAAACTGCTGGTAGTACGCCTTGAAAAAGCGGTCGCGCAGCGAGTCCGAGATCACGTAGCCCAGCTGGTCGGCGATCATCTGGCCACCTGAGTACGAGGCCACGCTGTACGCCCGGTTGGTCTCGAACCAGTCAGAGGACGTGTTGAAAGGCTCGAAAAGGCCGTTTTCCTGGAGTGTCATCACGCCGAGCGTGGCGCCACGATGCGAGGCAGGCCGGTTGGTGAGCAGCGCGGCGATGGCTTCATCTGTCCAGTAGCTCGTAAAGCCTTCGTCCATCCACGGGTAGTCGCTCTCGTTCGAGCCCAGCATGGAGTAGAACCACTCGTGCGCCGCCTCGTGCGCCGTCACGCCGACGAGCGAGCCGGGCGTGCGGCCGCCGGTGATAAAGTTGATCATCGGGTACTCCATGCCGCCATCGCCTGCCTGCGCGACGGTGAACTGCGGGTAGACGTACGGGCCGATGTGCTGGCTGAAGTACTGGATGACCGCCGGCACGAATCGGCGGAGAAACTGCCACCCTTCGGCTACATTGGGCTGGTAGAGCAGGTGGTAGGTGACGCCGTCGGCCCCCTCGATCTTGTCGTGGATATAGTCGCGGTCGGCGGCCCAGGCAAAGTCGTGTACATCCTCTGCGTTGAAGTGCCACGTGACCGGGGTGCCTGGGGCGCGCTCGACCTCGCGGGTGCCGTAGCCATGCCCTACCTCTTCCGCATTTTGCAGCACACCCGTCGCGCCGATGGTGTACTCTGTTGGAAGGGTGATGCGCACGTCGAACGTGCCAAAGGGGGCGTAAAACTCGCGGCCTATGTACGGATCGGCGTGCCAGCCGCGGCTGTCGTAGTAAGCGAGCTTGGGGTACCACTGGCTCATCGAGAAGTCGATGCCCTCGCGCGAGTCGCGGCCCGAGCGCCGCGTCTGCAAGGGTACCTGCGAGTGAAACGCCATCTCGAACGTCGTGGTACCACCAGGCGGAACCGGGCGGGCAAGCTCGGCGCGCAGCAGCGTGTCGTCCACTTTAAAGGGGATGGGCGTGCCTTCCTGGCTGAGCGCTTCCACCACGTGGTAGCCGACTTCGTCTGGGCCGAGTTCGAAGATGCGCGGCACCACGCGCCCGTCGGGGTCGGGGAGCTGGCGGTTGCGCTCGGCCATCAGCGAGGTAGGCTGGAAGGCGTTGAAATAGAGGTGGTAGTAAACGTGGAAGAGGGTGTCCGGGCTCTCGTTGATGAGCGTGAGGCGCTGCGTGCCGGTAAACTGGTTGGCGGGCGCGTCCATGACGATGTTCATGTCGTAGGCGACACGCTGCTGCCACGTGGGCGTGCCCTGGGCGGTGCCCACCGTGGGAAGCAGAAGCAGAAAAAACGTAGAAAGAAGGAGCAGTCGCATGCGGGCAGAGGATGACAGACAGAGAAGACGTTCAAACTACGCGTCCGACCCCGGTGTCGGAAAGGGCATCTCGGCGGTGATGATGAACAACGTGGTAGGCGGATGCCACGTTAAAGTGAAAGGTGAGGGCAGATGGCCTAACTTGCGCCCACCGGATCATCTTTACCGATAGCTATGACCAAGGCAGAACTCACCGACAGGATTGCGCAGGCAACCGGTCTGACCCGCATCGAGACAGAGGCGGTCATTGAAGGCTTCATGATCTGCGTGCGCGACGCGCTGCTGACGGGGAACCGGGTGGATCTGCGCGGCTTCGGCGCTTTCCACGTGCAGCACCGCGCCGCCCGCGCCGCACGCAACCCTGTTACCGGGGAAGAAATCGCCATCGCTTCGCGCTACGCCCCGGTATTCAAACCTGCCCGCGAGTTGCGCGACGCCGTAGACGCGGCGCATCAGAACGACGATGACTGACGACGCCCTTTCTTCCGCTTCTGCCTGTCCCGAGTGCGGCGCCCGCCTGACGCCTGGCCAGAAGCATTGCGACCTGTGTGGCTATTCGCCTGAAGACGAGCGCGCGCCGGAAAGCGCGGTTGAACCCGCGCCTGCCGCAACAGAGGCGGTGTTCTGCAACGCGTGCGGCTGGCGCAACCCTGCCGGTGCTCGCTTCTGCAGCCAGTGTGGGCAGGCCTTGCAACATGTCCGCTCTTTTTCGCCCGGTGGTGCTTCACGCCCGGCGATATCCCAGCCCCCGGCGGCGGGCACCTCTTTGGGACGGACGCTGGCCATCGTGCTCGGCTCTGCGGTGCTGCTCGTCGTGGCGCTGTTCGTGATTACGGCGATAAGCAAGCGTGCCGAGCCTGCTGCAGCCCAGGCTGCGTCTACGGCGGCCCCATCTGCTGAAGTTGCACAGGTATTCGCGCCGCTAACGGTTCAGCAGGAAGAACAAATCGCCACGCTCGAGGGCGAACTCAACGCAGCATCAGGCGAGGAGAAAGTGCGTAAGCAGTACGAGATGGTCAACCTGCTCACCGGGTATGGCCGGCCCGACCTCGCCGCGCAGGCGCAGGAAGACCTGGCCAGGCTCGAAAACACCACCGAGGCGTGGAAGCGCGCGGGCGACTTGTATTTCCAGTGGATGGGGTTGCTTGAAGACCAGGGGCAAAACCCGCAGCCTGTGGCGCTGCGCGTGATTCCGGCGTACGTGCAGGTGCTGGCCGAGACGCCGCAGGATCACGATGTGCGCACGCGGCTGGCATGGGCCTACCAGTACGATCCGGGAAACCCCATGAAGGCTATCGAAGAAACCAAGGCCGTGCTGGCAGCCGACTCGGCGCACGTGGGGGCGTCCTACAACTACGCTTATTTCCTCATGCGCATCAACCGGACCGATCAAGCGATTGCGCAGATGGAGCGCGTAAGGCGGCTTGCCGGGGACGATTCGCTGCTGGTCAGGAGCGCAAATGCTTTTATCGCCGCACTGCGCGAGCAGGCCAGCGCTGCTCCTGGAATAGCGCCGTGACCGGTGCCGTTGTGAGCACCAATTACGAGGGTTACGGTCCGTGTTGCCGGGGAGGAGAGGGGCAGGGCTACTTCTGCCCTGCGTGCGAATGCCGTACCTTGAGCATTCCTTTTTCCGTGCCACTGCTTACCCTCTTGCTTTTCGATGGCACAACGCTTTAGTCCCCACGAGATGGAGGCGCTCCAGGCTGCCGTCGCGCACGCCGAGACCCGTACATCGGCAGAGATCGTTCCCTGCATTGCCCGCAGGTGCGACACCTACCCCGAGGCACGTTGGCGTGGGGTAGCAGCAGGCGTCGCGGTGGTGCTCGTGTTAACCGCCGCGATGTACCAACTGTACGACGGCTGGGGCCTGGCGTGGCTTCACGAAGGATGGGCGGTGGCGCTGTTTGTCGCCCTCGGCGGCATGGCCGGCGGCGTGGTTGCGCAGCTGGTGCCCTCGGTTGCGCGCCTGCTCATCGGGCAGGACCGGCTGGCCGAGCGGGCCCATGCGCGCGCCGAGCAGGTATTTCTCGAAGAGCGTGTATTTGACACGCGCGACCGCACCGGGGTTCTGCTCTTTGTCGCTGTTTTCGAGCACCGGGTAGAAGTACTGGCCGATGTGGGCATCAGCGCGCACGTCCCGGCCGAGGCCTGGGGCGATCTGTGCGCCCGCCTCATAGCAGGGCTGCAGCGTGGAGAGCTGGCAGAGGCCTTGCAAAGTAGCTTTGAGACGTGCGGTGCCCTGTTGCAGGAAAGCGGCCTCAACATCGCCCACGACGACAGCGACGAGCTGCCCAACCACATCCGCCTCTATGGGTGAAAGGGAACTCGATGCAAACGCAAGGGCGCTGATCGACTATCTGTACGATCTCGCCGGTTGCGAGGACGATTTGTTTGCGCGCGACCTGCTCAAGGCCTTCTCGCATTCGTCTTCCGAGAGCATGGATGTGCTGCTCGCCGCTGCCCGGAAACAGGATGACCGGCAGGTAGCCCGCGCCGCCCACCGGCTGAAGTCTACCTTTTCTACCCTCGGCATGTGGGATGCCGAGCGGGCCTGCGCGCTACTGGAGCAATCTGCACTGACGGAAAACCACCCGGCGCTTCAGGAGGCGCTGCTGCAGGTACAGGCAGCCCTCGCGCTTCAGGAGGCGCAGGTAAGGCGCTTGCTTGCCTGGCTCGAAAGCGGCCGTGTGTAAAGCCCGTTAAACCGGTGCGGCGAGCACTTTAAGACAGGCGCGCGCCGTATTTTTGCTGGCTATCCCTGCTCCTGCGTCCGCGTGGGGGCTGTCATTAACCATCCAAAGGGAATAATGCCCGAATCACTGCCGACCTACGAGTTGACGTATATCGTCAACGCCGTCCTCAACGAGGAGCAGGTCAAAGAACTCGCCGCCCGTTACAACTCCTACATCGAGGAGAACGGGGGCAAGATCATCCAATCCGACGCGTGGGGCAGCCGCCGCCTCGCCTACCCGATCAGCAAAAAGCGCAATGGGTATTATTTCAACGTCTATTTCCAGGCCCCCGGTGGGCTGATCCCGCGCCTGGAGCGCGCCATGGAAATCGAGGACGACGTGCTGCGCTACCTCACGCTTCGCCTCGACGCGAAGATGATCCGCAACTTCGAGAAGCGCCGCAGCGAGGCAAGCGAAACCCCGGCCGAAGGCTGAATCCGTTGATCTTTTAGATATCTAATTAGCATGGCACGATCCAACAATAACCGCCAGCGCCAGGCCGCGCAGGAAGCGTTCAACGAACAGAACCGCGTGGACATCGGCGGCATCGACTACATCGACTACAAGGATGTAGAGATGCTCAAGCGCTTTCTCAACGAGCAAGGCAAAATGCTACCCCGCCGCGTTACAGGCGTCTCGGCTCAGATCCAGCGGCAGGTCACGCGCGGCGTCAAGCGCGCCCGCCACCTCGCGCTGCTGGCGTTTGTAGCCGACACCGTCAAGTAATTTCCGACCATCGCGCAGCGCCTTGCCGCGCTGCGACCATACAGCGTTTCGATGAAAGTCATTTTGCTCAAAGAGCAGGACAAACTCGGAGATGCGGGGCAGGTAGTCACCGTTAAAGACGGCTACGCCCGCAACTTCCTGATCCCCCGTGGCGTGGCCCGCATGGCTACTCCGGGCACCCTTCGTGCCGTAGAAGAAGAGCGCCGCCAGGCGTCGCGCAAGATTGCCGCCGCCACCGAGGACGCCCGCCGCATGGCACGCGAACTCGAAAGCGTCGAAGTCGTCATCCCCGCCCGTGTGGGCGAGGAGAACCGCATCTTCGGTACCGTTACCGCCGCGCAGCTGGCTGAGAGCCTCACGAAAATGGGCTTCAACGTCGACCGCCGCCGCATTGAACTCGATGAAGAAATCCGCACAACGGGTGACTACACGGCTTCGGCGCGGCTCCACAAGGACGTCACGGCTCAGTTCAAGGTGCGCGTTGTCGCAGAGAACGAATCTCTGTAACGGGCAGGCAACACAGATGGGCGGGCGTTCGTTGCAATGCGCAGCGAACGTCCGTTTTGCATTTATGGCACACCGTCTCTTTACTCTACTTGCCTGCATAGGGATGTTGCCGGCTGTGCTGGCGGCGCAATCCATTAAGCCGGCATTAGAGCATGTCCGCTGGGAGGCGGGGATAGAGGTTGATGATGGGAATGCCCGGGTTGTGCTACATGCGGAGATTGCGGATGGCTGGAAGCTGTACGCGCTCGACACCCCTCCGCCAAGCCCTGCGCTGCGGCTGTCGGCCGCGGGGCCCGGTGGAGTTGCCGTGGGCGCGTTCAGCCAGAGCGAGCCTGCTGTTGAGGACGATCCCAGCCTGGGCGTTCAGGTGCGCCTGTTCCGCGACAAAGCGACGTTTACCGCACCAGTAGGGATAGAAGCGGGTGCTGCACCCAGCGGCGTGGTAGAGGTAAGCATCCTGTTTACCATCTGCGACAAACGAATCTGCCTGCCGCCTACGCCGCACACCATCACAGCTGCACTGCCCGCTGACCTGCCCGTACTCCGGATAGCAGAAACCCCTCTTTCTCCCGTACCCGGGCAGGTGGTAGCTCCACCCGATTTTACGACAGACGCCCCTGCAGCTTCGATGGACGTTCCGTCTGATCCTGCAGACCTGTCTGCCACAGATGCTGCGGCAGCCCCACCCTCCGGCGGCTCGATTCCTGTGGTGGAAAGCGGCGATAGGGCCGGTCTGGGCGGGTTTCTGCTGCTCGCCATTGCAGCGGGACTGGCGGCGCTGCTGATGCCGTGCGTCTTTCCCATGATTCCGCTGACGGTCTCCTACTTTACCCGCCACAGCCACAGCCGTGGTGAAGCGGTCAGGATGGCCGCCCTCTACGGCTTTTCGATTGTGGCGACCTTTACCGGACTCGGGCTGCTGATGGCGCTGCTAGTGGGCGCATCGGGCGCGCAGCGAATTGCCGCGGATCCTTTCGTCAACCTGTTTATCGGCATCGTCTTCGTGCTTTTCGGGTTGTCGCTGCTCGGCCTGTTTGAGCTGCGGCTGCCGTCGGGGCTTGTCAACAGCGTTGGGCGTCACGAGCAGCGCGGTGGGCTTGTGGGTGTGCTCTTTATGGGCCTCACGCTCACGCTGGTGTCGTTTTCATGCACGGTGCCGTTTGTGGGCGGGTTGCTGGCCGCCACGATGGATGGGGCATGGTTCGACCCGGTGGTGGGCATGCTGGCTTTCAGCATCACGTTTGCGCTGCCGTTTGTGCTTTTCGCCCTGTTTCCGCGCGCCCTTCAAGCGCTGCCGCAGTCTGGCGCGTGGATGGAGCGGCTAAAGGTGACGCTCGGTTTTGTCGAGCTGGTGGCTGCGCTCAAGTTCCTGTCGCAAGCAGACCTGCTCTGGGGCTGGGAGGTGTTTACGCGCCCGCTTACCATATCGTTGAGCGTGGTGCTGTTCGCGCTGTGTGGACTCTACCTGCTGGGTAAGCTGCCGTTGTCGGAAGCCGGACGCACGGAAAGGCTGGGCGTTGGCCGGCTCATGGCGGCCGTCGGGTTTTTCGGACTTGCCCTTTACCTTCTGCCCGGGATGCTGGGGGCCTCACTGGGCACGTTCGACGCGTATCTGCCGCCGCGGCGGGCTACCGATTTTACCCTCAACACCGCTGCGGCACCTGCGGCTGCCGAGGCGTGGCACGAGGGCATCGCCGGTATCGAGACGGCGCGGGCAGAGGCGCGGCTTACGGGCAAACCTATCTTCGTCGATTTTACCGGCTACACCTGCACTAACTGCCGTTTCATGGAGGCCAACGTGTTTACGGACGCGCGCGTGCAGGCGCATTTCGCCCGCGATGTCGTGCTGCTGCGGCTCTACACCGACGATATAGACGAGGGGGCGAGGCTGAGCCGCTACCAACTCGAGCAGACAGGCACGGTAGCACTGCCGACGTACGCGCTGCTCGATCTAGCGGGGGACCGGGTACTTGCCCAGCACAGCGGCGTCGCCAGCGTAGAGGAGTTTCTGGCGTTTCTGGGCAAGGCGCGGCCCGATGATTCAGCGCGCGTCGTCGTCCACCATCGGGAAAAGCAGGACGGGACGCGTGCTTTCTTTGAGAACGGCTGAGGCCACGCTGCCGACAAACAGGTTCTCGACAAAGCCCCGCCTGCGGTGTCCCAGCACGATCAGGTCGGCCTTGTGTTCACGCGCTTCGTCAATGATCACCGCTGCAGGTTCACCGCGCCGAATAGCATGGAGTACCGGCTGAGAAAAGCGCGCCTGCAAAAAGCGCTCGAATGCGTGTGTTTCGGCCTCTGCGCGTTCCTGCTGAATCGTGGGATCGTAGACGGTATACGGTAGCCCTTCAAGCCCGATCAAGCCTTCGTAGCCGCTAAACGGCACCACGTCTGGCGGGGTAAAGACATGCACCGCATATAGCTGCGCATCCAGCGATTGCGCAAGGGCTTCTACAGCCTGCGTCATGGACACCGGCTCATATAGGTCGAGGGCGAGAAGCAGTCGTTTCATGAGCACAAAGAAAGAGGGAGCGGCGCGTTAAAACGCCGCTCCCTCTTTAAGTTGCCGGTATTAGGGGGCTCAGTCGCGCACGTCGTGTGCCATGCGGTGTGTCGCCATCTGCACCTTGTTACCAAATGAGGCAAGGCCTTGCGCAAAGTCGCTGCGCATCTCCATAAACTGCTCTTCCGTCGCGTTGCCCAGTTCGTCCATGCGGGCAGAGAGCTGCGCGCGTTCTTCGCGCAGTTCGGCAACAGCCTGGTCGTACTCGGCGCGCATCTCAGCCGACGCATTAGCTGCGCTGGCCTCCATTTCCTCGATTTCGCGGTCGAGTTCGGTCATGCGCGTGCTGGCAAGCTGCTGAAACTCTTCGCGGGTGCTGGCTGCCTCGTACCGGAGTTCGTCTAACTCCTGGTTCAGTTCGGCAGAGGAGCGGTACAGGCCCATGCGCATGTCCTCGAAGTTTTCAGCAGTAGCGGTGCTGAGGTTGTTGAGATCCTGCTGCAACGCGTCGCGGCGGGCGCGCAGTTCAGCCATCTCCTCCTGCAACTCAGCGCGCTCCTCCTCGGTGGCTGCTGCCATCCGGGCATCGAGGGTCTCCATCTCGCGGTCAAAGTTCTGGAGATCACGTTCTATATCGGCGCGCACTTCGGCGCTGGCCTGCTCTACGTTGAAGTCTACGGCCTCGGGCTCACGTTCGGCACAGGCCGAAAGCATAAAGAGGGCGCAGAAAAGGGGAATAAATAAGCGTTTCATATCAGAAATAGGGTTGGTTCAGAAAAAATTAAACAACGCGTCGCCCCTGGATCAGGCGTACTACGAGCACGATCACGGCGATAACCAGTAGGATGTGAATAAGCGACCCGAGGTTGAACACGGTGAAGCCGAGTGCCCACAGGATGAGCAGGATGATGATGATTGTCCAGAGCATGATTTCAATGGGGTTTATGGGAGAAACGCACAGTTGCATGTGCATCTACTAATCTTACAGTCTTTTTAGGGCATATTGCTATGCCCTAACGTGACGAAGAGGTCTCCCAGAACTAACGATGTGGTGACGCCCGGTTGATAGTCCAATCGTATACAAACCGTACCCCGGGCGTTTTACTGGCCGTGGAGGGTGTTTTAAGACTTGCCGCGTTGCGGCCCGCGAGCACGCGCTGCAGGACAGCATACTCCGGCCTGGTATCGGACATAAAGCGCAGCAGGTAATCACCGGCAGGGGCGTGACGGTCAAAGTCCGACCCGAACCAGTCGAGCAGGCTCGACATCTCCACGGCCCCGTTTTCTACACGAAAATGCTGGGTGCTGTTGACAAAGTCGCGCATGCCCGCATCGAGCTGGGCGTCGAGGTTGCCGGGCGTGAGGGCAACGGGCCGGAGGCGTGGGCACGATACGGCCGCGCAGTTGAGCGCGACGTGGATGCGCGGGTCCAGGGCGGGCACCTGTAGCTTTTTAAGGGCAGCAGGCCCGTCCTGACGGCGCAGGATGACGTTCTCGATCTGATCGAGGGTAACGTCTACGCCGCCAACGGTGTGGGGCGTCTTGAAAAAGCGTGCGCCATTATCGCTGCCGAGCACATCGGTACGGGCAGGAGTCTGCGCTACTGCATGTAGCATGAGCGCGTTGTAGGCATTGATCCAGAAGGCGGTTTTCCGGGCAGGCGCGTCGAGCGTCTTGAGATCAAAGCGCTCGAGGTGCTGCAGCACCTCGCGGAGGCGGGCGCGGTTGGGCGCCTGCGTAAGCTTGTCGTAGTGCACGGCCCCCTGGGGCGTCAGTACGTCTTCGAGTATCAGGGTGAGCGTGGGCTCGTACGCGGGCGTAGCCGCTTGCTGCTGCGCATAGGCAGTCGTGATAAAGAAAAACGCAGGCAGAATAAAGAGAAAGTGCCTCATGCCTCGACCTCGGAAAGTTCGGCGTGGCTTACTGCTTGCTCCCAGGCCTTAAACGCTTGCAACTCTCGCTGGATAGACTGGAGAACGGCACCGACAATGGCTACGTCGTCAATAAAGCCAAGCCCCGGGATCAGGTCGGGGATCAGGTCGAGGGGGGATACAAAGTAAGCGAGCGCGGCGGTGGCGTAGAGCAGGGGCCGCCACGGGATGGCGCGGTACTCTTTTCGCGCCCACGCCTGCACCAGCCGGATGAGCAGGCGCACGTCGCCCGCCACGGCCTGCATGCCACCTTTATCCTTGAACAGCTTTTTGTAGGCCACGCGCGCGAGGAAAAGGGAGCGGTACCGGCTTTTGAGCACGCGTGCGGCACTACGCCGCGCCACGGAAAAGGCTTTGCGCTGTTTCTTGCTGAGGGTAACGTCGGGTGCTGTTTCCATGCGGGGGTGGTGGCGAGAGAAGAGAACGCGGAGACAGCAAACTTAGCGCCTGCGCCTCACAGCAGAAACGAAGCCCTCGTCACCAGACGGGAATATTATCTTCGTACACCCACTACCCGTTTAGTCTATGCTCCGCTCGCTTTTCCTGCTCTTTCTCCTGACCATCGTGCCGGCAGTGCTGTACGCCCAACACGCCGATACGCTTTCGGGCAACCCCTATCCGCGCACCCCTGTCGCAGACCGCATGGCCGCTCACGCGCAGCGCGCAGCGATGCAGGCGACCTCACTTGTCAAAAACGTGCCGCTGCGCAGTGTAGGCCCGGCCGTTATGAGCGGGCGCGTGGCAGACGTTGACGTGTCGCCCGCCGACCCGACGCATTTTTACGTCGCCTACGCCTCGGGCGGACTGTGGGTGACGCGTAACAACGGGCAGTCGTTTACGCCGCTTTTCGACGAGGAAGCCGTGATGACCATCGGCGACATCGCAGTTGACTGGGCCAATGGCGAGAAAGTCTGGGTGGGGACAGGCGAAAGCAACTCGTCGCGGTCGTCGTACGCCGGGGCCGGTCTTTACGCGAGCGCAGATTCCGGCCGCACGTGGACGCACCGCGGGCTGGGCGATTCGCACCACATCGGGCGCATCGTGTTGCATCCTGCCGACCCCCGGACGGTGTGGGTGGCAGCGCTCGGGCCGTTATACTCGGCAGGAGGCGAGCGGGGCGTGTACAAAAGCACCGACGGCGGTGTGTCGTGGAAACAGACGCTCGCGGTCAACGACAACACAGGCGCCATCGACCTAATCATCGACGAATCAGACCCGGACGTGCTCTATGCTGCTATGTGGGAGCGCACACGCCGCGCGTGGGATTTTGTGGAGGCGGGCAGCGGATCGGGCATCTATAAAAGCACGGATGGTGGCAACACGTGGACGCGGCTCAACACTGCGGAGAGCGGTCTGCCTACCGGGGCAACCGTGGGCCGCATCGGGCTGGACCGGCACGCAGCCAGCGGAACGCTTTATGCCGTGGTAGACAACCAGGCGCGGCGGCCTGACGATGCCGATGCGCAAGACCCTGCCACGCTCACCCGCGAAGCCCTCCGCACGATGAGCAGGGCCGATTTTATGGCGCTGGCGGTGGAGAAGATCGACACCTATCTGGAAGAAAACGGCTTTCCCGCCTCGTACACGGCGCAGTCGATTCTGGAGCGTGTGCGCGAGGGGACGATTGAGCCGCGCGCGCTCGTCGAATACCTCGAAGACGCCAACGCGGCGCTTTTCGACTCGCCTGTGGTGGGAGCGGAAGTCTACCGCTCTACCGACGGCGGTGCCACGTGGACGCGCACGCACGACGACTATCTCGACAACATTTTTTACTCGTACGGCTATTACTTCTCCATTATCCGCGTCTCACCGTTCGACGCGGATAAGATCTACATCCTGGGCGTGCCCATCCTGCGCTCAGACGACGGGGGCGCGTCGTGGTCGAATATCAACGGCGACAACGTGCACGTAGACCACCACGCCCTGTGGGTGAGTCCAGCCCGCGCAGGCCATCTGGTAAACGGCAACGACGGCGGCCTCAACGTGAGCTATGACGACGGCGAGACGTGGTTTAAGGCCAACACACCGCCTGTGGGGCAGTACTATGCCGTTGCAGTAGATGAGGCCACGCCGTACAACGTGTACGGGGGCTTGCAGGACAATGGCACCTGGAAAGGCCCATCCCGGTACGAACCCTCAATGGGCTGGTACGAGGAAGGGCGCTATCCGTACAGCAGGATTGGCGGAGGCGACGGCATGCAGGTTGAGGTAGACACGCGAGACGGCACGGTGTATTACGGCTTCCAGTTCGGGTTCTACTCGCGCCTCGATGGGGAAACGGGCAAGCGCGAGACGGTGCGGCCCCGGCACGAACTGGGCGAGCGACCCTTGCGCTACAACTGGCAGACGCCTATCCACCTGTCGCGGCATAACCAGGACGTTTTCTACCTGGGCTCCAACTTTCTACACCGCTCGCTCAACCGAGGCGAGACGTTCGAGAAGCTCTCGGGTGATCTGACCAAAGGAGGCCGCGCAGGCGATGTCCCCTACGGCACGCTGTCTGCCATCGAGGAGTCGCCGCTGCGCTTCGGGGTGCTCTACGCCGGAAGCGACGATGGGCTCGTCCACCTAAGCCGCGACGGGGGCTACACGTGGACGCGCATCTCGGATAGTCTGCCGCAGGATCTGTGGGTGAGCCGGGTGGAAGCGTCGCGGCATAACGCGGCGCGCGTGTACGTGACGCTCAACGGCTACCGCTGGGATCACATGGATGCCTATGTCTATGCTTCTGAAGACTATGGGGCTACGTGGACGCGCATCGGCACCAGTCTGCCCGCCGAGCCGGTCAACGTGATTCTCGAAGATCCCGCCAACGAGAACCTGCTCTACGTGGGTACCGATCATGGACTGTACGTGTCACTCGACCGCGGCACCACGTTCAGCGCGATGATGCACGGCATCCCGCACGCGCCGGTGCACGACGTAAAGGTGCAGGCGCGTGAGAATGAGCTTCTGGTGGGCACGCACGGCCGCTCGCTGTATATCGCGGACGTGTCGCACGTGCAGCAACTCACCCCCGAGATGCTCGCCCGACCCCTTCACCTGTTCGACGTGGAAGCGGTCACCGCGAACGCGGCGTGGGGCACGCGGCCCGCGCTCTGGCGCGACGTGGTGGCTCCAGAGGTCACCATTCCGTTCTACGCCGCAACCGGGGGTACGGCCACGCTCCGCGTAAAGCGCGCCGACGGCACCGTGCTGGCCGAGCGCATGATAGAAGCAGACCGCGGCCTCAACTACGCCACGTACAACCTCACCGTTGACGCGGCCCGGTTTGGTCGGCTACGGGACAAAGGCAAGATGGAGGAGGCGAAAAACGGAGCCGTCTATCTGGAGCCTGCCACCTACACTCTCGAAATATCCCTCGGTAGCGTGACGGAGACGACAACGCTCGAGGTCAAAGAGCGCCCCGCGCGCCGCCGTGCCGAGCCCAGCCCCGAGGAGGAGAAGGAAGAAGAGCGACTGGTAAAGGGATAATCTTGCGGCAGACGTGCGCAGGGTAGTCGGCAGCACGGACACCCTGCGCACGTGCTCTTCCGGAATTCGGGTAGCGGGCAGGCAAATGGTCCAACCGCGATGGTTTCTGCGGTCATTCCCGCCTGTCCGCTTGACTGCCGGGTTAGAGGTCGGTTGGCTAAACACTAGAGAAGGCCTTTTCAATCCGATCACAAAGCGCGGCATCAATTGGATAGTTGATAAACGGAATAGCCAACCAGAACACAGCTTCATTCGCTACACCTTCAGGGCCGTGCTCGTAGTCAATGTCGTCTCGGCCTTCGATTCGATTCGCCCAAGATTGGACTTCCTCTGCCGTCAGCCGCCCCGCACTGAACTCGGCCAGAACTGACAATACATCATTCTTCTGCACAGTCA
>PPFU01014623.1_pt1 | contig 19194 bp, 16 predicted proteins | sample 1535991 | NCBI WGS metagenome assembly PPFU01 (sample SAMN04901290, study PRJNA319586) | Hypolithon metagenome, whole genome shotgun sequencing project. | isolation source: Antarctic Hypolithon | place: Antarctica: Miers Valley | collected 2014
GCGATTCTGCGGGCATTGGGCGCCAAACGCCGGACCATTTTCGGCGCGGTGCTGGCCGAGGCCGCGTGCATTGGCGTGCTCGGAGCGATCGTGGGCTATGCGGTTTACTTCGGTTTATTTACGGGCGTGGCTCAAGTGATTCGGGCACAGACCGGCGTGGTCTTGGACGTGACCGCGTTCCACCACGTCCTGTGGATTAGTCCGCTGGCGATGATCGGACTTTGTGCGCTGGGTGGTGTGGTTCCGGCGTTCAAAGCTTACCGTACGCCGGTGGCGGAGACGCTCGCGCCGGCTTCCTGACGCCGTCCTTCGCGATCAACTTAGCTCACTGCTCGGCGGAGAACGTGTAAGTCATCGACCACGTGGCGGACTCGCCGGGTCGCAGGGTGACGCGGTGAAACAGCTCCGGCGAAATCGCCTGGGCGTTCGCCCAAGAGGCGAAACGGGCGAGGGGAAAATCGCCGCGGAAGGCTACGCGATGCGGGAGCACGGAGTGTTCGAGGGTCGCGGCAGCGGGTCCGGTAACGTCGTCCCAGGCCCAATGAATTCCGCCGCGCGCCGGCAAGGGGGCGGAGGGATGGAGGCGGCCGTGGGCAAACGTCCAGGTTGAGCTCTCCGTCGTGGGACCGGAGAATTCCGGGCGAATCCGGTAGGCCGGACCGCTGGGCTCACTCGAAAACGAAAACCAGTGGTGGTTGTAGTGCTCAAACGAGTACGTCTCCGTGCCGGTGTTCGCGAGCGTGTAGCGAAGGGTCAACCGGCCTTCCGGCGAGAGGTGATAAACCTTGGTGTAGGCGTACGACCAGCGTTCGCCGACCGGCGCCTGCTGCCGCGTGGTCACGGTTGAAGTCGTGGCTGTGACCTCGGTGGGAAAGGCTTCCGCGAGCGGATAACGTTCGGAGAAGCGGTACGTTTCGCCGGTGCCACGGATGAGCCGGCCGACGCCGATTTTGAGAAATGTTTCTGTCGGTCCCGCTTCGGTAAACCCGAGCACCCCCGTTCCCAGCAGACCGAATTCGTCACACAAACCCGGGCGATCAAGAAAGGTGTGCGTTCCGAGCGTCACTTGCCGCACATACGCGGTGCGGTCGAAGCGCGGTCCGAAGTCCGCGTGGAGCGCATCGGTCGCGGCCGCGATTTCAACCGTGAGATTTCCGGCGCGAAGACGATAAACGGATTCTGCGATGGTTGACGGGATGAGAATCAACACGAGCAAAGGAGCGATGAGGCGCAGCATGGTAATGAGTGGGACTTCAGGCCCGGAGGAGCAGGCGTCGCACGCCTTCGATCGGCGTGCCTTGGACGGGTTTCAAGGCGAGAGAGGAGCGAAAGCGGAGTGCTTCCATGACGACCTGATGCGTCAAAATCGGGCCACTGAGGCCAGCCGGCAGGGTGTCGAGCGGGGTCTCGGGAAAGAGGGTCGTGGCAACACGGATGGCGAGGGCGAGGAGTTCCCCGGTGGATTCGCTGACCAATTCCCGGGCGGAGAGATCGCCTTCCTGGGCGAGTTGAAGCAGTGCGGGGGCCAGGGCGGCGACGTGGCGGTTAGCCTCTGAATGCTGATAAAAGTGGTGGGTGACCGCGCCGCTGTCCGCGGCATCGCCCAATTGGGTGTGGTCGCGGACGATGGGGCCGAGCCGGGACGGGGGTGCCCAGCCTTGAAGCTCGAGCAGGGCGCGGCCGACGGCGCGCCGGCCGAGATCGTATCCACTTCCTGGATCGCCGAACCGCCAGCCGACGCCGCCCGCGTAGTGGACGGATCCATCGGGTGCTTGGGCGGCGACAAAGGAACCGGTGCCCGCGTGAAGCACGAGCCCGGGTTGGCCGTTGGTGGCGAGCTCCAGTACCGGCAGGGAATCATCGGCCGTGATGACCTGGCCGAAACCAGTGAGCTGAAGGGAGGATTCGCGCCAGAAAGTGCGGTTTCCGGCCATGTACAGATGCGTGGCGGTGATCGTTTCGCGATCCTCCCCGAAGGCGATTTGCAGCAGGCTGGCCAGTGCGTCCGCGATGATGCGTCGGGCTTGCTCCGGACCTACGACATTGGGGTTGCAGCCGGGCGCGAGATGGCGGGCGCGGATGTTGCCGGCAGCATCGATCACGATGCATTCGGTTTTTGAGCCGCCGCCATCAACCCCGATTTTGTATCCAGGCATAAGTTACAGGTCGCCCCGTTCGGGAGTGGGTCGGGCCGAGGGCTACGCGAGTTGCTTGCTGAGCCGGTGGTGATATTTCGCACCGACGGCGCGATTGTGTTCGATGGCGCCGGGAATATTTTGACTGCGGAGAACGGGGAGTTCGTGACCATTTGCTTTCAGCCATTCCATGGTGCCGAGCATGAGCCAATTGAGGAGCGAGCAGCCGACGAAAGTGCTCGTGGGGCCGGTGGAAATCTCGTCGGTCAATCGAAGGATGGTGTCGCCCGGCACACCGCCGTTATCAAGCACATGATCGCAGATTTCATGAAGTTTGCGACCACCGGGGTGCACGGTCGCGGCGGTGGACGACATGGCGACGGAGGTCAGGGCGACGACGATGCAGCCCTTCTTTTTGGCATGCAGGGCGACCTCGATGGGCGAGGCGTTTTTGCCGGAGTTGGAGATCACGATGACGACCTCGCCGGGCAGCAGCTGGTATTGGCGGTCGTAGCGTTCCACGAGTTTGGTGCCGTAGCCGACCAGGTTTTCGATAAAGCCGGCGGTGGGGTCGGGGATCCCGGTGATGCAGACGAGGCCGCCGGCGCGGCCGACGATCTCGCGGGCGATGATCTCGCTATGACCACTGCCAAACGTGTGGATCACGCCGCCTTGGGCGACGCACGCGCCGAGAATGGGCGCCAAGGTTGCGAGGACGGCGGCGTTTTTTTCCCAAGCCGTGGCAATCATTCCATTGGCTTGGGAGTAATAGTCGGCGGCGAGCGATGACATGGAGGCGAGCTGACAAGGGGTCGGAGGGAGAGTCGAAACTTGAATTTGCCGATCCGGGTCCAAACGCGAAATTCCCGGCTCGCCTGTCGTGCCGGCGCACGTCCGAATCGCGGTCGATGATTCGCGGTATCGATCACATCAATCTAGTCGTAACGGACCTTGAGCGCTCGGTGCGCTTTTATACGGAAGTCCTTGGGTTCACCAAGACGCGGGATGTAGTGATGGAAGGCGAATGGATCGACACCATCGTGGGCCTGCGCGGGGTGAAAGGGCGCGTGGCCTTTGTGGTTTCTCCGGGAGGCGAGCCGCGGCTCGAGTTACTGTGTTATGATCGGCCGGCCGGGGTGGAGCTGGTGGAAAACTCCCTCCCGAACACCGTTGGGATCCGCCATTTGGCACTGCGGGTCGACGATATGGACGCGATGATTGGGCGGCTGCGCGCGGCCGGGGTGACGCTCTTCAGTGAGCCGGTGCGCGTGCCGGGCGGAGTCGTCAAACACGACTCGGGCGACAAGACACTGGTGTACTTCCTCGATCCCGACGGCGTGATTCTGGAGCTGGCGGAGTATCGGTGAAGCGGTCGTTGCTGGAGTGACACAGGCATTCCTGCCTGTTCGGAGGTTCCGGATGACAGACAGGAATGTCTGTGTTACTCCGCTCACATCCGCGATTCCCAACGCCCGTAGATTCCGCACGGGAGGACTTTGCCATCGCGTTGAATGGGAAGGCCGACTTCGCCCGCGGTGATGAAGCCACCGCGGTCGTGAAGTAATTCTGCGAGCAGATTCGCCACCACGGTCGGGGAGAGCCGGGCGGTGTAAGCGTTGATCAGGAAGAAAAGGGGGCGCTCGACGAGTAGGGCGCGGCACTCGACCAGGAGTTCCCACAGGTGGTCTTCGAGGCGCCACATTTCACCGGTGCTGCCCCGACCGTAGGTGGGCGGGTCCATGATGATGGCGTCGTATTTCTTGCCCCGCTTAAGTTCGCGTCGGGCAAATTTGAGGCAGTCGTCCACGATGTAGCGGATGGGAGCTTCGGTTAATCCGCTGAGGGAAGCGTTTTCCTTGCTCCACTTCACCATGCCCTCGGCGGCGTCGACGTGGCAGACGCTGGCGCCGGCCTTGGCGGCGGCGACTGTAGCAGCACCCGTGTAGCCGAAAAGGTTAAGGACGTTCACGGGGCGGCCGGTTTCACGGGCGCTGGCGATCTTGCCGCTGAACCAATCCCAATTTACCGCCTGTTCGGGGAAAAGCCCGGTGTGCTTGAAGGACGTCGGGTGAATCTTGAAAGTAAGGCCGAGCGGCTGATATGCGATGCGCCATGAGTCAGGCAGCTTGCGGCGGAACTCCCATTTGCCGCCGCCCTGTTCGCTGCGATGGTAGAAGCCGTCCCAGTCCTTCCATTTGGTCTCACCTTTTGCGTCCGGTGTGACGCCGTGGCGTGGCCAGATGATCTGGGGGTCCGGCCGCACGAGGGTGAACTCGCCCCAGCGTTCCTGCTTCAGACCGTTGCCACAGTCGATCAGCTGATAATCGCGCCAGCGGTCTGCAACAATCAGAGCGGGGCGTTGGATAGGCGTGGCGGACATCGTGTGCGGCAGGCAATGCCGCTGCTCCACAGGTGTCGAGCTGGGTTTGCCAGATTCAAAATGGGTGTTTGTTGCCGCTTAGGTCCGTCTGGAAGGGGCGAAAATCAGCGTTAAGGACCGACAGCACGAGAGTTTGACTTGGTTTCTTTCGTTTGAGAACGTGCCTTTTCCTATGCAAATGAACAGAAATCAATTCGGACGTGCGGTCCTCATGTCCCTCGTGGCTGCGGCTTTGGCTACGCCGCTCCCAGCAGATGTTGTCGAGACAAAGAACGGCGCTCGCATTGTCGGCAAGGTGGTGCGGATCGCTGACGGCTCCGTGGCCGTCGAAACGGATTTCGCCGGTTTACTTGCGATCAAGCAGAGCGAAGTGACGAGCGTCACGACCGACGCCCCGGTGGCGGTGCGCCTCGCGAGCGGCACACGGATGGAAGGCCGGGTCACAGGCGGCTCCAATGGGGCCCTGCAAATCGCCGGTACGGACGGCTCGGGTACCATTAACACCACGGTTGATGGCATCGCCGCCAGCTGGGGCGCGGGTGGCAAAGATCCCGCGATTGCGGCGCTGGAGCGTAACTGGGCCTACCAAGCCGCGGTCGACGTCACGGGCCGGTCAGGCAATCGCGACCAGCTCGGCACGGCCGCGTCGCTTCGCGCTACATTGAAGACGACGGACGACACGCTCCAGTTCTACACGGCCTATGACCGTCAGGTAACCGATGGACTGAAGTCGGCTGATCAGTTCCGGGCTGGGGTTGATTACCAAAACAATTTCTCCGGGCGGTATTCCTGGTATCTCCGCGATGAAGGCGGCTTCGATCGCGTGAAAGATATCGAACTCTACAACGTCGCCGCGGTTGGTTTCGGCTATGACGTGATCAAGAAGCCCCAGCACCTTCTCACGACCCGCGCCGGTCTTTCGTTTCGCTATGAGGGTTATCGCAATCCTGCCAGCGAAGACGTGAAGAGCGCTGGTTTGGATTTCGGCCTGGCCCATGAACTCACCTTGGCGAATGCGAAAGTGGTCAACCGGATCTCGATCGTCCCGGCGTTTGATGATTTCGCCAATTATCGCCTGACTCACGAGTCGTTCCTGGAGCTGCCATTGGCCGCGCCAAGCTGGAAACTCCGCATGGGTGTGAGCAACGACTACACCAGCATGCCTCCCATCGGCGTGGAGAAGATGGACACCGCATATTTCACCCGCCTCGTGCTGAGCTGGCGCTAAGCCGTTCTCGTATTTCTTTCTCTTTCAATTGCCGGGGCGCAGCTCAAACGCTGCGCCCTTTTTATTTCCCTGAGGTGAAGCGACCTCCGCGTCTTCTGATCTGAACGGAATCGTCCGCGATCGGAGCGTTCGCCGATGTTTTTGTAACTGGCCAGGCATTTCCGGTTGCTCCTTTTCGTCGGCTCGTTCGTCTCTTCATTACCCATGAAGACACGTGTTTTGCCCCTTCTCGTGTTGGTCAGCCTGCTCGCGCCCGCCGCGAACCTGCAGGCGGCCGGCGCTAATGACGTTAAGCTCACCCGTTCCGCCGATCGCGTGCGCGTTGAGCTCGGTGGCCAGCTTTTCACCGAGTATATTTTCAAAGGTGCGCCGAAGCCGTTCCTTTATCCGGTGATCGCCAGCGACGGCACCGAAATGATGCGCCACTTTCCGGTGAAGAATGACGTTGAGGGCGAGGTGCGCGATCATCCGCACCATCGTTCGCTTTGGTTCACCCATGGTGCAGTCAACGGCATCGATTTCTGGGCCGAGAGCGACCTCAAGAAACAGGGCCAGATCGTGAACGAGTCCGTGGAGCACACCACGAAAGGTGGCGTCGGTGAGATACGCTCGCGGAACAAGTGGGTCGGTCCAGACGGAGCTGTGCAGCTGACGGACGAGACGGTCATTCGCGCCCGGGCGGTCGCGGGCGGTGGACGAATCCTCGACTACGAGGTAACGCTGAAAGCCCCGGCGAACAAGCCGGTGGTTTTCGGTGACACCAAGGAAGGCTCGATGGCGATCCGTCTCCCGCTCTGGATGACGCCTCCGCACAGCTACTCGGTGAACAAGCAGCGGCAGAAGCACGAGGGCGCCGGCACGATTGTGAATGCGGAGGGAATCAAGAATGACGCAACGTGGGGAAAGAGCTCCACCTGGGTCGACTACCACGCGCCAAAGAACGGCAAGGTTTACGGCGTCGCGATGTTTGATCATCCGAAGAATCCCCGGCATCCCACGTGGTGGCATGTGCGTTCCTACGCGTTGTTTGCCGCCAATCCATTCGGCAAGCACGACTTCGAACCCGAGCACAAAGCGAACCCCAAGGCCGGCGATTTGACGATTGCAGCCGGGGACAGCGTTACGTTCCGCTGGCGCTTTTACTTCCACATGGGCGACGAGAAGGCCGGCAAGGTGGCCGAGCGCTATAAAGAGTACGCCGCTGGAAAGTAATCACCGCCGCGGGCGTTTCGAGGGCATCATCCGATGCCTTCGGACCGCCGCGCGTTTTTCCGAGTTCTTTTGCCTCAATTTCTTACCCCATGAATTACCTCTCCCGCCGCACGTTCCTGAAATCTTCCTCCATGGCCGCTGCCGGTTTGGCCCTGAGCGCTCGCTCTTGGGCGCAGGTCGCCGGCTCCAATGGCGATCTCCGCGTCGCGGTGGTCGGTCTCAACGGCCGCGGCCGCAGTCATCTGCAAAGCCTGGGACGCATAAAAGGCGTGCGGGTGGTGGCGCTTTGCGATGTCGATACCGCGGTCTTGGAAAAGACGAAGGCTAATGGATACCCCGACGCGAAAACGTATGTCGACTTACGCGACTTGCTGGCCGCCTCCGACATCGACGCGATTACGATTGCGACGCCGAATCACCTCCATTCGTTGCAGGGCATTTGGGCCTGTGAAGCAGGCAAGGATGTCTATATCGAGAAACCCGTTTCTCATAACGTTTGGGAAGGCCGCCAGCTCGTCGCCGCCACGGAGAAGTACAAACGCGTCATGCAATGCGGGACGCAAATTCGCTCCGGCGAGGGTCTCCAGGAAGCGGTCGCGTGGGTGCGGGGCGGTAATCTCGGGAAAGTGACCGCGGCGCGCGGGTTCTGTTACAAGCGGCGCGATAGCATCGGCAAGACCAGCGGCCCGCAGAAGATTCCGGAGACGGTGAATTACGATTTGTGGGCCGGCCCGGCGCCGAAGGACCCGCTCACCCGCAAGCGGCTTCACTATGACTGGCACTGGCTCCATGTCACCGGCAATGGCGACGTCGGCAATCAGGGCATTCATCAGATGGACGTGGCGCGCTGGTTCCTCGGCGAAACGGGCCTCCCGCGACAGACGCTGAGCGTGGGCGGACGTTTGGGATATATCGACGACGCGGATACACCGAACACCCAGGTGGTGATTCACGATTACGCGAGCGCTCCGCTGATTTTCGAAGTGCGCGGCTTGCCCAGCAAGACGGGTGCGACGGGTAAGGATGCGATGGACCTTTATCGCGGTGTCGGCGTGGGCAATGTCATCGACTGCGCCGGTGGCTCCATCGTCACGACGAATTATTTCACCGCCACCGCCTACGACAAAGCCGGCAAGGTTCTGAAAGAATTCAAGGGCACGGATCGCCACATGCAGAATTTTGTCGACGTCGTCCGCAGTCGGAAGACCAAGGATCTTTACGGCCCGATTGAAGATGGCCACCTTTCCAGCGCGCTCTGCCATCTTGGCAATATCTCGCACGTGCTCGGCAAGGCCTCCGCTTCCGGCGATCTGCGCGAAAAGATCAAAGGCAATGCGCCCCTCGCCGAAGCGTGCGGCCGGATGGTCGAGCATCTCGCGGCCAACAACGTTAACGTGGCGCAAACCCCGCTGACCCTCGGCGTACCGCTCACCTTGGCGCCGAAAAATGTGGAGCGTTTCGTCGGCGAATTTTCCGCACAGGCCAACCCGCTGCTGACGCGGGTCTATCGCGCGCCCTTTGTGGTAAAGGCGATTGCCGCGGATAAACGCGTGGCGGGTTGAAGCGTATCCGGAAAATGGAGCGCGTTCGGGGCGGAGGGCGGTCTTCAGGCAAAGCCAAGCAGATTCCGTTCATCGTATCGTGCGCCCGATTTTCATGTGGCTCCGCGCTTCGTCGATATCCGGTTTCGTGGCCGGGTTGCTCGCCCTGCCGCTCGGTAGTTTGGCCGCGGAACGGGCCCCGGCGCCGGGGGCGGCGTCCGCGATTCCGGTGGCGCTGCCGCCTTTCATCGTGGAGGAGCCAACCAAGGGACCTCCTTGGCGCTATACGGAAGCAATGGGCTATGAGGTGCTCTCGCGGTGCAGTGACGCCACGACGAAGCGGGTGGTGGAGGTGCATTATCGTTTGCATCAACTGCTCGATGAGGTGCTTCCGCTCGAGTTGCAGCTCAAGCTCAGCGTACCGCGAGCTCTGATCCTCTACGATGAGGAGCTACAGCCCGCGGCTTCGAAGGAAGTGATCGCGCGCATGCTGCGCACGCCCGCTGGTTCGGTGCCCGCCCCCCCGGTTCCCTTCATGGGCGGGCGCGGTTTGGGCGGGCGCGTTCCCGTCCCGCAGTTCAGTTTTCTGCCCAATCTTCGCCTCTGGGATCGGGATGCGATGACCGTATTCATGATCGTGAGACGCGAGGACTTCGAGGCCGACCGGCTCGCGCTCACCGCGGACTATATCTCCTATCGCTTGAAGAACCGTCTACCGACGCTTCCCCAGTGGTTTCAAAGCGGGTTCATGGCATTTTTTGGAAATACGACCTTCGAGTCGCGCGGTCTCGCGACGGAACCGCTGTCGTGGCTTTCCGCGGTCGACACGGCGGCGGTGAAGTCGGATCCCAAGACCGCGCCGCCGCTGTTACCGTTGGCGGATTTTTTTGCGGCGCGTCTGGGGCCGAGTGATCCGGCGGCGAGTTTCGATCCGGTGCGCCGCTGGCAGGCGCAAGCCGAGTTATTTGTGCGCTGGGGACTCAATTCGGAAAACGGCACGCGCCGGCAGGCGCTCTGGCGTTTCGTTGAACTCAGTTCCCGGCGTGGCGCCAGTGAGGCTCTTTTTCAGGAGTGTTTCGCGCTGGATTATGCCGCGGCGCAAATCGAGCTGGCGGCGTACCTCCCTCAAGCGGTGCGCCGCACCCTGCGGTTTCGCCCCGCCCGGTTGAAAAAGTTGCCGCCGCTCGCCCTCCGCAACGCCACCGATTCCGAGCTGGGGCGAATCAAGGGTGACTGGGAACGGCTGGAGATCGCGTACGTGAAAGCCATCGCGCCCGAGCTGGCGCAAAAATACCTCGATCAGGCGCGCCGAACCCTGCAACGCGCTTACGAGCGCGGCGTACGGGATTCCGGCCTCCTCGCCGTCATGGGCCTTTGCGAAGTCGACGCGGGCGAGAACGTGGCTGCGCGAGAGTATCTGGAGACGGCGGCCCTCCTGGGGCCAATGCGTCCCAGAGCTTGGTATGAGCTCGCGCGACTACGTCTGGCTGAGTTCCGCACGCTGGCTGGGCAGACTGAAAACCGAATCACCCCCGAACAAGCGGCCGCGGTCTTGCGACCGCTCTTCACGGCTCGCCAAAGTGATCCGCCGTTACCGGAAGTTTATGAATTGATCGCGGAGGTTTGGGAGAACTGTGCGGTTGCGCCGACTCGCGGGCACCTCTTAGTGCTCGACGAGGGCGTGCGGTTTTTTCCGCGCCAAAGTTCGCTGGTCTATCGAGCGGCGGAGCTGAATCTGCGAAACGGGTTTCAACCCGCCGCGGTCGAGCTCATGACGATTGGCATCAATGGCGCGGGCGATGATGCAACGCGGCAACGGTTTCTTCTCTTGCAGGATCAACTCGCGAAATAACGCTGTCGACCGCGCGCCCGGTACTCACGCCCCGCCGGGAGACGTCGATCGTTGGTGGTGGAGAAACCAATCGTACAACGCCGGGTTGGCGTACGTCTCCGTCCAGGAGTCGTGCTGAGCCTCCAGATAGATGGTCAGGTCCACGTGCTTCACGCCCATGTGTTTCAACATCGCGGTCATCCGTTCCGATTCGGCGGCGGGCACGATCGGGTCCTTGGCGCCATGAAACGCCCACACGCCGAGTGACTGCAACGCGTCGCGTTTATGGTTACTCGACATGAACGCCGCCGCGAACTCGCCTCCGCCGCATACGGGCGCGATCGCCGCAAAGCGGTCCGGATGTGCCGTGCCCAAAGCCCAGGCGCCGTAGCCTCCCATGCTCATACCCGTCAGGTACACGCGACCGAGGTCGACGCGGTGGGACGCCAGCACCTCGTCGAGTACCGCGAGTACGCCTTCGGTGTCCCACCACGTGTTCTTCGGACACACGGGGGAGACGACGATGAAGTTCTCGCGGAGTTGCGGGGCTGCGCGGCGTTCCTGCGCCGAGAGACCTTCGCCGCGCAGCAACTTCGGCGGACCGTGTTTCGCCGCGCTCCATGGATCATCTCCGCGTTCGCCTGAACCATGCAGAAACAACAGCACGGGCCAGCGACGAGTGACGTCGATGTGATAGGCTTCAGGGAGCGCGAGCAGGTATTTATAACCGACGGTCTTGGCGAGCGTCCGTTCAGCGGCGTGAACGGTTTGAGGTGAGGTCGCGCGTGAGAGTGACATGAGAAACGGGCCAGTGACGGCGAGACGTTGTGCTCCAAAGAAAGCGAGAAATCTAGACCTGAAGTAACCGGGGGCCGGAAATCGAGAAGGGCACTGACGTAAAGCGGAGCTAAGAAAATGGAAGGCGTTCCGGTTGGAAGGGCGGTCGCTTTTACAGCGGGAGGCCCAGTGCGACATTCCTTGAGCCGGCCTTACGTTCCGTAGAGGCGGTCGCCGAAATCACCCAGTCCGGGCATGATATACTTGTGCGCGTTAAGTTCCCGATCAAGTGCGGCCGTGTGAATTACGGTACCGGCATGATGGCGCTCCACTTCCGCGACACCCTCGGGCGCGCTGACGATACAGACCAGGCGAACATCGGTCGCTCCCTGTTCTTTCACCACCGTGAGCGCCTGCACGGCTGAGCCCCCGGTGGCGAGCATGGGATCCACGATAAAGACATGTCGGCCGGCGAGCGGCGGCAGTTTGCAATAGTAGCTGCGCGCTTTGGCCGTCTCGTGGTCCGCTCGAGTCCCACATAACCGACACTGACATCGGGGAAAATATCGGTGAACGGCTGAACCATGCCGAGGCCGGCGCGCAGGATTGGCACGACGACGAGGGGGAGACGGCACAGCACGCGCGCCGTGATGGATTCAAGCGGCGTATCGATCTGTTTTTCCTCGGTTTCAATGTCGCTGGTCGACTCGATCGCCAGCAACAGGCTCAGTTGATACGAAAGCGTCCGAAATGTCGCGGGCTTGGTCGTCTTGTCGCGCAGGTGCGTCAGGATGTGAGCGGCGAGCGGGTGATCGAGGACGTGGACGGGCATGGCGGCGAAAAGCGGAAAAGCGGAAAAGCGGGAAAGCGGAGAATTGGGAAATTGGGAAATCGGGAAATCGGAAAACGAGGAGAGCGGGTAGACGGGAGGTCGGAAAATTGGGAAATTGGGAAACGGGGAGAGCGGATCGGCGAAAAATTGGGAAATACCGTGGCTTTCGATCGCTTCCAGTTAGAGCAGATCTCGCTCCACCTTTCTTTCGAGATGATGTTCGAAGTCTTTGCGCAATGCCTTTTGGTTGCCTCGCAGGCCGGGGAAGAGGGCGAGCCATTGATAGGCTTCTTCGCGTAGGTGTTTTGGCAGCACGGGCGGCATCGCCCGAACGCGTTCGAGGGCGCGCACGCATTGCGCGGCGATGCGATCGCAGACCAGTTGGACGCGGGCAGAGCTGTGTTGTCCGGCGAGGTGCAGCGCAGGGTCCGTCTTCCGGCTTCGACCTTTCAGCGGCCCACGATAGTCGGCGAGGCTCGACGTCACCACTGTGGTGGTGCGCGGGAAGTGACTCGCCATCGCATTCCAGCGTTCGTTGCGATGGTCACCGGCGTTGCGGGTGTCCGTGCGTAGCAAAACCGTCGGGATGTCACCGGCTTTTGAATACATAAACTCCACCACGGTGCCGCTGTCGAGGTCCGCGCCATCGAAGTTGAAGAGCGCCAGATCGGCCCCGACGAGCGCGCGGAGATTGAAATCGCGCGTTCCGCGTCCACTGCGGCCTTTCAGTTCCGTGAAGTCCTGCGGCAAAATGCACCGAAACTTTCCGTATGATTTCTCGTAGATCGCCTCAGCCAGCCACGCGTTGCCGATTAGGTGGTTTAGGGAGAAGAGTTCTCCGCCAAGGTAGACGCTGTAGCTCCGCTTTGTTTTCTTCATCCGGGCACAGGGAGGAAGCGCTCAAGCGGACGAAGGCACAACGCAAAACCCGCCCTGTTCGGCAAACGCCTGCCGGGCGAGGCCCCAGACGCCGCTAGTGCGCGGGACGTTTACGGTTGCAGACGCAGCGTGGTCGCGGGTTTACCGGGTAGGAGTGGCGTCGGATCGCCGCGCACCCAGGCTTCGTGGCCCGCGCGGTAATGCGGCGAAAGCGGGTGTCCGCTTTGGCCGCCCGGCAGATGCAGGATGCCTTCGTGTTCGCGTCCAGGCGACACCACCATCCGCTGGCTGGCGCCATGGGTTGCACTCTGCACCCGCGGCATATCATCGCCGCCGGGGAGCGGATCGGCCGGCAGATCGAACCATCCGGACACCCACGGAAAGGAGTAGCTGAAAAGATGGCGAATTCGGGCCGTGTTGTGCCAACCCCAGGTCGCTTTGCTCATCGAAACGCCCTGCCGGTCCGAAATCTTTATCACATCGTCGCACGCCGCGAGGAGCAGTTCATCCCAGCTTTCAAATCGCGGATTGAGCAGGTGCAGCGGGCGTTCCTGCAAGAGAGTCCAGGTGGCCGGTTCGAGTTGAAAATCCTTCCAGTTGAATTCCGGAAACGTCTCGATGCTTTTTTCAAAAATGGGCGTGTAAATGAGAGCATGAACCGCGATCCGAAAGTCGCGGACCAGCCAATAGCTGACCGCGTCGACGCTCGCCCGTCCTTCCCATTTCTCGGCATAGGTCCGCAATGCCGTCCGCGGCTTGCTGCCCGTCGTAGCGGCCGGCGTGAGAGTCTTCATCAGCAGCGCGTGCCAGCGCTCGAGAAACAACGCCCGATCGTCGAGTTGCACGGCGAGGAGATCCTTGGGGGTGGCTTGCTCCATTTTGGCGAGGCCATCACGAATTTGCGCGGCGCGATAACTGCGTCGATAGGCGCCATCACCGAGCTGAGCCAACGCGGCGCCACCGACGTGGCGCTGATTGGCCGACCAGAGCCGGCCGGCCTTTTCAGCATCTGCGCCGCGCACGACCGGGATTTCCGCGGACGACAAATAACCCTCCCACTTCCGGTCGCCAAACGCCCACGAAACGGGCAGCCGGCCATCGTAGCCCACGCGTTTTGGCACCCGCCCGGCAATTGTCCACGCGATGTCTCCGGCGCGGTCCGCGAGGACAATATTCTGCGCGGGAATTCCGGCGCGGTGCGCGATGGCGATGCCTTCGGTTACGGTCTTCGCATTCTCCAGGTCGAGGAGGTCGAGATTCGTGGCCTCAGGATCATGAGTGACCCAGCGTAAGGCGAGCGGGCGGCGTTGATCATCGGTTCCGATGACGGGGCCCCAGAGGGTCCAACGTTGCTCGGTGGAGACAGGGTCGTCACCCTTGATCTTGATCGTCTCGTTCCGTTGCTCGAAATCCAATGGGCTTTCGTGCCCGGGGGCGGTGTAGAGGAAGGTCGCGACACTGTTGACCTGGACCGCTACCAGATCGCTTGTGTCGATGTAGGCATTCGTGAACCCCCAGGCGACGTCGCCGTTGCTGCCTGCGACGATCGCGGGAGCGCCGGGCAGAGTCACGCCGACCATCGTGCGGCCGACGTAGGCTATCGCGGCGCGGTACCACGTGTTGGGCACCCGCAGGTCGAGGTGCATGTCATTCGCGAGCATCGCACTCCCGCTGGCGGTGTGTGCTCCGGCGAGGGCGAACGCGTTGGAGCCGATGCCGGATTCGGTATCGCGGGCGAGAGCCGGCGACGGGAACAAACCGGCTCGGTCTCGAGCGTTGGCCTCCCCGGGGGAAATCGCTCCGACTTTCTGGTTGCGCAGATTGATGATACGCGGCCCTGGAATAGCGGGCAACGGGGCTTGAGTGCCGTCGATCGCGGCGTCGTCGGGCGTGATGACGGGCGCGAAGAATTTGAGCGCGTCCAAGCCCAACTTGTCTCGCAAGGTCGCGAGGGAGCGCTCGTAGTTCCCGGTTCCCCCCTGCAGATCGAGCGCCATCGCGTGGATCACAAGGATGGAGTCTGCCAAGCGCCAGGGCTGTGGCTCCGCGCGTAGAATGATGTATTCAAACGGCTTTTCGCGAAGCGCGGCGACGCCGGCATTAACCCCCGCCACATAGGCTTCCAGAATAGCGCGCTTGTCGGCCGGAAGCTGTTCGACCACCTGCTGCGCGACGCGGCGAAAACCGTGAATGCGGTTGGCGCGATCGCGGGACAAGGCGCGTTTGCCGAGAAGTTCCGAAAGCTCGCCGGCCGCTCCACGCCGCTGGAGGTCCATTTGGAAAAACCGTTCCTGGCCGTGCAACCAGCCGAGGGCGCGGCTGACATCAACCCGATTACTGCCTCGAATCATCGGTACGCCCTGCGCATCGCGTTCGATTGTAACCGCCGCCGTCAGGCCGGTCACGGTCGCGTTACCCTCAAGCTGCGGGAGACTCGCGCGGATTCTCCAGTAGAGCCAGCCGACGACGAGGACGGCGACCACGAGCAAGACGCTCACGGCGCTAGCGAGCAGGCGCAGGCGCTTCGCAGTCGGGGAACTCAATGAAGACGGCGTATCGGGTGGATGGACAGACGGCATCAGGCGGAAGGGAGGAGGGCAGAACAGTTCAAGAGCGGTCCGAGGTGACACAGACATTCCTGTCTGTGATCTGGAGCTCTGATGGAATGGAGAAACGCGATCATAGGCGGTGTCCCGGCGTCATCTCCGCCTTAGATTTTCAGCGCCTGGCGAATTTCTCTCACGATGGCGTCGGGTGTTTTCGCCACATCGATCTCAAGGGCCGTTGCGGGTGGCTGTAACGTGGCGAGCTGCGATTGGAGCATCTCCGGTTTCATGAAATGACCTTCCCGTTTGTTCATGCGTTCAAGGATGACGTGATAGTCGCCCGTGAGATGGACCACTTTGACGCGTTTCCGATCCGGAATAGCCGCTGCCCGGTACGCTTCCTTCAAGGCCGAACAGGTGACGATGGCGCTTTCGCCGCGCTCGAGAGCGGCCGTGATGTAAGCGCGAATCGCCGCCAGCCAGGGTGTGCGGTCGTCATCGGTGAGCGGGACGCCGGAACTCATCTTGGCGACGTTCTCGGGCGGGTGAAAATCGTCGGCATCGCGGAAGCTCCAAGCGAGTTCGGTCGCCAATTGGAGGCCGATGGTGGTTTTCCCGCTGCCGGAAACACCCATCAGCAAAATCACGATGGGTTCGCGCAGCTCCCAAGCCCGGCTGGCCACCGGGTTGCGACCTTCGTCGAAATCGAGGTAATCGAACATGGTGACGATCGGTTTGCTTTCCAAGCCGCTCTCTCGAATGCGGCGCGCCAGTATCTCCGCTCCGGCATCGCGAAAGCCACGTTTCATCATAAAGCCGTTCCAGACCTCGCATTCCTCATCTTCCCGCGGGCTACCGCGATGTTCCGACCAGTCGAGTAGCTCAAGGTCAGTCATGTCCCCTGCGATCGTGCGCGTGACGAGTTCAGTGTAGCTTATCCGCAGGAAACTGCAGCAACGGAGATCGAATCCCTTCCCCAGATTCTCGAGGTAGTCCGTGGGCAGCTTGCCCGCGTCGTGCAGCCGGATCTTGTCGAGCATCCGGCCGAAATAAACAATGCGGCCCACGGTAAGGTACGGGCTGCGCAGTCCAGAAATAGGAGGCATGCGCGCACCCTGAGACGAAAGCGTCGCGACCGAAACGAAAAAACACTACGGTTTACGGGCCTGCAGGTAATACACCGCCGTGGCCAGCAATCCCAGCAGCCAGGTCGGGGCGTTGATCCAAAGCTGATGAAAGGGTACCGGATAGGTCCGGCAGGCCCAGATCACGAACACGTGTTTCGCCGCGATCAGGAGCCAGCAGACGAGTAGAAACCGCTCCACCTTGCGGTGCCGCCGCGGGCGTCCTGGATCGTGAATGCGCACCTCCTCCACGAACGCGCTGCGTTCAACCTCCGGCGGCGGGTGCTGCCCGGTGATCAACTGGAGGAGATTGGTGAACATCGTAGCTATGCTATGTGACGTTGTCCAAAAGGGAAATTGGGATTGTGATTCGGCGCGAATTTCCGGGGTGCCCGCGTTGGCGACGCACCGCGGATTGGGCGTTCTTCCCGGGACATCCTCCGCGGCTTCCGGCTGCCAGCAATCGACTCCGGGTTTGCGAGCCCACAAGAGCGGATTCCGACGCTCCAGATCAGAAAACCCCGGAGTTGAATCACCGCGTGCGCTCGCCACGCTGACCTCATGCCTGACCCTCTTCCCGCCGCCGAACCGCCGCTCGAGGACACGCCTGCCCGGCTGGGTCGGCCGAGCGCGGCCGCCGCTGGCGTGGTCGCGGTCGCCAAAACGGCGAAGCTCGTCGGCGAGATGGGGTTCACGCGTGGGATTCACGCGTTGCTGCGGGTGAATCAAAGTGACGGCTTCGACTGTCAGTCCTGCGCCTGGCCCAGTCCGGACCACGACCGCCATGTGTTCGAGTTTTGCGAAAACGGGGCCAAAGCCGTGGCGGACGAGGCGACCTTGCGGCGAGTCGGGCGAGAGTTTTTTGCGCAGTATTCAGTCACGGAACTCGCTGAACAGAGTGATCACTGGTTGAACGCGCAAGGCCGCCTGACGGAACCCATGGCGCTGCGGCCAGGCACGACGCATTACGTTCCGATCGGGTGGGACGAGGCGATGGCACTGATAGCAGAGGAACTTCGGCGTTTGCCGATGCCTGACGCGGCGGCGTTTTACACCTCGGGGCGCACCAGCAACGAGGCGGCTTTTCTCTGGCAGCTCTTCGCGCGCACTTTTGGGACGAACAATCTGCCGGATTGCTCCAACATGTGTCACGAGTCGAGCGGGGTCGCCTTGGGCGAAACGATCGGGATCGGCAAAGGCACGGTGAAGCTCGACGACTTTGAAAAAGCCGATGCGATTTTCGTTATCGGACAGAATCCTGGCACCAACCATCCGCGCATGCTCGCGGCGCTGGCGGCGGCAAAGGCCCGCGGGGCGACGATTGTGTCCGTCAATCCGCTTCCAGAAGTCGGCCTCGAGCGGTTCAAAAACCCGCAGGACTTCATGCACCCGTTAAAGGCTTTCAAGACCTTGGCGGGAGACGGCGCGCGGCTCGCGGACCTGTGGCTGCAGCCGCGGATTGGCGGCGACCTGGCGCTGTTCAAAGGCATCATGAAAGCGATGCTCGAACCCGAGGCCGCGAGCCCGGGAAGCGTGCTCGACCATGCCTTCATTCAGGAGCACACGCATGGTTTCGCCGAACTGGCGGCGGATCTGCAGGCCGCTTCCTGGGAAACGCTGGTGGAGGCGAGCGGCGTATCCGAAAATTTATTACGCGAGGCGGCGGACATCGCGATGCGCTCGCGCGCGACGATTGCGTGCTGGGCGATGGGCCTGACGCAGCAACCGGAGGCGGTGGCGACGATTCAACAGGTGGTGAATTTTCTCCTGCTGCGAGGAAACATCGGGCGGCCCGGCGCTGGCGTGTGTCCGGTCCGCGGACACTCCAACGTGCAAGGCGACCGGACGATGGGAATCTTCGAGAAGATGCCCGATGCGTGGCTCGACCGCCTTGATGCGGAATTCGGTCTGAAGTCGCCGCGTAATCACGGTTTGGATACGGTCGAGACGATTCGGGCAATGCACGATGGCCGCGTGCGGGTCCTGATGGCGATGGGCGGTAATTTTCTTTCGGCAACGCCGGACACGCTGTTCACGGCGGAGGCATTGCGCCGGTGTTCGCTGACGGCGCATGTGGCGACGAAGTTGAATCGGGCGCATCTGGTGACCGGACGGACGGCACTGATCCTCCCGTGTCTTGGACGCAGCGAGCGGGATGAGCAGGAGACGGGCGAGCAGTTCGTCACGACGGAAGATTCGATGGGCATTATCAATGCCTCACGCGGGCGTTTGGCGCCGGCGTCGGAAGCGTTGTTGAGCGAGCCTGCCGTTGTCTGTCGGCTGGCCGAAACGGTGTTGGGCTCGCGGGCAGCGGGCCCGGCAATTCCCTGGCGGAAATTCGCGGATAATTATGATCTGATCCGGGATCGCATCGCGCGCGTGGTGCCGGGTTTTGAAGATTACAACCAGCGGGTGCGGCGTGGGCCGTTTTATCTGCCCAACGCCCCTCGCGATCGTCGCGAGTGGCGCACGCCAAATCGGCGGGCCAACTTCACGGTGGCCGCCGTACCGCGGCGTTCACTGGGAGCGGGGGAGTTCGTGATGATGACGATCCGTACGCATGATCAGTTTAATACTACAGTCTATAGCCTCGACGACCGGTACCGGGGCATCTTTGGCGGACGGCGGGTGGTGTTCATGCACGAGGCTGATATTGCGGCGGCCGGCTTGCAGCAGGGGCAATGGGTCGATCTGACGAACCGTCATGGT
>PPFU01028393.1_pt1 | contig 19188 bp, 18 predicted proteins | sample 1535991 | NCBI WGS metagenome assembly PPFU01 (sample SAMN04901290, study PRJNA319586) | Hypolithon metagenome, whole genome shotgun sequencing project. | isolation source: Antarctic Hypolithon | place: Antarctica: Miers Valley | collected 2014
GGTGCTTTAAAAACCGCGAAACAAATGTTGGTGGTCAGGTAAGTCGCATCGTTGAAATTAAAAAGCTTATGCTTTTCGTCAGTTAAAAAGATATTTCATTATTTTGACGCAAATTTCGTTAACTTTTGCTCATCGTACTTACAAAAAGTCTATATAACTAAGACTATGCTACAATATGTCATCGCCATCCTGGAAAGAGATCTGGATAGACTTGCTGCTGAAATAACTTTATTTAAAAACGATAGACACGTGTGGCAGTTGGCAGGAAATATCTCTAATACATCAGGAAATTTATGTTTGCACCTGTTGGGAAATATCAATACATACATTGGTAAGCACCTGGGTAATACGGGGTATATTAGAAATCGTGAGGCAGAATTTACCCTAAAGGATGTGCCAAATGAGACATTAATAGCCCAGATTCACGAAACTAAACGGATGGTAAGACAAACTTTAGAGGCTTTGTCAGAAGAAGACCTACAAAAAATTTTTCCTGAAAAGACTTTAGGTTACGAGATGTCCACAGGATATTTTCTCGTTCATATAACGTCACATCTATCGTACCATCTTGGGCAGATCAATTACTTACGCAGGATGCTTAGCCAGTAGCAATAGCTAAGCATAGCCTATTTTATCTGCCCTTCCATCTCATCAATCGTCATCATCAGTGTTTCCCACTTTTGCTGTGTTTCCTCCAATTGGTGGTTATTCTTTTCATACTGCCCGTTCACTTTAGCCAGTTCCTCCGGCTGGCCAAAGGTTTCTGGTTTGGCCAGCTGTTTTTCCAGCTGTAGCTTCTTATGCTCCAGTAAGGTAACCTGGTCTTCCAGTTCTACCAGTTCTTTCTTGTGCTTCCTCAAGATCCTGCTGTGCTCATCGGAAGGAGAGCTGCCAGGTACAGGTTTTGTTTCCGCTTTTTTAACCACAGGCGGTGCTGGTTTTTCGCACTTTGCTTTTTCTGCTACAGGATTTTTACTTCTCCAGTAGTTGTATTCCTCAAAGGTTCCGGGGTAGACTTTTATTTCATGGTCTTCTATATACCAGATTTTATTCGCCACCTCGCTGACAAAATATCTGTCGTGCGAGACAATCACAAAAGTGCCTTCGTACTGTTGCAGGGCCTGGATTAAAATATTCACCGACTGCATGTCGAGGTGATTGGTGGGCTCATCCAGGATCAGAAAGTTAGATTCTGAAATCAGCGTTTTGGCCAGGGCCACCCTCGATTTTTCACCACCTGATAATACTTTGATGCGCTTGAATACCTCTTCATCGGAGAACAGGAAGCAGCCTAAAACGCCGCGTAATTCAAGTTCTGTTTTATCGGTGCCTGCCTGCTTAAGTTCTTCGAGTATTTCATTGTTGATGTTCAGCGACTCCAGCTGGTGCTGAGCAAAAAAAGCCATGTTTACGTTGTATCCTAATTTGCTTTCTCCTTCTACCTTTTCCGTACCAGCTATGATACGCAGCAAGGTAGATTTCCCTTTTCCATTGGCACCTATTAATGCTATTTTATCACCTCTCTCGATGATTGCCGACGTGTTCTTAAGGATTTGAAGATCTCCGTAGGCTTTTGATACATGCTCCAGGTTGACAATGAAGCGGCCTGACTGCTGCTTAAAGGCAAACTTAAAGTTTACTTTGGCATTTTCATCGACGATATCATCCACCCTGTCAAGCCTGTCGAGCGCCTTTACCCGCGACTGAACCTGCTTTGCCTTCGTAGATTTTGCGCGAAAACGCTCGATAAAACGTTCTGTCTGCTTAATCTTGGACTGTTGGTTTTCGAAAGCATTTTTCTGAATTTCTGATCTAAGTTCTTTTTCTTCCAGATAAAAGGAATAGTTGCCCGAGTATAGCGTCAGCTGCTGACTGGCCACTTCCACAATCGAGGTAATGGTGTTGTCCAAAAATTGCCTGTCGTGAGAGACGACAATGACAGCGCCTTCATAAGCACGCAGGTAGTTTTCAATCCATTGGATTGAAGGCAGATCAAGGTGGTTGGTGGGTTCATCGAGCATGAGAAGGGAAGGCTTCTCAAGCAGAAGCTTGGCCAGCATCACGCGCATTCGCCATCCTCCCGAGAAAGTTTTTAGTGGTCTTTGCAGGTCCTTGGTGACAAAGCCTATACCTTCAAGTATTTCTTCTGCTTTTGCCTGCATACTATACCCATCCAGGGCAGCAAACTGATCTTGCAATCGCGTCAGCCGATCAACGAGGTCATCACGATAGTTGGTTTCCATTTCATGCAATACCTTGTCGATTTGTATCTGCACGTCCACCGCTTCTTTAAAAGCCTGCATGGCAACAGCCAATATGCTTTCTTCCGACTGATAGGAGAGGAGATCCTGATTCAAAAAGCCAATAGTACAATCATTGCTCTTGCTGATATTGCCACCATCTGGTGGAAACTCGCCATGAATCAAACGTAATAAGGTAGACTTTCCGGTACCATTCAGTCCAATCAGCCCAATTTTATCTTTTGGTTTGACGTGAAGCGATGCGTTCTGATAGAGAGGCCGGCCCCCAATGAAATAGGATAGATTATTGATAGATAACATAATGGCAAATGGTTGCGCTGGAAAACAGCATGCAAAAATACAAACAAAGCATGTAAATGTAAAGGTACTTAGCTGTATTGTTTGAACAACCCGTTAGGGAAAGCGTGTCGCGAAGGGTAATTGACCGTTAAATGAACTCTATGGGAATAATTACCTTTGTGGAATCCCAGATCATCAACATATTGATTTTGTTCTCCTGCTTTTGTTCAAACTCAATCGTAAAGGGCTCATATACCACATCTGTTTGTACGACTGGTACATCAAAACGCATGAGATCTTCTTCTTCGTTATAATTATAAGCACCCCACTGGCCCAGTTCTTTGTTGATGATGATGGTCCATTTATCGAGGTTGGGAATCGTAAATATAGCGTAGGTGCCTGCTTTTAACAGCCGATTATTAATCCGGATATCTCCTGTCACCGTCATTTCAGTGGCTTCATTGGCGCCCGTCCGCCAAACTTTGCCAAAAGGTTCCAGGTCGCCAAATACATTTCTGTTCTTCTTGTGAGGTCTGCTATAGGTAATCTTCAGATAGGTGTCCTCATATTTCATGGTCACCATTTCCAGCGGACTCAACCTGGGTTGTAGTGCCTCCTGGCTGTAGCCGGTTGTTATTATACCACCTACCAATAAAAAAAATAAAACAATACAGGCTGAACATTTACGCATAGTTTCCTAATTTTAACAATTATTAATGCAATAATATAACATTTTTTATTAACCTTTTATTATTTATCTCTAATAAATTCGCTGTGGGAAAACCTGCCTTTGATGATATTTTTATGGAACTGGCTGTAAACCTGGCGAGACGATCACACTGTATTAAGCGGCATGTTGGTGCGGTACTTACTAAGGAGACGAGAATAATTTCTATAGGCTATAACGGGCCGCCCGCGGGTACACATAACTGTGATGAGGAATGGCCGGAAACAGGTTGCGCGACGGACTCTAAAGGGAGCTGCTCTTTGGCTATTCACGCCGAGCAAAATGCGATTCTATATGCCGTAAAAAATAAAGGCTCGGTAGAGGGTGCTACGCTATTTGTAACTCTTTCGCCTTGCTTGCCCTGCGCCCGAATCATCTTTAGCGTGGGTATAGCAAAGGTGATTTATCTAAAATCCTATGCAGCTTATAAAGGATTGCCTGTCGATGAAGGTCTTGATTTCTTAAATCGCTTCGGTGTGGAAACTCAACAGTATGAAGGCGTTTTAAGCAATGTGACGCATATGATCTGATAAGTTTAAAAAGAAATAAGTGGAAATCATCGTATGATGCTAATGGTGCTTCGCTTCCTTATTTTTGTCGCAGTGTCGCTGTAGCAGCCCTATTGCTATACCATATTTACTTCCGGCATTAGCGCAATACCGAATTTATCCATTACTGATGCTTGTATAGCAAAGGCAAGTTCCCTGACTTCGTTGCCGACAGCATGCCCATAATTTACCAACACCAAGGCTTGAAGTTCATGTACGCCCACGTTGCCGACGCGTTTGCCCTTCCATCCGCTTTTTTCGATAAGCCAGCCTGCAGGTACTTTCACCTGACCATCGGGAAGCTCATAACCTGGCATGTCAGCATAGCGCACCTTTAGACCATCGAATATAGGGCGGTCAACTGTCGGGTTTTTAAAGAAACTTCCGGCATTGCCAATTTTGGCAGGATCAGGCAGTTTGCTCTGTCTGATCCTGATCACAGCATCGCTCACTGCTTTCAATGATAAATCCCTAATTCCACTAGCCTTTAAAGTATCCTCAATGGCGCCGTAGGTAATATTAAAAACAGGACTTTTCAGTAGCTTAAAGGTAACATTAACGATAATATATCGGTCTTTCAAAGCGTCCTTAAAAACGCTGTATCGATAGCCAAATTCGCATGAAGTATTATCGAATGTTGCCACCTTACCTGTGCTGATTTCGACAGCCTGTAGTTCTACGAAAGTATCTTTAATCTCCACACCATAGGCGCCAATATTTTGCATGGGGGCTGCACCCACCGTTCCTGGTATTAAAGAAAGATTTTCCAACCCTCCCAAACCCAGATCGAGTGTATGAAGCACTAACTGATGCCAATTTACGCCCGCGCCCACCTTAATAAGCGCGTGTTGGGCGTCTTCACTTATAATTTCCTGCCCTAAAATAGCTATCTTAATCACAAGGCCATCAAAATTTTGGGTAAAGAGCAGGTTGCTCCCTCCACCCAGAATGAGCTTTGGCATCCTATTATAAGTATCATCGGAAAGAATGCTTTGAAGTTCCTCAACTGTAGTTACTTCTACGAAATGAGAAGCAATTGCGTCAATAGCAAAAGTGTTATATTTTTGAAGTGATACCTGTTTTTGAATGGTCATATGATGGTAAAAGCTTTAGTCGCCGAAAATTTTTACCTGCGCAGAGAATTTGCGGAGAATGAAAAGGAAAAACAGGAAAACAACGAGGTAAATGCCAGCTTGCGTCCATTCTTTAAAAATAACATTTCCTATAAAGAATAAAATGGCATAGGCCAATATTACGGCGCTGAACCAGCAGATCAATAGTTTATAGAGCCGTGTTCCACTCTTTTCCTTGTCCGAGGTGTCTTGAAAAGGCCTCCAGTTGCCATCTGGCCTGATCAAATCGTAAAAAGCCCTTAACTTTGTCGGATCAGTCGGTCTGGTGATATAAGTAACAACCAGCCAAACAACTGTTGTAAAGCCCAGGGTCAGGAAAAAAGTATTGGGGAACTCCCATTTCAGAATAAACCTGGCGACCGCATACGCAGCAAAGGGAGCAATCGTAGCAGAAATTTCGCTCCAGGCGTTGATACGCCACCAATACCAGCGAAGGATCAAAACCAGTCCTAAACCTGCACCACATTCCATGATAAACTGCCAGACACCAGAGATGTTGGTGTATTTGTAAATGAGGTAGGTCGCAAATAGGGATGAGAACATCAATAGTACCGTGCCTATACGTGAGGCTTTCACAAATTCCTTTTCCCCGGCGGATGGTTTGATAAACCTTTTGTACAGGTCATTGATCAGGTAACTACTTCCCCAATTGAGTTGAGTGGAGATGGTACTCATATAGGCCGAAAAAAAAGCAACCAGCAATAAGCCACGCAATCCAGGTGGCAAAAAGTCTTTCATGGCCATTACAAACCCCAGGCCCTTTTCCTGCTGGCCAAGGTTAGGATATAGTACCAAAGCACATAAACCTACGATGATCCAAGGCCATGGGCGGAGGCAATAATGGGCGATCTGGAAGAATAACGTAGCATATACGGCGTCTTTTTCACTCCGGGCACTCATCATACGCTGCGCGATATAGCCACCGCCGCCTGGTTCATTGCCCGGGTACCAGCTTGCCCACCATTGCATGGTGGTGAACGCTAAGAAGCTGCCGAAGCCCAGTGTCAAGGTACTTGCTACACCTGAAGCCGTGCTTCCTTCCCCAATTTTCGGAAAAAAGCTAAGGGACCAGGCAGGAAGCTTTTGTTTAAGGCCGTCCACACCACCAATTTCATCTGAATTTACAACAATAACGGCCAGAATAATACAGCCAGTGATAGCGATAACGAATTGTACGACGTCAGTAAATGCCACGCCCAGCAAGCCAGAAATACTGGAATAGATCACCACGATGGTCATGGCTCCAAAAATATAATAAAGCATATATTCATCGGGAATATTAAAAAACACCTTTAATAGCGACATCAAGGCCACATTAACCCAACCGATGACCAGGGCATTCATAAATATTCCCAGATAAACGGCCCGGAATCCACGTAAAAAGGACGCCGCTTTTCCGGAATAGCGGATTTCGATGAGCTCTACGTCGGTCAGAATATTAGCCCGCCGCCAATATTTGGCGAAGAAGAAGGTGGTAAGCATTCCACCTGCAAGCATATTCCACCATAGCCAGTTGCCTGCGATACCATTTTTTGCGACCAATTCTGTAACAGCCAGCGGCGTATCTGCCGCAAAAGTAGTAGCTACCATCGACGTGCCTGCAATCCACCAGGGGAGGTTTCGCCCTCCCAGAAAGAAATTGCTGATACTTTCGCCAGCTTGTTTGCTAAAACGCAAACCTATCCAAAGCGTGAAAATGACAAAGAGGCCGATGATGATATAATCTACAATTGCTAATTCCATACGCGATATTTGCGGCTAATATAAAGTAAAATATGGATTGATCAGTATGGAAGTTTGGGAAAAGAAAATTCTGCCCTTTTTGATTTGCCAGCATAGGTAATGTTCCGAAGCAAAAAAGGAAAACTACACGATAATAATACGCTATTCTATTCTAAGTTTACTCAAATTAAACAAATGAAAAGCATTTGCTGATCACCGTTGGAGATATAATAAATTTATGTATCTTTGCATATTATTTAATTAATTACAAAAATATAATGAACACAGGTAAAGTAAAATTTTTTAACGAGTCTAAAGGCTTTGGTTTTATTAAAGTTGACGAGTCAGAACAAGAAGTATTCGTTCACGTTTCAGGATTAATCGATGAAATTCGTGAAGATGACGAAGTAACCTTCGAAGTAACAGAAGGTAGAAGAGGTTTAAATGCAATTAATGTGAAATTAGCATAAATTATAAAGTTTATTCCTTAAAAAGTAAAAGCTCTCCATAACTGGAGAGCTTTTACTTTTTAAATTCTTTCTGTACTGCTGGTTATGCCATAGAAGTTCCGCTATATTATTCTTTTTATGGCTGCCGATACGGCAGAGGTTATAACATCGCCTTCTTCAATAAGATTTTTTTGGTTGATCTCAAGTTCTATGCCGATATAATTTTTAGCAAATCGCTTTCTTAAATATGTCGTAAACCCGTCAGATGTTCCCCTGTAAGGGTAATTGAGTCGTATTTTTAGGTCAGGAAGCTCTTCCAGCAGACTTGTTTTTAATTGTTGACAAAATTGCTTTTCGTCCGGCCTTCGCGGGTCATACAGTAAACCTATCGCTGCATTGCGCGCCTGGCCATGCAGTATGGGGGTGAAGGAATGCACCGATATATGCAAGACTGTCGCATCGGCTGCCGTTTCTTTGATCTTCCTTTCTACCTCATTCCGGTAAGGAAAATAATATTCCTCCAGAAGCTGCTTTTTTTCAGCCGGCTTTAACACCGATGTGAAATCCGAAAAGAGCTTAGGATGCTGGATTGAACGGTTAAGTTCTACCAATAAACGCGAGATAGTAGCGTGGTACAATGGCGCGCCCAATGCCACACTGAGGTGCCTGGCCGCCTTTAAGGCACCAATATCCCAACCACGATGAGACGATAAGACGGCATGATCAGAGAAATATTTGGTGTAGCTTTTGGGTATTTCGTGCCCGCCATGCTCACAAGTAAGGAAAAGCTGCATCCTATTTTTCTTCGCTTTGGTAGATGAATTCATTCCGGGCTTTGTAAGGTAAAAACCTGGTTATCTTCCAGGCATTTCGCCAGCTGACCGTACACTTTAAGTACAAGCGACCTCTCCAGGTTGACCCCCAGTGCCTTGTAGATCCTTGTAGATAAATTGCCTTGCTCGATAATCAATGCTAAAATTGCCAGGTCTTTTTCTGCTAAATTTGGTTTTGCTTTGTTAATCATTGTCTTCCATATTTCCATCACAGGTGCGTGCGCTTGCTCCAGCTGAAAGATTTTCAGGTAAGCCTGGTTATGAATCGAGGCAGCATCACCAAATTCAATACAAGTTTTCAAAATGGCAAAAAGGTCATCTTCATGCCATTGCTGCTGTTCCTTAAAAGGAATCCACGCCTCGTCGATCATAAGCTTTAACACTTCTACGATCAGGGCAAGAATAGCCATGTCGGCCGCCGGGCACTCCTGTATATCCAGTACGCGTATTTCTATGGCATTACGCTCAAAGCGCGCAATGGCGCCGCGAGAGTTTAGCCATTCCTCCTGCAGGGTACCTTCCGGGTCATAGGGGGCAATGGCATCATAAGTCCTTTTTAAAATCTTTTCCTCGTAATCCTGCTGTGTAAAAACAGCCTCCGGGATTACTCTTCCGGTAATTTCAGGTACCCTTTCCTGGTTGCGCTGGTAGACGCTAAGCCTGGTGTCTTTCAAGCCACTGTAGATGCCATCCTGAATAGGTGAACTCGCAGCCAGGGCAGGAAGAATGGGTAAAAGTATTCGGATAGCAGCATGTAAACGGCCAAATTCCTCATCATTACCAAAGGGGAGATTTAAGTGTATACTTTGCAGATTAGACCAGCCATGCCCTTTACAATTGAATATGCTATTGTACTTTTCGTAAATTTCGTTGCGCTCATGTGGCCAGATCTTCATCTCGCTGTCCGGATCCATGAAAGGGTGCATGGCCGTGGGCATAAGCTTTCCGCCAAGAGGTTTAAGCATCTTATTGATTTGCCTGACATTTTCAGCAAATTGATCGGCCAGACCAGCCAAGGACTTTGCCGGCCCGTTGGTTTTTAATTCAATCACATGTAGTGCCAGCTCATTAGACCAGCTGATGGCGCCATTTTCTATTTCATCGATAAACTCGCCATGAAATAACTTTAATACCTGGTCTGTAACAGGTAATACCTTTAAGGTATCCGCCTCCACAATCATATATTCCAGCTCAACACCAAAACCCTCGAACAAATGTAAATTTGGCATTATCTATCGCGCTTAGCTTCTTTTATTTTTTTAATTCTCTTTAGGAAAATCTCCATGATGCGCAAGTATAGTTTATCCTTGATGACAGCATCTTCCACACCGGTATCTATGCTGGGATTATCGTTGACTTCAATGATGTAAAATTTATTGCCGATTTGCTTAATGTCCACGCCATACAAGCCGTCACCAATCAGGTTGCATACATTTAGTGCAGTTTTGATCAGTTGGGGAGGGGCAAGCTCTACAGGGAGGGTTTCATATCTTCCAAGGCGGCTGTTGCCTTTCTTTTCCCAGTTCATAATTTGCCAATGTTTTGTGGCCATAAAGTACTTGCAGGCATATAGTGGCTCCCGGTCGAATACACCAACCCGCCAGTCATATTCAGTAGGCAGGAATTCCTGGGCAACAATCAGGTCAGACTTGTCGAGCAACTTGCTTACTTCGGCTTCGTATTCTTCCTTATTATCTACCTTACTTACACCTTGCGAAAAGGAGCTATCAGGCTGCTTCAGTATGCAGGGATAGCCAAGTTCCTCAATTACTTTGTCGATATTGTCTTTATGTAAAATAAGTGTTTTTGGCGCCAGAACTTCGTTATTGGTGAGTAGTTCAGCCAGGTATACCTTATTGGTGCATCGAATGATACTTTCCGGATCATCTACTACAGCAAGCCCTTCTGCAGCAGCACGCTGGGCAAAGCGGAAAGTATGGTGGTTTACACTGGTTGTTTCCCTTATAAACAAAGCATCATATTCAGCCAACCTGCCATAGTCATCGCGGGTGATAAGCTCAGCACTGATGCCCACCTGTTCGGCTGCCTTGATAAACTTCTGGATCGTTTTGTCGCTGGACGGTGGCACGTCATCTTTAGGATTAACCAATATGGCCATATCATAGCCGGAAACATCACGTTTCGGCACATTGAATCTGTTGCCGGCAAAATAGGAGGTAGCGAATTCCTCTACATAACTCTTGTGGTCTTCGGGAATTTCACTGGCTGCAATGGGCCCAATCGATTGAAGCTGCCAGCTGTTATCGGTAAATACAAAATGTGCCCTTAGCAGCGGTGCCTGGAAGAGATTGAAAAGCTGAAGGCTTAACTTATTATACTTTTTGGAGATATTCTTTCCAAAATATATGCTTAGGGTAAACTCCTCTGACTGCAAGGTGGCCAAGCTTTTCTGGATCAATTCGTCCAACTCGTAGGATACTATTTTTACTACCGCCGGAGTTTTCATGTCTTGAATGGTGGCAATGCTTGGAATAGCTTTCTGACCTCGCGCAGCTGCAAGAAGCGACACATAATAGCCTGTGCTCTGGTATTTGTAGCTTCTGGACAGATTAAAAATACGGGCGTTTTTAAGCTTTACATAGTCGGTATCGGTAAGGTAAGTTTTGTTGGAAATGACTTCAATGCCTGGGATATTAAATTTCCAGTCTTTGGGATTACTTACCACTATAAGTATAGACATAAGGTTTGTTATAAGATTTTTGGTTCGATTATAAGAAGGTTTGCATCATAGGTGATGATCCCCAGCAGGATTGAACAGATCAATTTGTCCATCCGCACCAAATATTTTTGACCTGGAGCAAACGGATTGTCAAGCAAAGGATCCGAAATTAGAACACTTTTTGTATTCTTGTCATAGCCACTTAAAATAACGAAATGCCCTGCAGGAAAGCCCCGAAGATCATCATGGTCATCATTTGGTCCATATTCCCTGGCATGACCATACAAATAAGTAGAGCTCAGGCCTGTGATCAATGGAATTGATCGCTTTAAATAAGATCTGATTAATGAGGGACTTAAGTCTTCAAATTTCAGTTCTCCACCTAGTTCTAAAAACTCAATATAGGCTCTGGATGCCAGTTTTAGTTTTTCGTCTTGCTTAAAAAATATCTGATCCTTTAGTTTTACTTTGATATCTACGTTTTTTTCAAACCATGTAGGATCGAAAATCTGTAGGTTATAGGTATAAATCTTCGCCGCATATCCACGCTTTAAAGCATGGATAGCCAATAAGACAGCAAGAGTTCCGCCTTCTTTTAAAGCCGGTACTTCTTCTATTACATTTTTTAAGGAAATAGGATCCTTAAAAAAGGAATAAATGGAGTGCAAGCAAGTGGGTCCACAGCTAATATCATCAGGCTGTGATGCAATTTCTAGTTCAATGATTGATTCCAATAGGTGGAAGATACAAATGTTTAAAAAGAAAAATTACGATTAAGTTTATATTTATGCATAGTTTTAGGCATAAATTTTTTTTCAAAAGTAGTCGCTTTATTGGAATATAAATAGCATTCAATTCCTAAGGTAAGATTAAGTGTAAAATAACTGGTTTTTAACATATTAGTCTTTGAAAAATATCATTATCAATGGCATCGAAATTAAGCCTGGCCAGCAACAAAAGATCGATATCAGTATCGCGCGCTTGCCATCTCACACACTTATAGACCTGCCCGTGTTCGTGTACAGGGCGAAAAAACCGGGGCCAACACTTCTCCTTTCGGCCGGCATTCATGGCGACGAAATTAACGGCATAGAAGTCGTGCGCCGGATGATCCTGAACAAGCAATTGATGCCGGATATTGGATGCGTTATTGCTATACCACTTGTAAATGTTTATGGCTTCATCCATTGCTCGCGCAGCTTGCCCGACGGAAAAGATCTCAACCGATGCTTTCCCGGTGGCCCCCGAGGGTCTTTGGCCCGTAGAATCGCTCATATCGTGATGAAAGAGATTATTCCCCATATCGATTACGGCGTTGACTTTCATACCGGTGGTTCCCGCATTACAAATTTTCCCCAGGTTCGCGCTGTTTTAAAGGAGCCTATCAATAGAGAATTAGCCAGGGCCTTTGGTACCAAATTTATCCTCAATTCTAATTTTATAGATAAATCTTTTAGAAAGGAAGCATTTAAAGCAGGTAAAAATATTCTTGTTTTTGAAGGGGGAGAGTCGCTACGGTTGGATGAATATGCCATACAGGAGGGAATAGACGGCGTCTGCCGATTGATGAACCACCTAAAGATGAAGAACTTTCTTACGGCACATCATGAAAGTATGTTTCTGGAAAATAGCGCCTGGGTGCGTGCAAGAATATCTGGTATATTCAACAGCCTTGTTTCCTGTGGCTCGTCGGTGACAAAAGGACAACCCATTGCCTCACTGGCAGACCCGTATGGTAAGTCACGCATCAATATCAAGAGCTCGGTGACGGGGTATGTAATCGGCGTAAATAATATGCCCGTCGTGAATGCTGGCGATGCATTAATGCATTTGGCTAATTTGCCACAGTAGGAGACATGCTGTGTGTAAAAGCAAAATAGCCCCGGCAAATGTCACATCTGCCAGGGCTATTTGAGTGAAGGCTATTTTAAATCCAGATCTGCAATAATCCTATCGAGCTTCCCGTCCAGCTGCTGCTGTACTTTCTCAAAATCTTCGACGCGATTTAGCTTCTCATTGGTACTAAAATAGAATTTGATTTTAGGCTCTGTACCTGATGGTCGCGCTGAAACCTTAGTGCCATCCTCCGTAAGAAATTGTAAGACGTTGCTTTTCGGAAAATCTATTGAAGATTCCTTGCCCGACACAAGGTCTTTTTCCGTCGTATGCTGGTAGTCGATCATCCTGATCACCTTAGCACCAGCAAGGTTTGCCGGGGGATTGTTACGCAAGGCGACCATCATTTTGTTGATTTCCTCTACGCCATCTTTACCTTTCTTTGTCAGGGAAATTAATTTTTCTTTGTAGAATCCAAACTGCACATAAATTTCCAGCATCATTTCATAGACGCTTTTACCCTGGTCTTTGGCATAGGCCGCCATTTCGGCAATCATCGCGCACGACGCGATGGCATCTTTATCGCGTACAAAATCGCTGATCAGGTAACCGTAGCTTTCTTCACCACCACCTATAAATTCTTTTTTCCCTTCCAATGATTTAATCACGGCAGCTATGAACTTAAAGCCGGTAAGTGTATTATAGCAATCCACTTTGTAGTATGCTGCTATGGCGTCGATCAAATCGGTGGTGACAATGGTTTTTACGATATATTGATTGCCATCAAGTTTGCCGTTTTCCTCCCATTTTTTCAACAAATAATAGATCAGCAGCGCTCCTGTTTGATTGCCATTTAATAGTTGAAATTCTCCCGCTGTATTTTTTACTGCAATGCCCACCCTATCTGCGTCGGGATCGGTGGCCATGACAATATCTGCATTATTTTCTTTTGCTTTTTGCAGCGCCATGCTCATCGCTTCTTCTTCCTCAGGGTTTGGATAAACGACAGTAGGAAAGTTTCCATTGGGCGTAGCCTGCTCCTCTACAACCATCACATTTTTGAACCCCATCCTTTTCAATACCTCCGGTACAAGGGTGATACCAGTTCCGTGTATGGGCGAGAATACGATCTTTAAGTTTTCCTGGTTTTGAATGGCTTTTTTGTCCAGCGAAAGCTTTACGATTTCATCTATGTAAAGGTCGTCAATTTCTTTGTCAAGGTACACGATTTTTGAGGCATCTTTATTGAATTTTACCTCATCGATGCTTTTGATTTTAGCTACTTCCTGTATTACATTTTCATCATGAGGTGCAATCATCTGGGCACCGTCATTCCAATATGCTTTGTAACCGTTGTATTCCTTTGGATTGTGTGAGGCAGTAAGCACTACGCCGCTCTGGCACCCAAAGTGCCGAATGGCAAAAGACAACTGTGGTGTAGGACGCAATTCTTTAAAAAAATACACTTTGATACCATTGGCAGAAAATACGGCTGCAGTCGTCTCTGCCAGAAAGGTGCTGTTATTGCGGCAATCGTAGGCAATAGCTACAGATATCGGTTGGTTAGGATAGGTTTGTAGCAGGTAGTTCGCCAGCCCCTGGGTGGCCATACCTACAGTATATTTATTGATGCGGTTGGAGCCGACACCCATGATGCCGCGAAGGCCGCCGGTACCAAACTCAAGGTCCTTATAAAAGGACTCTACAAGTTCTGACTCATTCTTGAGCAAGTTTCTGATCCCACTTTTTGTTTCTTCATCAATGTTACTGGCCAACCATTTATTGGCTTTTTCCTGAATGCTGCTATCCATGTGTTTAGGTATATTTTAGTATGGCGTAAATAAAACAAATTCTTTCCCGGTAGTGCTGGCTGTATAATTCGGCCTGATGTATAAAAGAGGTTAGAGGTTGCCGCGCAGTGCCTGCTCTCTTTCTATGGCCTCAAACAAGGCTTTGAAATTACCTTTGCCAAAAGATTTTGCACCTTTGCGTTGGATGATTTCATAAAAAAGAGTGGGCCGATCCTGTACTGGTTTGGTAAAGATCTGCAAAAGGTAGCCCTCTTCATCCCTATCCACCAGGATATTTAGATCCTTGAGCGGCTGAAGGTCTTCATCGATCGTGCCTACACGATCCAATAGATCATCGTAGTACGTGTGTGGCACCATCAGGAATTCTACGCCCCTGTTCTTTAGCTCGGCAACAGTTTCGAGAATATTATCCGTGGCAATGGCGATATGCTGTACACCTGCCCCCCTATAAAAATCAAGATATTCTTCAATTTGTGATTTCTTCTTCCCCTCCGCAGGCTCATTGATTGGGAATTTGACATAGCCATTGCCATTGGAAACCACCTTAGACATCAGGGCAGTATATTCGGTGGAAATATCGTTGTCATCAAAGGTGATCAGGAGCTTAAAGCCCATGACGTCTTCATAAAACTTTACCCATTGGTTCATTTCTCCCCATCCCACATTACCCACGCAATGATCGATATATTTCAAGCCCACGGGTTTTTTCGATGCCTTTGAAGAAAATGATTTTGCTACATATCCCGGAAGAAACGGGCCCCGGTAGTTATTTCGTTCAACAAAGGTATGGATGGTATCGCCGTAGGTATAAATAGAAGCCGTGACTACTTCACCATTTTCATCTTTGAGCACCTTCGGTTCCTGCGCCGACCTGGCACCCCGGCGGGTAGTTTCATCGTAAGCCTTTCTTGCATCATCCACCCAAAGCGCCAATACCTTCACGCCATCCCCGTGTGTTTTCACATGATGGGAAATGTCAGATTCGGGCAGCAAAGACGAGGTCAATACCAGCCGGATCTTATCTTGTTGAAGCACGTAGGATGCTCGGTCTCTTACGTTGGTTTCCGGACCGGCGTATGCTATTAATTCATAACCAAAAGCCTCCTGGTAATACCGGGCCGACTGTTTGGCATTGCCTACATAGAACTCAACATAATCTGTTCCTTTCAAGGGTAAAAAATCTTGCTCCATGGCTATTCTTTAAAATATTGTATGGATTGTAAAAAATCAAAAAGTATTTTGTAAAAGTACATTTTATCCCTCGGTTTTTAAAAAAATACGCCGACAGTTGGTTAATTTATTCGGTTTTTCTTGCAACTTATCTGCATTGTAATCAATTTTGCATTTAAATTGTTGGAAAAATCATGGATATAAAAAGCTTAGACCAGGCCCTTTTAGAAATAATAGAAGTAAAAAATAAACTTAGCGAGCTTGATTATAGTGATGAAAGCTATGATACCCTGGAGGAGGAGCTCCATGACCTGGAAGACGATTTTGTAGAAAATTTTGGCCCTTATATGGAAGAGGCTTTACATTTGGTGCACGATGAATTTTGTCCTGATAACGATGTTTTATTACCCATTGCTTATCTGGCCCATAAATACGTCAAAAAAGGCGAAAAGGAAGATGGATCGCCTATTTTTACTGTTGCGGCAGACGAAGGTGTCATTGTAGAAGTAGATGACTATCCTGATAAAGTAAGCAGGCTCGTGGTATTGCCTAATCCTACCCGTATTGTACTTACCACTGATAAATCGAATGCCGAAGAAGTTTGGAGGGCAAAATAAAAATCAATCATCCTTCTATCAATATCGTGATATTAATAGAAGGATGATCTTAAAAGCCTAGCTTTACCCTCACTCGCTCAATGACTTCGCGGGCAATGTTTGTTGCTTTTCCCTCGCCCTTTGCCAAAGTTGCATTCAGTTCTTCCTTATTCGTCATCAAGTAATTGAATTTCTCCCTTTCTCCTTTAAAGCTATCCATGAGTATACTAAACAATTCCTTTTTGGCATGGCCGTAGCCGTAGTTGCCACCCAGGTAATTGTTTCTCATGGCTTCTGTTTGTTCTTTATCTGCTAATAAGCTATATAAAGTAAAAATTGTATCTCCCTCAGGGTTTTTTGGCTCTTCAAGCGGGGTGCTATCCGTAACAATAGACATCACTACCTTCTTTAGTTCCTTTTCGGGAAGGAATATATCGATAATATTTCCATAAGATTTGCTCATTTTTTGTCCATCAATACCTGGAATGGTCATCACTGCCTCGTCAATTTTGGGCGTTGGCAATACAAAAGTGTCACCATACATATGGTTAAATTTAGCAGCAATATCCCGCGCCATCTCCAGGTGCTGAAGCTGGTCTTTTCCCACAGGTACAACCTCTCCATCGTATAAAATAATGTCGGCCGTCATCAATACCGGGTAGGTAAACAAGCCGGCATTAACATCAGCCAGGCGGTCACTTTTGTCCTTGAACGAATGAGCATTGGCAAGCATGGGGAATGGGGTAAAACAATTGAGATACCACGCCAGCTCGCAGACTTCAGATATGCGGCTTTGGCGGTAAAGCAGATTCTTTTCGGTATCGAAACCGAAAGCCAGCCAGGCGGCGGCGGTAGCCTCGATATTTTGTATCCGAATAGCAGGATCCTTAATGGTGGTAAGGGAGTGTAGATCCGCGATGAAAAATAACGACTGATTTTCTTTCTGCTGCGACAAGGCAATGGCCGGTTTAATAGCACCTAAAATATTGCCAAGATGGGGCCTGCCTGTACTTTGTATTCCTGTGAGTATTCGGGACATAAACGTTGAAAATTTTAGCAAATTAAATAAAATTTTCCTCCGAACTTACATATTTATTGAAATCCCAAGGGGAATAGATGGAGGATACTGCATGCAAAACAGTTAGAATTTTTATATTTGTACAAGTCACAAAACAATATGGTTGCTTTATGACGTTTAATTTAAAATATGTTTTTGTGAAAAAAATCTTACTTCTCTTCGCTTTTTGCTTGGTATTTATTGCAGGTTATGGTCAGGCGGGTCCTGTTATGACCATCAGTCTGACCACTCATAACCTAGGTGAAATTAAGGAAGATGGCGGCCCGGTGGCACATAACTTCGTATTTCTCAATTCCGGAAAGGGATATTTAAAGATACTTAATGTAAAAGCATCGTGTGGTTGTACTAGTCCCGAATGGACCACTGACTCTATTGCACCCGGCCAGCTTGGGTTCATCAAAGTAGAATTTGACCCAAATAACAGGCCAGGTAGATTTTCGAAAACGCTTACTGTCACCAGCAATGCCGAACCTGCAATTCAGGTTTTGACAATAGAAGGTAGCGTACAAAAAAGTACGATCAATCCGAAGGTCGATTATCCTGTAGTAATAGGGAAATTAAGGGTTAGAAACAGAATTCTTGCACTGGGGAATATCACCACAAAAGAACCTGTAGTTTCGACTTTTCAAATCTTTAATGATAGCAACGACACGATTCAACTGAAGGATAAGTCGGAATCTCCCAGCCATATTCGGGTTATGATTAACCCAAAAACTATTTATCCTGGTAAAGCCATCGACCTCACCATTGTCTATAACCCAAAAATTAAGAAGTCCTTTGGCTATGTCAGTGATCAGATTTTGGTTTCTACTACCGACGGACAGGATATTAAGTTTCATGTCAATGCCACAATTGAAGAGTATTTTCCACCCATGACCGCCGAGGAACTTTCTAAAGCTCCCGTGCTTTCCTTCGATAAGGTGGTACAGGACTTTGGTCCCATAAGCCAGGGAAGCCAGGCCAGAGCTAGTATAATATTTACCAATACTGGAAAAGATGAGCTGAACATCCGCGCAATTCAGCCTAATTGTTCATGCGTCAAAGCTTTTATCGATCGGGAAAATATTAAGCCCGGTGAAAGTGGTTTGCTAAATCTGGTATTCGATACAAGTGGGAGAGTAGGCTACGAACAAAAAGCCGTAGCCATATTCTCAAATGATCCAGGTGCACCCACACAGGTGATAACCGTAAAGGGTACGGTAAGAGATTAAACTTTATAACGGGGTTCATTTAGCTGTGAATCCAGTAACATCTAAGCGCCAGAGATCATACTACTACCCCAAAATGCCTGCATTGCTTATGCAAATGCCGGTATTCCAGTAATTTCGTTGCCTAAAATCAGCAGGTGAATATCGTGTGTTCCTTCATAGGTGATTACCGATTCCAGGTTCATCATATGCCGCATGATTGGATATTCTCCTGTTATACCCATGCCTCCGTGAATTTGTCTTGCTTCCCTCGCGATTTCCAGTGCCATAGCTACGTTATTTCTCTTGGCCAAAGAAATTTGTGCCGTAGTCGCCTTCCCGTCTTGCATCATCAGGCCCAGCTTCCAGTTCAGCAGTTGAGCTTTTGTGATTTCTGTAAGCATTTCAGCAAGCTTCTTTTGTACAAGCTGAAAGGATGCTATAGGTTTGTCGAACTGGATGCGTTCCATAGCATACCGGCGTGCAGAATCATAGCAATCCATCGCGGCGCCAGTTACACCCCAGGCAATGCCATAGCGGGCAGAATCCAGGCACATCAAAGGAGCGCCTAAGCCACTTTTACCTGGCAGCAGGTTTTCTTTTGGCACCTTTACGTTATCAAAGACCAATTCACCGGTACAACTTGCACGCAACGACCATTTGTTGTGTGTTTCTGGTGTCGAAAACCCTTTCATACCTCGCTCTACAATCAACCCATGAATTCTTCCTTCTTCATTTTTTGCCCACACCACGGCGATATCAGCTTGGGGAGAGTTAGAAATCCACATCTTGGCACCATTGAGCAGGTAATGATCGCCCTGATCCGTAAATCGGGTAACCATACCACTAGGATTTGAGCCATGGTCAGGCTCCGTTAA
>PPFU01001377.1_pt1 | contig 19152 bp, 19 predicted proteins | sample 1535991 | NCBI WGS metagenome assembly PPFU01 (sample SAMN04901290, study PRJNA319586) | Hypolithon metagenome, whole genome shotgun sequencing project. | isolation source: Antarctic Hypolithon | place: Antarctica: Miers Valley | collected 2014
CCCCCCGCCGCTGGCGACGGAGCTGAGGAAGCCCTCGCGGCGGTTGCCCAGGCGGGTGGCGGCGACGCTTTGAATACCAAAGCCCACCTGCTGCTGCGTGTTGACGCTGGGGCCGATTTGGTAGGTCGCCCCGCCGCCGGTGATGGTAAAGTCGTAATCGGTGCCGACGGTGGTGGCGGCCCCGCTGGTGAGCGTCATGGCGAGGTTGAGGCTGGTGGTGTTGAGCTTGACATCCAGCCCGTCGCCCAGTGCGAGGTGGCCGTTGACCATGGCGAGGGTGTCCTCCCCCAGGTCGCGTTCGGTGGCGGTGCCGCCGGGGGCGGTGTAGGTGGTGAAGTTGAGCGAGCCGTCGAGCCTGCGGACGCTGACGAACTCGTCCGAGCCATATTCCGCGGATTCGATGATCAGGCCGCTCGAGGCGTCGGCGGCATCGACGAGGCGGGCCTGGACGCCCAGGGCGTCGCTGACCTGGTTGACGGCGGCGGCGATGGCGGAAAGGGGCGTGCCGCTGACAAAGCTGAACGCCTGCGTGCCCGTGGACCCCTGCACCTCGAGCGACACGCTGGACTGCAGCGCCCCGACGGAGCCGGCGATATTGCCCGAGACGAACAGAGACGCCCGCTCGGCGGCGTCGAGCACCTCGACGCTGACGGGGATCGTGTCGTTAAGGCCGAAGTTGGCGGCGTGTACCGACACGTCGGCGATCTGGCTGGCGGTGACGCCCGCGGTGACGTAGTCCAGCGAGCCATTGAGCATCTTGAGGCCGGCGAAGCTGGTGGTGTTGCTGATCCGCGTGATGCTGTCGATCGCGGAGTCAATCTGGAGCTGGTTCGCCTCGATCTCCGCCTCGGAAAACGCGCCGGTATTGGCGGCCTCAACGACCAGCGCCTTCATATCAATAAGCAGCGTATTGATCTCCTGAAGCGCACCCTCCGTGGTGGCGATGACGTTGCTCGCCCGCTCGATGTTGTCGGTCGCTTGGTCAATGCCGCCGATCTCGGCGCGGAGCCGCTCCGAGACGATCAGGCCCGCGGGGTCGTCCGCGCCCCGGTTGATGCGGAGCCCGGTGCTCAGCCGCTGCAGCCTGGTCGCCAGGTCGCGGTTGGTCACCTGAAGGTTGCGGTTGGCGATTAGGGAGGCGATGTTGGTGTTGATCCGGCTCATGGGAGCGGCTCCTTACGGGGGTCATGCCTCGCGGCCCGGTTGGCGGGGGCGGGCGGGGATTGCATCGGGATGTGCTAAAGCAAGAGGGGTGCCACGGAGTTACGTTCCGTGACTCAAGAGGCGACGCGGCGGGGATTGCGGGCGCGGGCGGGTCGGGGGTGAGGGTCGCGGTGGTGGTTGCCGCTGGGCTGATCGTGGTCGTCGCACGACGTCAGCCGTATGGGCGGGGTCACGGGCACCCCGAGGGAGGAGAGGTCGCCCGCCTGAAGCATGGCGGCCTCGGCGTTCTCGCGTTTGATCGCGTCATATACCTCCTTGCGGTGGACCTGCACCGCTCGGGGGGCGTTGATACCAAGCCGAACACGGTCACCACGGATATCGACGATGGTAATCTCCACCTCATCGCCGATCATGATGGTTTCGTCACGGTTTCGAGAAAGCACGAGCATGGGTTGGAATCCTTTCCAGTGGGGCCAAGTGAACGAGTGATCCAGTGATTGAGGAAGCGTGAACCCGCGAAAGGCTGAGGCCGCTTCAGCGGCCGGTTCTTCGCTCTGGCAATCTGACAATCTGACAATCTGACAATCTGGCGAAGTAGCAATCTGGTGACGGAACGTAGAGCGTGATGTTATAGCTCAATTCCCTCAATGAAACAAAGTATGGAGTGGTCTCGTCATGTGCGAAATTCTGCAATTCTGCAATTCTGCAATTCGCAATTCTGCAATTCGCCATTTGCACATCGACATCCCCTTCACCCCGCCGCCGCGAGCGAGGGGTTGAGTTCGATCAGGGGGAATCGGGTGGTGAAGCGGCGTTCGCTGAGCACGAGCTGCTCGCCCAGGCGGGCGTGGGGGTTGAGGATCAGCGGTCCCTGGAGGTTGCCGGTGAGGATGCCGTCACGTTTGTTGACGATGATGAGCGTCTGGGCCTCGCCTATGTCGTGCATGTCGAGGCGGTCAAGGTGCTCCTCGTGCAGCGTCGGGGCATACCCCGGCACGAACAGTTCGGGCTGGGTCACCACGAACGCCAGGTCTGGCGCCTCGACCGACTGCAGCCACCAGAACGTCGCGGCGGGCTCCTCCGCGACGGGGCGGCAGTCGCCCGCGTCACACGCCAGCAGCACGTAGCGGGTGTACCTGGCGAAGCCCAGCAGCCCCGAGGGGAACGTGATCGAGCGGGAGTCGTCAATGTCAATTTCGCCGAAGCGGGTGGTTTGGATCAGCATGGTGGAATCCTTCCGGGTTGGTGGTATGTCGCGATCTGGTGATCTGGCAAAGAAGAGGAAGCCGGTGAAATCGGTTTGTATGGGTGCGGTGTGGCGCAGGGTTTGCGCTTCTATCGGAGGTAATCGAGCAGGGAGAGTTGCAGGCTTTGCGCACTGGTTTGCAGCGTGGCTTGTAGCTGGGTGTTGAGCTGACTGAAGCGGGTGAGGACTTGGGTGAGGTCGGCGTCGCGGATCTGGCTGAGCATGGTGGTCTCGGCGAGTTGAAGGTCCTCGAGTCGCTGCGAATGGTCGTCCAGTCGGCTTGCCCGGGCGGCGACGACGCCGCGGGCGGAGACGACGCGTTCGGCGTCGTCTTCGAGTTTCCCTCCAGCAAGCGTGATGCCAGGAGTGGAATTACTTTGCAGTGCGTCCCGCAGATCGGCCAGGTGCGTGAAGGCAGAATTGACGCGGACCGCTGCGTGGTCCTTGCCCTGGATAAGGTTGCCCCCCGCCGCGTCGCCCGCGATGCCCAGGTGGGTGGCGGCGAGGCTCAGGCCCGCATTGTCGATCGTGAAAGCACCGCCGCCCGCGGTGGTGTCGGTGAACGTCAGCCCCGTGCCCACGGCCGCGTAGCCGATCGAGAACCCCCCGCCCGTGACGCCCGCGGCGGCGGCGTTGAGAGCATCGACGACATCGCCCACGGTCGCGGCCTGCGAGAGGTCGGCGGCGAAGGTGGTGCCGTCGTGCAGCGTGACCCGCACATCGGGCTCGCCCGGCTGCGTCTCGACGCCGATCCCGTCGCCGAAGTCGCTCAGCAGCGTGGATGGGCCGTAGCTCGAGAGGCCCAGGTCGCGGGCGGTGGAGCCGCCGTTCTCGCCGACGCTGAGTCGTGGCCCGCTGACTTCGCTGACGAGGTTGAGGCCGTCGCCGTCGCGGTTGATCTCGAGTCGGACGCCCAGGTTCAGGGCGTCGACGGTGTTCTGCATGTCTTGGATGGTCTGGTCGTCCAAGAAGTCGGCGACTTTCGAGGTCCCGCCCTGGGTGATGAGCAGGCCGGACGCGAGGTCGGGCAAACCGCCGAGGTTGGCCAGGCGGGTGAGGGGCGTGAGCCGCACGGCGAGGTCGCCGCCGAAGGTGGCGGCGGGGCCGACGGAAGAGGCGGGCAGCGCAAGCATTGCGGCGGTGGTGCCCTCACCGCTTTCGCCCAGCGTGATCGTGTTGCCCGCAGCCGCCTGGAGTTGGAAGCCCGAGGGCGTGACGAGGAGGCTGCCCGAGCCGGGGGCGAGGGTTTCGATCGCGTCGGTGACGAGGGTGGCGACATCGCCGAGGGAGTCGGCGGCGGCGAGGTCGAGCTGCACCGTGTTGCCGTTCACGGCGACGCTGATCGTGCCCGGTGCCACGCCGTCGCCGTCGCCCCCACCCAGATCGGCTATCCGCACGTCGTCGGCGGCACCGGGGTTGAGGTCAATGGTGGACTCGATTCTGGCCGAGAGCGACCCGAAGGCGTCGACGCCGTTGCTGGTCATGTCGAGGTAGGTGGAGGCACCCGCGTCGATGGCGAGGTTGTCGCGGGTGCCCAAATAGCGCACGCCGCCGAGGAAGGGGACGAAGAGGTCACCCGGCGCCCCGCCGGGGGCGTCGGCGTTGATATGTTCGCGTTCGCCCCGCCCGCCGAAGACGGCGACGTCGCCATACCGCTGATTCGCCAGCTCGGTGAGGGCGGCGAGTTGAGCGGAGACAACGTGCGCCTCCGCCTCCCGCGTCGCCTCGTCGGAGCCGACGCCGATTTGGCTGGAGGCGAGCGAGTGGGCCTCGATGAGGATGTCGTGCGCTTCGCCCAGCGCGGCGTCGGCGGCGTTCACGACGACGGCGGCTGTCTCGATATGTTGCAGCTCGCCCTCACGCGCCCGCTCCCGCCGTTGCAGGTCGAGGATGGCCGAGAGGCGAGCGGGGTCGTCGCTGGGCTTGGCGACGCGGAGGCCGGTGCTGATCTGCCGCTGGGCTTCGAGCAGCTCCTGCTGCACCTTGCGGGTGCGGAAGACCGCCTGGTCCGAGGCGAGCAGGGCGGTGGTGCGGGGGGTGATGGGGTTTAGAGGCATGGCACGCTGAGGCGCTGAGGGAGCGAAGATCGCGGAGGCCCGGCGGGACCGGTGCGGGTGGTTGCGGAATTAGACGATTTTTTTCCTAAATAGCGATGAAAGTAACCGCGTGGGGGTCAATTAACTCCAGGCTCGCCTCCGCGGCCTCCGCTCCCTCCGCGCCTCCGCGTGACGCTTTTACACCATGTTGATCAACGTCGTCATCATCTCGTCCACCGTGCTCAGGAACCTCGCCGAGGCCTGAAACGCGCGTTGGTACTGGATCAGGTCGATCGCCTCCTCGTCGGGGTTGACGCCCGACACCGCCTGCCGCTGCTGCTCGAGCGCGGCGACGACGGCCCCATCCGCGTCGGCGGCGGCGGTGGCGTTGCCCAGGCGGATCGCGCCGCCTTCGACGTGGCGGCTCCAGAAGCCGCTGATGCTCTGGCCCCCCAGCGGCTCGCGGGTGGCGTCCGCAAGGGCGGCGATCGCAAGTGCGTTGCGGTTGTCCTCGTGAAGGTGGTCTTGCGCCGCCGCCACCTTCCGCGGATCCTGCGCGACCAGGTCCGACACCCTCAAGTCGAACGCCGACCGCCCCTCGAAGAACCCGCCAAGCCCAAGGGCCGCGAGCACGCCCGCGGAGTCATCGGTGAACGACACTGCGTAGTCCGGCGTGTCGCCGCCCATCCGCAGCCGACCGTTGGGCAACACCTCGGCCTTAAGATTGGAAATACCATTGATAGACGCCGCCAAGGCAGTGAGCGTGGTATCGTCGCCGCCCAACCCGTCGAGGTCGAGGTCAATCAGGCTGGTGACGCGGGCACCGGTGGACTTCTGCGTCACGTGAACCTGCAGCGAGCCGTCTACGGGCACGGCGGCGAGGCCCGCGGCGGCGTCGTTCAGCGGGAGTGAAGGGTCGAGCACCTGCACCGTGCCGGTGACCTGGTCGTGCAGCTCCAGCCCCTGCCCCGTGGCGTGGGCCTGATTGACCGCGGTGATGAGCTCGCTCGCGAACGTGTCGAGGCTCCCTAAGCCACCGGCCAAATCGCCGTCGCGGAACCGGATCAGCGCGCCGATTTCGCCGCTGCTCACGTCGAGTCGGCTCTTGTCCGCGGAGATCACCAGGTCGCTGACGAGCTGGTTGTCGATGGTGCGGGTGCGAAGTTCCAGCCCCCGACTCTTGCCGTTGATCATCGCCGGGAGCGAGCCTACATACACATCCACGACGCCGCTGTCCCGCTCGATGGTGGAAATATCAATATATCGGGCGAGTTCCTCGAGCAGCACGCCCCGCTCGTCCCGTAGCGGCGTGCCGTATTCGGGCGAACCCAGCCCCGCCTCCTGCGCGGCGATCTGGGCGTTGAGGCCTTGGATGCGGGTGAGCAGCGAGTCGGCGGCATCGGCGGCGACCCCCAGGCGACGCTCCGCCTGATCCCGCAGGTCCAGCAGCCCGCCCCGCAGGCCCTGGATGCCGTCGGCGAGCGTGCGGCCCTCTTCGACGACGAGGCTCCGCAGCGCCAAGTCCTGCGGCCGTGTGGAGAGGTCGCTCCAGGTGTTAAAAAACGCGGCAAGGGAATCGGAGATGTCGCCGTCGCTGAGCTCATTCTCAATCGACTCCACCTGCGTGAGCAGGTCCCGCGTCACGCCCGAGCCCGCGGCATCGGCGATGGCGGAGCGGAGTCGGGCTTCGAGCGCGGTGTCGATCTGCCGCTGGATCGCCTGCACCCGGACGCCCCGACCGGCGAAGACACCGGGACGAATCTCCTCGGGCCGCGCGGGTGCGAGCTCGACTCGCTGGCGGTGGTAGCCGCGGGTGGCGAGGTTGGCGAGGTTGGAGCCCGCGACCTCGATGCCCACCTGCGACGCGAGCAGTCCCGAGCGGCCGATCTGGAGGGCGGAGGAGAGGGGCATGGGGGGAGAGAGGGGCTAAGGGGCAGAGCGAAGAGATTGAAGGAGCGCCGTTTCGTTCTGGCTATGTGCTAACGACAAGGTGCTATCGGCCAGCTGCTAACTACAAGATGCCCTCACCCGACGAGGCTCATGGTGCTCAGGGTGGGGGTGTGGGTGGGTCGGCCACCTCGGGGGGCGTAGTGGGTGGAGCCACGGGCGATTTGGCCCAGGGTGATCAGCAGGCCGTGGGTGTGGCGGAGCAGGGCTTCGGTGGCGCGGCGGGCGATGGTGGTCTCCCGCTGCACCGCGTGCATGACGACGAGCAGCTCATCGCGGAGCGAGACCAGCCGATCGCGGTCCACGGCCGGGAGCGACGCGGCCACGTCGAGCAGGCGGGGTGCCCCATCCGAGGCGCCCCCGTGCGAGGGCGTGGGGAGCAGCGCGAGCGTGAGGTCCCGCCGCCGCCGATCCAGATCACGGGCCCTCTGGAGCACGACCGACTCCCGACCGGCCGCGTCGCGGAGCGCGTGCAGGTTGCCCAGTGTGAACGCGGTCCGCTGTGCCCGCACCAGGTCCAACAGCTCGCCATGGCATGCGATCAATTGACGCAGCACCGCCTCGAGCCGCAACCGTGCGGCGGCACCGGAGCAAGGCAACATCAGGGCGGGCCGCTTCATATCGGCGTTGGTACTATCCATAGATGTCTACCTTCCCGGCTTGGGCCGCGGCGGGGGGAAGCGTCAAGGCGGGCACGGAGGGGGACACGCCCGAAGGTTGTTTGATTCCAGGGGCCCCCGCCGTCGCCCCCGTCAGCCGACGCTCGATCGCATCGACGATGGGCAGTCGGGTCGCCTGCGTGATCCGGTCGGCGAGGATCGTGTCAAGCTGTTGCGCGAACACCTCTTCCCCCTGCCCGCCATGGAACAGATCGCTCTGGAACGGGTCCTCGCGGGCCTGCCGCAAGAGCGGGTAGAGCAGCGTCGACGCGACCAGCTCGCGGGCGGCGGTGCGGGCTGGGTTCAGGTCGGGGGGCATGGGGATCCCTAAGAAACGTGGATCGAAAACGGACCGCAGGGAACAACTTTCCTGGGCGTCGGTGGGGATCCAGTAGTTATTCCGACACCATCTGGGCGTGGAGTTTGCCCGAGCGGTGGATCAGCTTGAGGATCGCGATGCGGTCCTCGGCCGGGACGCGGAGCTGGTTGAACGCGGCGAGCAGGTCGGCGAGCTTCGCCCCGCCCCGGCGGTCGGGGTCGAGGGCGACGAAGGTGTTCACCTGCACCTCCGGGTTCTCCAGCGTGGCGGGCAGGGGCGGCACGATGGTGGTGATCGTGAGGCCCTTGTGCGAGATGATCACCGGGTCCAGCTCGACATCGCCCGAGACGACGATCGTGCCGGTGCGTTCATTGATGACGACGCGGGCGGCGGTGGAGACCTGGCTGGCGTCGATATAGCTCTGCATGATCGTGCTGATGAACGCTGCCGGGTCGCGTCGATCCGCTTCGGGCACGACCACGACCACGTTCCGCGGATCGACCGCCCGCGCCACAGCCGGGCCATCGGGCGACATCAGCCCGTTGACGAGGCTCGCGATGTTGTTGGCGGTGGACCAGGAGGCGCGGTCGGGGTGGATCACGAGTTGGAGCCTGCCCAGGTCGTCCACGTTGCTGGTGAGCACATCCCGCGTGACCTGCGCCCCGTCCTCGATCACGCCGACGGTGGGCACCTCTTCATCCTCGAGCACCACCGCGCCCTCGGCGAAGGCGAAGACCGGGGCGTCGGGCGTCGGCCCGACCATCGGCACCATGAAGAGCCGCCCGCCCCGCAGGCTCGCTGCCGCCCCCACGCAGGCGACATGGACCGCGATGCGGTCACCCTCCCGCGCCCCGGTCTCGGGCAGCTCGGCGACGAGCGAGACGAGGGCGACGTTGTCGGCGTCGCGAAGCTCGTAGGCGACCACGGTCGGGTCGACGAGTCGGCTGATCACCTGCGCCAGCGGCCGCATCGCCGGGCCAAAGTCGCCCCCGTCCCCAGTGCCGTCGAGCCCGACGACAATCCCCATGCCCACCAGCTTCCCGGTCTGGGACCCCTGGAGCCGCACGATGTCTTCAATCTGCACGCCTCGGGCATGGGGGGTGAAGGCCAGCGCAGCAATGATCGCCAGCGCGGCAGGCGGTGCGCAAAGCCTGCGGGGGCGGCGTTGCGGGAACGGGTTGAGAAGCGGTCGGCGATGCGGCATGCACTGATGGTTGCAAGGGGGATGCCACGGCCACGGTGAGGGGGCGCGGTGGGTGTTGGTGATCTTGGGATGCCCTTCTCCCCGCTAAGCGGCAAGCGGCTTGGGCGATCAGAAGTTGAAAATACCTTCAAGCAGCTTGGTGATCACGCCCTTCTTGATCGCCTTGCGAACCTCGCCACCGTGCTGCTTGTTGACGTGCAGGTCGTGGAGCTGGGTGGAGAGGACGGTGTTGTCGGCGGCGATGTCGTCGACGCGGCAGGTGCCGGTGACGATGAGCAGGGCGGCCTCGTTGTCGGTCTGGATGAACTTGCGGGACTCGAGCACGATCGTACCGTTGGGCTTGATATCAATGATGCGGGCCTGGAGGCGTGTGGTCATCGTCTCGCGGCGGCGATACTGGCCCTCGCCTTCCCAGTCGTGGTCGTACTTGACGCCGAGCTTGGGGTTGCCCAGTGGGAAGTTGTTGGGCCGCAGGCGGAAGTTCATCAGGTCGCCCAACTGAAACTTGGGGAAGTCGGTGATCTCGCCCTCGAACCCGGTCTTCCGCTGCGTTTCCAGGGAGGAGTCGATGTCGGTGGTGCTGGTCTCGCGGACGATGATGGTGACCAGGTCGTGCAGCGAATACTCCGCGGGCTCGGGTATGGGCACCGCGAGCAAAGAGGCGGCGGCGATGTTGGGGTTGAGCAGGCTCCGCGCCCGGCTCTGACGAACGCTGCGGGAGAGTGGGGCATCGAGCACCGATGCGAGGTCGCGGGGCGTCACCGCGGCGGGTGCGGCCTCGGCGGCGGCCGCGGGCGGGGGAGCGGTCGGACCCGCTGCATAAAGCGAAGAAGGCTGCGCAACGCAGGGAGCGGCGACGCAAAGAAACGTAGCGGCGGTGAGAATGTGAATACCAGCGGTGTCGTGATGCATGGCGGGGGGTACCCAATGATGTCTGCGAATGAAACGTAGTTTGACTCTCGCGGTTTCAGATAAAAACTGGTCTGGTCGGAGTCGTGACTGTCAGATTATGAAGCGGGCCAAGACGGCCCGGCCATCAAATCTTTCGAGGCTCCGAATGGTCGGGTTCAGTCCTGCGTCACCTCCACCCGCGCGAGGCGTCGGGCGGCGACGGTGGCGGTGTACTCTTCCCGCGTGCCCTCGTTGCGTAGTCGCACCACCTCGCCGTCGCCGCCGTCGCTCATGGCGCGGGCGACCGTACGGATGATGAGCGAGCCTGCGGTCGCCTCGACGGTGATGAGCTCGCCCCGACGGATCAGCAGCGGCACCTCGAGGTCCCGTCGCTCGACCGGCTCGCCCACCCCCAGCGCCCGGGCGGCCCGCTGGCCGACCAGGTCCTCCGCCCGCGACAGGGGCCGGGCGTCGATCGGGACGACAACCTCCGCGAGCTCGATCGAGTCCGCGGGGATCAGGTCGCCCCGCCGCACCGCCCGGGTCAGCACCGCGGCCCGCGCCCGCTGCCGCAGTGTGGGGCGGAGCTCGATGGGCGCGGCGGTGGCGTCGCGGGTGGGTCGCAGCAGCACACGGGGCCGGGCGTTGAGTCGCTCCTGCACGAGCTCAATGGCTTGCTCCATGTGATTCATGTCCGGGCCCATGAGCGTGGCCTCGTCCCGCTGTGTCCAATCCACGATCAGGGCAGCGGGTTCGACGCCCGCGGCGGCCGCGAGGGCGGCCCGGATCTGGTCCGGCAGGGTTGGTTGAACAACGACGGGATCGACCGGGACAGCGGCGATTGCGTGACCGGTGGGGTTCGCCGAAGCGGTGTGCGCGACCGCGGCGAGTGGTGCGTCGGCCGGTTCCTCCTGCCGCACCAGCTCGCACGCGACGTAGCCCGTGAGCGTGACGGCCGCGGGGTTGACGCCCGCCTCCTGGAGAGCCGCCCGCACGTCCTCCAGGGTCACCGCCGAAGCGTCACGGTCGCCGCCTTCGCGGATGACCAGGGCCGCCAAGCCCCCGGCGTCATCGCCGCGGATCCGAGCGATGTCGCCGAGGGTGATGGGGCCGACCCCCACCGCAGCCGTTTGCCGCACCGCGATCTGAGCAGAGACCGCGGACGTCTCGCCGTACGCAGCCCCACCGCCGACGCTCCCAAGCGTCATGAGCGTAATCAGAAGCGTGATATACCGGCTGCGATGGAGGCGGTTCATGGGTTATATACCTTGATGTGTGGGTTGGAAAATTCTGATCTTCAGCGAGCGGCGTCGGCCGCGAGGTCGATGATTCATATCAACGCGCCGCCGCTTGTTGTTATCGTCACTTGGTTGCCGCCGCGGGGGCCTGACGGCCTCCGCTCAACCTCATTGGGTGAGGGTGTTATCGCCGGAGGTTGCTGATGACCTGGAGGACTTCGTCGGCGGCCTGAATGGTTTGACTGTTAAGCTCGAAAGCCCGCTGGGTTTTGATCAGGCCCACGAGTTCTTCGACGGGGTCGACGTTGGAGGATTCGATGAAGTGCTGGAGCACGGGGCCGAGACTGTCTTCCCCCGGTGCCCCGGTGATGGGCGGGCCGGAGGCGGGGGTTTCGACGAAGCGGTTGCCCCCGATGCGTTTGAGGCCGGCGGGGTTGACGAAGTCCGCCAGCTCGATTTGGCCCACCTGGGCGGGCTGGATCGCGCCGGGCTGCATCACGCTGACGGTGCCGTCGCGGCTGATCGATATGCTGGTGGCGTCGACGGGGATGTTGATCGGGGGCTCGAGACGTGAGCCGGAGGAATTCCCCAGCACCAGCTCGCCATCGGGGTTGCGAAAGAAATTGCCCGCACGGGTGTATCCGATCCCGGTGCCCTCTTGTTCGAGGGTACGTACCTGGAAGAAGCCATCGCCCTCGATCATCATGTCCAGGTCGTTTCCGGTTTGTATAGGCGAACCTACTTCGAATTTGGGCTGGGTATCGGAGACGCGGACACCCAGGCCGACTTGTATGCCCGCGGGTGGGGCGTCGCCCGCTGCGTTTTCGACGCCGGGCTGGAGTTTGTGTTGGTAGAGCAGGTCTTCAAAGTTGACGCGTTGTCCCTTGAAGCCGATGGTGTTGACGTTGGCGATGTTGTTAGCGCGGACGTCGATCTCGGTGGAGAGCGCGGAGAGGCCGCTGGCGGCGGTATGAAGGGCGATGGTAGCCATGTTGGACGGATCGTTGGTAGTGTGTTAAGCAGAGATTAGGCGACACGGCCGAGGGTGTTGACGGCCCCATCCATCATTCCATCGTGGTACTTGATCATCTGTGCGTTGGCGGTGGCGGCTCGGGTGGCGTCGGTGATCTGCATGAGGGTGCGGATGGGGTCGACGGCGCTGCCCTCGACCATGCCCGCCTCGACCCGAGGCTGAGTGATCAAGGTGGGAACGTAGCCCGCGGGGGTGTCGAGCTGCCCCCTGCCCCGCTTCACCAGGGGCACCTCGGCGGGCACGCCGACGACGGCGAGCTGGGCGACGGGTCCGCCCGCCTGCCAGATGCGGCCGGTGGGGTCGATGCGGGCGGGGGCGTCGGGGGTGAGGGTGATGGGCTGGCCGCCGGTGTCGAGCACGGGCAGGCCCGAGCGGGTGGTGAGATTGCCGTCGGGCGACATGCCGAAGCGGCCGTCGCGGGTGAGCCGGGTGTGGGCGTTGCCGGTGGCGGGGTCGGTGGAGCGGACTTGGAAGTAGACGTTGGGGTCGGCGAGGGCGGCGTCGAGGGGGTTGTCGGTCTTCTCGAGCGGACCGACGTCGCGGCTGACGAGTTGCGGGCCGGCGAGTGCCCCGCCGCCCAGGCGGTCGAGCAGGTGTTGGGAGGCGCCAAAGGCGGCGGGGTCTTCGAGTGCCTCGACGGGGCGTTGGGTGATGGTGGGTATGTCGGGTTTGAAGCCGACGGTGTGGACGTTGGCGAGGTTGTTGGCGAGCACATCCTGGCGGTAGGAGCTGGTGAGCGTGCCCGACGCGGAGAGGTAGAGGCCGTAGTTCATCGGGTCACCTCGGCGTGCGGGGTGAGCGGAGCGGAGGTGCCGCGACGAGCGACCTCATGGCGATGGGCCGCGGCCGCGAGTCGGGCGAGGCGGGCGATGCCGCCGCCCAGGTCCCCCCGCGCCCGGTCGGCGGCGAGCAGATCCAGCCAGCGGGTGGTGCCGCGGGGCGGTGTCGTGGTGGTGGTGGTGGCGGATGGGGGCGGCTGCGTCATCGAAGGAAGAGGACGCAACCTCCATGCCAGGGGGGGCCACTGGTCGCGGGGGCGGGAAACGGCGGCCAGTGTCTATCGCGGGGCGTGGTAGAAGGGCGTGACGCAGCGCAAGGCTTGCCGTGTCGCGCAAAAATGGCGTGAGGCTTGCTCCCACCCCATTCCACCTCTGGACGCCTGACGAGATGAAATCGCTCCCTTCATAGCCCGGCCATTTTGGGAGGGCGGATGGGCGAACAACGTGAGGCTGTGAAAATTCGTGGCGGGACGAGAAGAAGCGGGGGCCGCAAGCGGCTCGGCTCAACATCAAAGCGGTTTGACGCGGCAGCGACTACAAATGTAGCGGCCGCATCAACTTGGCGGCTCGTTACTGCGGCATCTGCAGCGTCGTTCCCACCAGCAGCCGCTTGGGGTCGACGCGGGGGTTGAGCGAGGCGATCTCCTGCCACCGCTTGCCGTCGCCTAGCTGGCTCTGGGCGATCGACCAGAGCGTGTCGCCCTTGCGGATCGTGTAGCCGCCGCCGCCTGTCATGGGAGCGGGCGGGTCCAGCGACGATCCCGCCTCATCCATCGACGGGGCGTCAAGGTAGGGATCGGACCCGATCGGCCCGCTGTAGGGGTCGCCGATGTAGACGGGTTGCCCGCCCATGTCGGGCGAGCCGGTACCCGCACCCGCACCCCCGCGACCGTAGGCGGAATAGTTCGTCGGCGGAGGAGGCGGCGCCTGGCCGACGTCGGGCTGCTTCGTGGGCCTCTTCAGGATCGAGCAGCCGCCAGCACCGAGCGCGAGCGGGAGGGCGAAGGCGGCGGCGAGAGCGATGAAACGGCGGGTGGCGGAATGTGGCATGGCAGCGTCCAACGGGTGAGCGGAACCCCCGTGTTGTACCCGATCCCACGCGTCCGGGCAACGCAGCCAGGGCGGACCCGACAGCGTGCGTATCTTGAATTGTGTGTCTCAAGTCTGAAACCTGAGATTTCAAATCCCGGACCTCAGCTTTTGCATTCGCCCTACCTCATCCCGCCCCCCCTCACTCCGCCACCACCAACCGCCCCCCCAGCGCCTCCCGCCACGCCGCGTCGACGCCCGCGTCGGTCACGACCTCATCCACATCCGTCACCGGGCACACCCGCACCAGGCTCTTGCGGCCGAACTTGCTCGAATCCATCAGCATCACGCTCCGTCCCGCCTGCTCGATCATCACCTGCTCGATCCGTGCCATGTCGTGGTTCAGGTTGTACCCCGCCGCCTTGAGCCCCTCGCCGAAGATGCCCGCGAGGCTGAAGAAAAGCAGGTCCGCGTGCAGGTGCTGCAGCGTGTCGGTCGCCACCGGCCCCAGCGTCACCTCCGTCCGCGGGTACAGCCGCCCGCCGATCATCAAGAGCTCGACGCGGTCATCGTCCTTAAACTGATTCGCGATCGACAGCGAGTTGGTCACCACCTGCAGCGGCCGGGCCGCGATCTGCTCCGCCGCGAGGATCACGGTGCTCCCGCCATCGAGCAGCAGCGTCATCCCCGGCTCCACCAGCGACGCGGCGTACGCCCCGATCGACCGCTTCGCCTCCACCCGCTCCCGCATCCGACCCGCCAGCGCCACCGTTGGCCCGGGCCTCTCCCGGCCCCCCGTATAAACCGCGCCGCCATGCGTCCGCTCCACCTGCCCCCGCCTCGCCAAAGCCTCCAAGTCCCGCCTCACCGTCGAACTCGACACCCCCACAAGCGACGCCAACTCCTCCAACTCCGCCGTCCCCCGCTCCTGCAGCAGCTCTAGCACACGATGTTGACGATCAATGATGAGCATACCAGGGCAGATTAACCGCAGAAACCCGAAGGGGGCGGAGAAACGCAGAGAAATTCACATTCAATCATTCATCACAGGCTCCGACTCGGAAATATTGACGGCGAGCATCGGCTGTTGAATCTTGCGAAATCTTATCTTCTCAAAATCGCCGCTGGCACCCACTCACCTTCTCCGTGACCCTATGCCCCCTCCGCTCCTCCGCGGCTACCTGCGAATCCGCGGGTCCCGGAATACATCCAGCTCATCCCGGCTCGTGCTCGAAAACTCGCTGATCACCGCGCCCTCGTCCCCCGCCTGAAACCAATGCCACGTGCCGGGCGAAATCGTATACTGCTCGCCAGGCCTCATGGTAATCTCATGCCACACCCGGTAATGCCCCTCGCTCCCCGTCGGGGGCGATGCCTTGGGAGACACCGTTGGCTCGCCCTCGACATACAAATACACCTCACCCGTCCGACACCGGAAGGTCTCCCGCTTCCCCGGCCCCACGCCCGGGCCCTCCGGGATCGGCGGGTGCTTGTGCTCCGGGCACGTTTGCCCCGGCAGCATCACCAGCTCCTTGGCACAGTATGTTTCGTTGTTGACATAGGTCACCAGCAGCAGCCCCTCCTCCTCGAGCCGACCCAGACCAAAGTCCGCGACCTCAATGTCGGCACGCTCCTCGTCGGTCAGCGTGATGCCCGCGGCCGCGAGGACATCGGCGGCAACGGCGCGGGGGTCGGAAGGGGTGCTCATCATCACAGTATATAGCCCGGCCGTCTCCGTCGGTCATTCGTGCTTCTTCTTAGATTCGACCCAACGCCACATTCAACCGCTCCAGATTCCGCCGCACCTTCTCGGGGAGATCGCCACCCCGCCCGTCGACGGCGGCTGACGTCGGCTTCGTCGGGTGGGGCGAACCCGCCGCTGGATTGGGCACCACGCTCGACACAACCGCCCTACTCCGCCGCTTCCCCCTCGCATCGGCCGACTCGTTGTAGCTGCTCACCGTGTCGCTCACCTTCATGTCCTCCTCCAGCGGGCGGTGCGGCTCGATCTTCATCCGCTCCAGGTCGCCGTGGTACGCCCGAACCGCCTCTTTGGGAGTCTCCTCACCGTCGGCGATGTGACGAAGGTGCGCGATGAACGCCCGCTGGTCCTCCGCGTTGTTGATCTTTCGGCCATACAACGCCACCTTCGCCCCGTGCTGCTTCGCCTCGTGCAACATATGAAACGCGTCGAACGTCGTCCCCGCGGACCCGCCAAGGATCCCCGGGATCAGATGCGGGTCGTAGGTGGCGATCTGCTCCATGGCCGCGGGGCCGTGGTAGACCATCTTGAGAAATACAGGCCGACCCGCCCGAGCCACCCCCGCCAACGTACGCACGATCATGTCGTTGATATACCGCCCCAGGTCCGCCGGGCACGCCCCGCCGCAGTCGTTGGGGTCGAACACTTCCAGGAAATGCCGAAACCCCTTCCGCTCCGCATCCAGGCGGAACTCGCGGTACCGCTCGAGCGTCTGCAGGTCCCGCTCGAGGTCGTTGTTGAAGGTGACGCTGTACAGCCCGAGGTCCGCGCCGCGGGTCCGCTCCCCGGGCGTCGGGTCGAGGTGGCCCGCCATCGCGTGGTCGAGGTCCGCGGTGCGGAACGGCCGACTCGCGCGGGTCGGATAGACACCGCCCTGGGCGAGGTGGATCTCCGTCGTATCGTTCGCGCGGATTGCGGGGGTGACGTGGCTGTCGTCGTAAATACCCTCATCCATCGTCAGCACCTCACACGTACTGACGCTCATCAACATGATGTCGATCAGCCCCTGCTCGACGTTTTGCCGAATCTGCGCGCGATACTCCGCTAGCGTGCGGTACCTGCCGTTGGCAGCCTGCGCCTCCCGCCAGTCCTGCCCCGTCGCGGCGATACCAAACGCCATGTCCGCGTCCTTGGCGTCGGCGAGGATGAAGTCGCCACAGGACGGGTCGGCGTGAATGGCGGCGAGTTTGGTATCCAGAGATTTGTTCATGTTTGGTTATGTAGCCGGGCCGTCTCGGCCCGGTTTCTGCTGCGTTACGCCAGGGACTTCCACGTCTCGTCCAGAGCAGCCGCCGACGCACGCAGCGACGACGCTTCCTTGGGCCAAAGCTCGACCTCGTGGGCATGGACCACGCCCCCGCGGCCGACGGTGGTGGGGAGGCTCAGGCATGTGCCCTTCAAGCCGTGATGCCCGTTCATGCGGGTCGAGACGGGGAGGATCGCGCCGCGGTCGAGCGCGATGGCGTGGATCACCTCCGCGATGCTCACGCCCACCGCGTAGCCCGCGCCGCCCTTTCGCCGGATCACCTCGGCCCCGCTGCCCTGGGTCCGCTTGAACAGGTCGATCTGTTTTGAGACGTCCATCATCTTGGTCAGCGACATCCCCGCGACGGTGGCGGTGGACCACGCGGGGAACATGCTGTCGCCGTGCTCGCCCAGGATCATCGCCTTGACCTGCGTGGGCGGGAGCTTCATCTCCGCGGCGATGAGGCTGCGAAAGCGGGCGGTGTCGAGCACGGTGCCCAATCCCATTACGCGGGCCGGGTCCCAGCCGAGATGCTCGATGGCGAGGCGGGTGAGGATATCAACAGGATTGCTTACGACGAAGATAATTGCGTTCTTATCAAGCCGCGAGGTGCGGAGTTCTTCCAGGATTGATTTGAAGATCGAGACATTGCGATTGATTAGGTCGAGCCGGGACTCATCGGGCTTGCGGCGGGAGCCCGCGGTGATGCAGACCACGTCGGCGTCGGCGGCTTGGGAGGCGGGGCCTGCGGTGATGAGCTGGTCCGCGGCGATGGATGAGCCGTGGAGCAGGTCGAGGGCCTCCCCTTGAGCGAGGTCTTCATTTGCATCGACGAGATGGATGCCGCGAACGATCCCGCCGAGCTGGAGCGCATAGGCCGCGTTCGACCCGACGCGCCCGCCGCCGCCGATGATAGAGATTTTGATGGGCATGAGTTTGCTGGGTGCGTGTGCGCGGGCGAGCCGAGTTGGATGGAGATGGCTTCTCACTCCGCTATGTATTCTCCGGAGTGACCATCTTCATATGCGACGTTAAGGGAGGTGTCACGCTTGCCATCACGGAGCTGATAGACCATTATTTTGCGGGGGCTATAACTAAGTGGAGAACCGGGGTTGGCGAGTTCGTATCCGGGGTTGTCCCCAGTAAAAGGGTTCTCGATCGTTTCTTCAAATGTTCCATATGCCCCCGCTTTTGATGTGTACGATCGTAGGTCTTGAAGGGTATTTGGCAGGTTGTTGTCGTGTTCGTGAGCGTAGAGAATCGCCGCGCCAGCGAGCACGGTCTGAGCGAGGTTTGCTTGTAACCTGGCTTTCTCGCCGCCACCGCAGGCGGTGAGAGCCAAGAAGAGTAGGCCGAAGGCGGCAGTGACGATGGAGTGGCGGTATCGGTTCATGGGGTTTCACAGGTTCAGTATTGACGAATGAATGGTCCGCCACAGGGGTGGGAACGTATCCAAGGGTCATCTCGGGCGGGGTGAGCATATCAGGTGCTGGCCATGATTTGGTCGGTGATGAGTTGGACCATCTGTTCGAGGGCCTCGTCGGTGGGGGGTTCGGGTAATGGTCCAGAACCGATGGAAGAGCTGGCCGCTGAAGCGGCATCCGCCGGGGCGGAGCGGGGGGGTGGGGGCTGTGTCTTGGATTGAGGGCGGACGTCGAACATCGTCAGGAATGGTTCGTTGTCGCTGCCGACGCAGCCGTCGGGGGCGCAGGTGAGGCGGGGGTCTTTCATACCGAACTGCTGCTTGACCTGGAGCAGCTCCGTCATCTGGTCGGGGGTCAGCATATTCACTTTACCGATCTGCTTGACCAGAAGGAGGATGCGGCAGTAGGCGTCGAGGATTTCGAGTTTGTAGTAGGTGTCGATCAGGGTTTTGTCAAAGCAGACCGAGCCGTGGTTGCCCATGAGCAGCGAATTGGTGTGTTCATCGATGAGGGGGAGGAGGGAATTGGGCAGGTCGTGGGTGGAGGGGGTGGCGTACTTGGCGGTCTTGACGCGGCCGAGGAATACCTCGGCCTCGGGATGAATGCCCTCGGGGAGGGGGATGCCGGCGATGGCGAAGGCGGTGGCGTGGGGGGGGTGGCTGTGGATGACGCTACCGACGTCGGGGCGTTTGTGGTAGATCGCGAGGTGGACCTTGATTTCGCTGGAGGGCTTGCGGCCGCGGGGGTTGGGCTCGGCCTGCTTGCCCTCGGCGTCGCAGGTGATGATGTCGTCGGTGTCGAGGAACCCTTTGCTCAGGCCCGTGGGCGTGCAGAGGAAGCGGTCCTCCCCGATGCGGACGCTGTGGTTGCCCTCGTTGCCGGCGCAAAAGCCTTTGAGCCAGATACGGTGGCCGATGTCGCACATCTCTTTTTTGATTTTCCAGGTGGGGGGCATGTTCGTTCTCATAAAGCCGCGACCGGTGGTCGCGGGGGGTTTTCGCGGCGCGACCGGCGGTCGCGGCTTTATGGCGGTTTTATAGGTCCAGGGTATCGAGGATGGCGGCGTTGTAGGCGTCAATGGGGACGCGGGCGGGGTGGAATGGGACGGCGGCCTCGCGGCCCTCGCTGACGGCGATGAGCTGGCCGGGGCCCGCGCCGAGCTGGTCGAAGACGAC
>PPFU01008728.1_pt1 | contig 19135 bp, 14 predicted proteins | sample 1535991 | NCBI WGS metagenome assembly PPFU01 (sample SAMN04901290, study PRJNA319586) | Hypolithon metagenome, whole genome shotgun sequencing project. | isolation source: Antarctic Hypolithon | place: Antarctica: Miers Valley | collected 2014
CGCGCCGCTCGCGGTTTGCTCGGCGGCGCTGGTTTTCACAAGCCTCTCTTTCATCCCGAGCGCGACCGGCGCGAGTGCCTCATTCTCAAGGGACGCCATAACGAACATGGTCGCCCTGGAGCTATTCACCCCCGACGTGGGGATGCCGGGCGCCGAAATAGACACCGAACTCGCTTCAATAGACCCCCCGGTGGATACCGAGCTGGTCCCGACACCCGAAACCAAAAAGCGGAACGTGGTCATGGTCTTTATGGAGTCGACCCGCGCCCAGTCGACCACGCCGTACAAGAAGGATCTAAAAACCACCCCCTTTCTAAACGAGTTGTCGAAAGAGAGCCTGGTCGCGGAGAGGGCATACTCCGTCGTGCCTCACACGTCAAAAGCCCTGGCCGCCACGAACTGTGGTGTCGCCCCTTCACTAGACACGGAGAATACCGAAGCGGAGCCCGGCGCCATACCCGCGCAATGCCTGGCGGACCTACTGAAGCAGCGAGGTTACAACACGGCCTACTTCCAATCGGCCACCGAGGAGTTCGAGCAGCGCAGCGAGCTGGTAGATAACTTCGGTTACGAAGACTTCTTTCCCGTAGACTCCATGGAAAAGCAGGGCTTCGAAGAGGCCAACTACTTCGGCTACGAAGACGACATCATGCTGGAGCCGAGTCGGGATTGGCTACAATCAAATAGCGAAAAGCCGTTTCTGGCGACCTACCTGACGGTTACGCCCCACCACGATTACATCGTTCCGGATCGGTACGGGGAGAAGAGATTCTCGGAAGACGAGGAGTTAAACGACTACCTGAACACCCTTCGCTACCAGGATTTTTTCCTGAAGAACCTCTTCGACCAGTACAAAGAAATGGGTCTATATGAGGATACTATCTTCGTTGTTTTGGGAGATCATGGGGAGGGGTTTGGGGAACATGGTTTCCGTCAGCACGACAACACCATCTATAACGAGGGCGTTCGCATACCGCTCATAGTCCACGATCCACAACGCTTCCAAGAGGGCCGAAAGGTCGAAGCCCCCGTCGACGAGTTGGATGTCTTGCCGACCGTAACAGACCTTCTCGGGTACAGGATCGAGGGTGGCATCTATCCGGGCTCGTCACTACTATCGCCGCCAGAAGACCGGCATCTGATGCTGAGCTGCTATCAGAAGAACCGCTGCCTGGCTAGCATAGATGGGGACGAGAAATACATCTATTACTACAACGATAAAGAAGACGAGTTCTTCGACCTCTCAAAAGATCCCAACGAGAAAAACAATATCGTCGACGAGCAGCCGAAAGAGAAGCTTTTGGACCTCCGGTACGAGTTGCTTGCCTGGCAGGCTAAGGTGGATGCGACCTACGAACAATGGCTCTACGGCTCACGGCCCTAAGGTGGGGAGTCTCCGGCAATTTCGGCCAACATCCCCTAGACTGTTTTCCGGTCAAACAGTGATTTAGCAACCTTCGAGGAGGATGGATGTCAGGCCTAATGGAAGGCAAGAAAATACTGGTAACCGGGGTCCTGGATCGCCGCTCCATAGCATATTCCGTGGCGCTCCTAGCCCAGGAACAGGGGGCGGATATAGCCCTCTCCGGCTTCGGCCGCGCCGCCTCCCTCACTCGCCGCACGGCCAAGAAACTAGACCCCGAACCACCCGTCCTCGAACTCGACGTGAACAACCCCGGAGACATCGAAGCCGTCGCCAAAGACCTCGAAGACCGCTGGGGCAAGCTGGACGGAATAGTCCACGCCATAGCCTTCGCCCCCGAGGACGCCCTGGGCGGAAACTTCCTGACCGCAGAATGGCCCTCGGTCGCCACGGCGGTCCAGACATCCGCCTACTCTCTAAAAGCACTCTCCGTCGGGCTCGCCGATTTGATGGGCCCCGGCTCCTCAGTCGTCGGCCTGGACTTCGACGCCCGGGTCGCCTGGCCCGCTTACGACTGGATGGGCGTCGCCAAGGCGGCCCTGGAATCCACCTCCCGCTACCTTGCCCGCGACCTCGGGGAGCGTGGCATCCGGGTAAACCTCGTCTCCGCCGGCCCGATAAAGACTTTGGCCGCGAAAGGCATCAGCGGCTTCGAGGGAATAGAAAGCGAGTGGGAACGTCAGGCTCCGCTGGGCTGGGTCGCCACCGACCCGGAGCCTGTCGGCCGGGCCGTGGTCAGTTTGCTATCGGACTGGTGGCCCGCGACTACGGGAGAGTTGATCCACGTGGACGGCGGCTACCACGCGATGGGAGCCCCGATCAGGTAAGCCGCCGGAGTAGTCTCAAATTGAAGGGATAATCATGATAAATGTTCGGATACCGCACCTGGGCTGGCTCATCGCGTGCCTGGCGACGCTGGCAACGCTAGCGGGAGCCTGCGACTCTACCCGGCAGTCGGGCGAATCCGGACCGGAGACTGCGAGCACGACGCCCACGGAGGCCGAAGCCTCCCAAGAAATCCCGAGAACTCGACCCGCCACCTCGGAAATAACCCGGAGCACCGCGTCCGGGAGCACCCGCGCAAGTAAGGAGACCAACATGGCTTTGATCTCAGCGGTACGCAATGGTGATGCCCGGGAGGTAGAAAAACTATTGGAGCGGGGCGCGGACGTTGATGCCCGTACCGAGACCGGCGCGACCGCCCTAATCGCCGCGTCTTACGGAAACCATCTGGAAGTTGCCGATTTGCTGATCAATGCCGGCACGGACGTCAACGTAAAAGATCAAACCCAGCAGAGCGCATATTTGATCTCCACCGCCGAAGTCGGCGACGACCCTCGCCTGCTGAAGCTGACGCTGCGAAATGGCGCGGCCATCCGGAGCCTCGATAGTTACGACGGCACGGGGCTTATCCGGGCGGCGGACCGCGGGTACGTCGATATAGTCCGGGAGTTGCTAAAGACCGATATCAACGTGGATCACGTCAACAACCTCGGCTGGACGGCCCTGCTGGAGGCAATAATCCTCGGCGACTGCGACGCCCGTCACACCGAGATTGTGCAGCTTCTCGTAGAGGCCGGGGCCGACGTGAACCTGGCCGACGGCGACGGGGTTACTCCGCTCCAACACGCCCGCAAGCCGGGCTGCGAGGAGATCCGCACTATCTTACAGGACGCCGGCGCAGCGTAACGAGGCCGGTCGCAAACGCCTCAGCGGCGGGCGAGTGAGGCAAATTTGGTGTACTGCTCCAGCCAGGCGAGCTGGGTCTTGCCGGTCGGACCATTACGGTGCTTGCCGACTATAACCTCGGCAATACCCTTGTCGTCGGAATCGGGGTTATAGTACTCGTCGCGGTAGAGGAACATCACCATGTCTGCGTCCTGCTCAATGGCACCTGAATTGTGTGTTATCAAGCCATCAACGTAGAAATTGTGCAGGTCTCCCACTGTAAGATCGTAGGTCTTCTCCTTCCCGCAAGGTGTCACTGACGCGACTTCGTCCCAGGTCAGGTCGCTGTGGGCAATATCCCTCAACCATTCGAGGTTCAGGCGCTCTGCCAAACCGGTGGCCGTCGCGCGCGACATTTTCTTTCCCTGCTCACGCCAACCCACGTCGGCGTGAGATAGCCCTTCTCGTTGCCGCAGTTCGTTGATTTGAGTATTCACGGACAACGGCAGACGGTCGATGCTACCGGCGTCATTTCGCTTCTCGTCCACGAACGAAGAAACCGCCTTTTCGTGTTTGGTTCCGAGAAAGCCTACACGCTCCAGGAAAGCACCTACCTCGGAGCGTTCCTCAAGATACACGACGTAGCCGACACTATTGCTGGTCCTGTAGCCTGAAGCCGCGTGGTTGAGCGTATGTATAGAGGAACGGATGCCTAGTCGGATCAACAGCTCTTGCACGTCTCGGGCTAGCTGTTCGCTAATAGTCGCTAGACGAACGTACGATCTCGAAACCCTCTGAGAAAAGGAGCCGTCGGCGTGAAACAAGCCACGTAGCAAAGCTACGATGGCTTCGTGACTCCAACCAAAAACGCATTCGGGTATGTGCTTGTCGCGTCCGGTATAGCCCCAAGCTCCAATTTCGCGCAGCCAGGAAGTCAACGGGTTTTTGCCCGCTCCACACATCCTGCCTGTCGTAAATACAACCTTCAACGCCGTGGTGTTCCCCTGATGCTCGGGCTTAATAGCGGGACTCAAACCAAAAGAGTCACGGCCGAGCGCCGCCGCAACCTCAGCTTCATCACGGGTCGCTACGGTGAGCGAAGTGCTACCACCGAGCCAGCCGTCACCCAGCAACCATCCAAGGAGTAACGCCCGGGCTGGTTCTACCTTAGTAGCGTTCGCCGGTTCAGGTAACCGGCGTGGGGACGCCACATAGTCGCCTGGCTGTAACTCCTCCACCTTGGTCCATCCAGTGTCGAGCATAACCTTGTGTCCGCCGCTGGCTCGTAAAACACGCCCTTGGCGCGTGCGCACTTCGTAGATGGATTTCTCGCCTGTCTCCCAGACATCCTCGATCGGCCGTTTGTGGAGCTTCAGATCCTGCCCCACACTCCATACGTTCGGCCTGGAGTCCCGCTCGGCGATGTCTTCCATCCGCAATCGTAGTCCGGTGTCCGCATCAGTTATCAACGCGCTACCTGGGAGGCAATCGCGCAAATCCGATAGCAGGGGCCGTTTATCGTGGCGCTGTTCGACGGCCCGGGAGAGCTGGGCTATCGCCAGGACCGGCACATCGAGGTCACGGGCGAGAACCTTTAACCCGCGGCTGATCTCTGCTATCTCCTGCTGGCGGTTGTCGCGGGCATTGCCGACCATGAGCTGCAGATAGTCAACCACCACGAGTGAGAGTGGCACCTCGCCCTGGGCATTCAGCCGGCTCGCTAGCCGCCGGACCTTTGCCCGCATCTCCATCAGTCCCACGCCGGCGGTGTCGTCGATCCAGATGGGAGCCCGACTGACTTCGTTGACGCCCCTGACCAGCTTGGGCCAGTCCTCAGCCTTGACGTTGCCGCTACGGAGGTCTTGTGTAGCGATCCGGGTCGTCTGGGAAATCAGGCGCTGGACTAGCTGTTCCTTGCTCATCTCCAGGCTGAAGATCGCCACGGGCAACCCATTTACCCCGGCGGCGTGCCAGATCGCATTGAGAGCCATGGCCGTGTTGTGAACGCAGATGTCGTTGGCGACGAAGTTGTGGGTCCCGGGAACGGTAAGATCGTAGACCTGCTCCACGCCAAGCGGCTCTATGCTGACGACCTCATCCCAATAGACATCGCTCTCTGCAAGATCCCGCAGGCGTCGGTCGTCGAGCGCCTCTGCAAAAAGGGACATCCGCGATCTCGACAATGCCCGGGTCCCTACGTGGAGGTTGTGCCCCTTGCCGAAACCCATCCTCCAAGCTAGAGAACTCCAAGATTCTCCCCCACGGGCCTCATCCACGAGCTTCCACGACTCCCGGGGAAAGAGGTCTCGATTGACGTGGGGCCGCCGACCTTCGAGTGTCCGGCGCACACCTCCGACGGCATCTTCCTTGCCGAATATTCCGACTTCGGAAATAAATTCGCGGATTGAGTCAGCGTCCGTAATATTTAGCTGGTAGGCTACCCGCCTCGAATCTCCGTACTTGACCGATCTCTTACAAAGCGCCGCCACGACGCCGAATCGCAGCAGCAAATGTTGTACCTGCCTCGCCAGCTTCTCGCTAACGGTACAGTAACCTAGCTGCGCTTGGCCGGTTGCGAGAACGGTGGCCCAACCGTCGGCCGCGAACAGACGGTTGAGGAACAGCGCAACTTCTTCTCTGGGGGCCCGGAACACAGGGTCCGGCACAAACTTTTCCTTTGCCGTACAGCCACGTACCCCAAGCTCGTCAAACCATTGCGTAAGGCCGTTCAGCGCGTTCTTTCGTGCCCGGTCGATTCCGGATAGATCTACTTCCAATCCCTCTTTTACCAATGTCTCGCCCAGCGGAAGCGAGGTTGCAGCACTTGGAACGGTCCTCCCCCGTCGCCAACTGACCAGCGAAGCGGGACTAACTCCTACTTCACGGGCGATTACGGCGGCGGTCAGCGGTGAAGTCCCTACCGAGCGATCCAAAGACCTCGCAAACTCCGAGCGATAATGCCGCACGAATGCCTGATCCGCCGTTACGCAGAGCGTAGGCGTGCGAGTCCCATTCGAGTCCTCTTCCCGAACTCTCAACCCACCAAAAACACTCGCGGCTTCCGCAAAATCGTCGCGGAGCTTTTGGCTGGCGTTCGTGAAACGAGGGACGGGGCCTGCCACGTCACCGTCGCCGAGCATGTAAGCGAGCAACTTGACGCGATGTTTGCCTAGGGGCTCATTACCAAAGACCGGCATCCGGCGCGGGACCGCGACATGATCCCCTACCGAAATCTCACCGAGACTGCGCCATCCTCCTACCGTAAGGAAAGGATGGGTCAGTGTAGTTTTGATCTTCCGCCCCAGCCGCGTTACAACCCGAAATACAGGCTTGATGCCATCATCTACATAAGCACTGGGCTCTTTCCAGGAAAATTTGTAGTCTTCCCCAAGCGTCATCAAGCGTGCCTGACGCTCCTTCACGATCTCCTCTATGGTGGAGACTGACCCATCGTCGAGTACGATCTCGGCGTTCGCGCTGAGGCACTTGCCCATGGCCGGTCTCGCGGCCAGCACTATGAGGTCGCTCTTATGAAACCCGGTGGTGAGACGGTCGAGGTCCTCGAAGCCGGTCTCGACGCCTGTAACTTGGCCCTCGGCTTCGTAGAGTCGCTGTATCATCTCCAAAGCGCCCGGCGCAAGCTCGGAAACGGGAGAGAGCCGATCCTGTAGCGTGCGGTTCGACACGCTGTAGATGAGCTGCTCGGCTGAATCTAAGGCCTCGTTGACGTTCTCCGGCTCCCGGAAGGCATCCTCGGAGATGCGGCTTCCGGCGTCAATCACGGCCCTCAAGAGGGCTTTGCCGCGTACGATCTCGGCGTATCGCGCGGCGTTGGACGCGGTTGGGACACTTTCGACGAGTTGGAAGACGTAGGGGCGACCCCCGATCCTCTCCAGCTCACCCATGCCCCGCAACTCATCCAACAGCGTGAGCTGATCTATGGGGTTTCCCTTGGAGTACAAGCGCATCATCGCCCGGTACAAGACCCGATGGGTCTCAGAGTAAAAATCCTCGGCGGCTATAGCTTCCGCGACCGCGGATACCGCGGTTTCGGAGACGAGCATCGCCCCTATTACAGCCCGCTCCGCATCCAGGTCGTGCGGCGGTACACGGGCAAATTCCTGCCCACCAGGTACTTCCCGTATCCTCCCCCGGCGCTCCATCCTACTAATATGCAGCAAAAAGTGCCCCGATACAATGGCATCGGAGCACTACGGCCTAAGCCTCTAGTTTAGATAAACCATCAATCTCAAGCTAAGCTACAGTTTGGGTACCACGATAACTTTCACGTTCGCCTGAACGTCGCCGTGGACCTGAACTGTTACCTGGTGGGTACCGAGCGATTTTATCGGCTCTTCGAGGATCACGCGCCGGCGGTCTATGCGGAGATCCCGGGCTTTCTGGATGGATTCCGCTATATTTCCGGCCGTTACGGAGCCGAATAGACGCTCGTCTTCACCCGTACGGGCTTCGATGGTTATGACGGTCTTATTCAGGGTCGCGGCGATCTCCTCGGAGCGTTCGGCCAGGCGTTGTTCGCGCTCCTCAGCCTCCTCCATCTGGCGACGGGCCTCCTCCATCTTGGAGGGGGTCGCGACTTCCGCGAGTCCACGCGGGGTTAGGAAGTTGCGGACGTAGCCGCGGCTAACGTCCACTATGTCGCCCCGGCGTCCGATCTTCTCTACATCCTTGGTAAGTATTACCTGCATCGCTCCTCCTACTGTCCCGATACGTAGGGCATGAGCGCCATCTCGCGGGCCCGTTTTATGGCCGAGGCCGCTTCGCGCTGGTGCTTCGGGCAGAGACCCGTAACCCTGCGGGCCCGAACCTTTCCCCGGTCCGAGGTGAAGCGGCGGAGCATGTTGTAGTCCTTATAGTCCACGTAGGTTACGTTCTCCTTGCAGAATACGCACGGCTTATTCTTGGCCGGACGTTCTCCGCGCGGCGGACCGCTTCTTTTACGACCCATATCTCAAACCTCCTGATCTTCCTAATTTCTCTGCTCTAAAAATTAGCCGGAGACCTGAACGGCATCGGCTGTCTCGTCGTTCTCAGCGCTTTCGTCATAGTCCGCAAGGCTCTCGGAGACCTCAGCCTGCTGACCAGCGGCGTAATCCGGCGGCAGCTTGACGATCATGTGTCGCAGCACGTCGTCGGAGACCCGCAGGATGCGCTTTAGCTCCGTGAGCGTACGCTCACCCGTGGTGAACTGCAGTATCGAGTAGTGACCGTCCGAGCGGTTGTCTATCTCATAGGCGAGCTTCCTCCGGCCCCACTGCCGGGACTCGGATACCTCACCACCCGTCCGCTCGATTACCGTCTGGAACCGCGCGACGGTACTCCCGATCTGCTCCTCATCGAGCTCGGGGATAACTATGAGCATGACTTCGTAAGTGTCGATGTTTGCCTCCTCCGGTCTGGTTTCGGCTTCTCCGGCCACCGAACGTGCCAGAAGAAACAGGGGCTTCTATGAAGTTACCGGAATAGTCTACCAACGTAACCACAATGTTACAAACGGTGACGGAGGTCAGATTGAGTCCGAGAGCATCCGGTAGGTCATACTTGAGAGATCAAACACCAAGTGCCTTGTAGTACAAAACGCCAATCATATATTTTGTAGATGGGTTTATAATATCTACACATTAGCTGCTCTCGGCGCCAAGCTGTCTATCTTGAGGCTTGCCGGTTTGGAACAACCGCTCTAATCAACCGACGCAGCAACCCGGTCCAGCGAAAGGTGGCGTTACTTACCTTGCAGGATCGAAGTAACAGTAACCAAGCCCTTGCGAGAAGTTCCCGATGCCAGGTCGAGTGGACCCTTTTGAACGTCCATTGTGAGAGTTTCGGAAGTATTTTCTACGGGGATCTGCTCTTGGTTTGCGATCGCCACTATCGGCTTTTTGAGATCCAGGATCGCATGATGTTATTGAGCGGCCTCGTCTCGACGTTGGACCTTTGCCTCGAAAGTCTTCCCCTACGAAGAGACCCGGATACCTTGCGACACCTGAAGTTGCAGCGGGCCGAGAAAGTACGGGAACTAGCCACGGCCCGGCAGGATCTGCAGGCCACCAACGACGAATTTCCCCGTGACAGGCCGTCTCAACAGGGGTCTTGGAGGTGTAGATTTATGCGATCGGCTCTTCGCACGGTCTTGAGCTCTAGGGTATTTGCTCTTGCTCGTCGTCCGACACCTGGTTGGATATCTGTCTTAGGGCGTCTATGTCCGTAACCCAGATCAAACGTCGTCTCAACTCCACGGCGCCCCTGTCTTGCAGTTAGGCGAAGGCCCGGGTTACCGCCTCACGGTTTGTCCCGACCATGGTACCGAGATACTGATGTGTGTAGTGCTTGGGTATCTTTACAAGTTTCCCGCCGGTTACGACGCCTTCATTGTCCGCCAGAATCAGGATGAGGCTCGCCAGACGTGCGGTGGTGCCTTTGAGCGTCAGGTCTCCAATCCGGGTCTCGTACTGACGAAGCCTCTCGCTTAGCAGATGGGCTATCTGCAGTCCTACCTGGGGTTTTTCGAGGATAAGTTGCTCCAGGTTTTCGCGGCTCATTATTGAGAGGTCCGAGTGTTCCTGGGCCTGCGCGTATGCTCCTTGAAGCTGCTGGGCCGTTAGCGCCATCTCCCCGAATACGGTGCCGGATTCGACCAGGGCGAGGGTAAACTCCTTCCCATCAACCGTACGGAAGACCCTCACGCGGCCTTTCCAGAGTATGAATAGCCTCTCGCTCAGGTCGTCCGGCGTGTAAAAGATTTCCCCCGGCGTGAGATGAATGTCCGAGAGTTGGCCGTTGAGGCGCTCTATCTCCTCCGTCGATAACGGCTCGAAGATATCCACCAGGGAGAGGAGTCTAATGCGTTCGTTCTTGAGTTCGTTTTTGAGATCCGAGACCGGCATGACTAGCCTGAGTTTCCTTCCTCTTCGCCGGTTGATATCTTTTTGTCGCCTTTTAAGTCTGTCCTAACCCCAGGCCCATGTACACATTTCGGGCCATATTTGTTCTCGGCACACCACGCATGGTGTGTGCACCGGAGCACCGAGTGCCAGGTGGTACGGAACATTATTCTCCAAACCTCTACTATCCATCTTGCGGCGGTTAGGTGATGACCTCGTAAGAGGCGGCTTCAGGAAGGGTTGCAAGAGTTCGTCGACGGGTCTTGGGTCCTATTGGGAAAGGGGAAGTCGTCCCTTGGCTGGCCGGTACTCTGTTATCCCCCCTCCAATCATGGTGCCGGCCGAATCATCGCCCTCACGAGCGGACACTTTGTAACAGCGTAGCGGGTAAGCAAAGACAAATTCAACTGTCGGCTTCCAAGAAGTCGAGAAGGTGGAATATAGATGGGCAAGCCTGGGTCAGAAGGAGCGATAGGTAGACACTACGGTAAGGTCATTGCGGTTGCGGGTGGCGGCCAGGAATTAGATAGAGAACTTTACGGAGCCAGGATCTCGAACCACGATCAAGCCGGCAAATCGGCCAAAAGGGCCAGGAAATTAGTCAAAACCCTGGAACAAGCCCTCGTACTTATGAGCGAAGACGATCCGATGCAGCCTGCGGTCAAGGATCTCTACCCCATACTCTGGCAGGCGGAGGTCCGGCTGAACGTCCTCGAAGACTGGTACGGCAGAACCTACTGCTCCACGGACTACAAAGACGCCGCAAAAGGTTGGCAGTTAAACGGGATCCCAAAATAAGAGCTTACGCCAATGGGCTACAGACGGTGATGCGGGCCTGAATTTTTTGTATCGGTCTTTGCACGAAGTACGTGGAGACGAACACCGCAACACCTATTGTAAGTGTGTTGACCGCCAGCAGAGAGCTATCGATTAGCCAGATCCCTACGGGTCAGACAACAATAGCAATTATACTGGAAATATTGGCGACAAAAAGCGTTCCTGGACGATATTTCGACTTTGTATTTCGACTTCGTCACTAATCCCTCTCAAACTGTCCCGGTCTTTCAGTATGTTAGCCGTTCCCGGATGCCACGGTAAACTGTCGATGCATTCACCTCTGTATTGGGCCGCGTGGATATACTCAGTGGGTGGAGAATGGAAATAAGCCAGCCGTAAGGACCGAAGACCTCGCCAAAGTTTACGGCGAGGGTTCGATGTCGGTATCTGCGTTGCAGGGCGTTTCGCTGGAGTTCCCGCGCGGCGAGTTCGCGGCGATTATGGGTCCTTCGGGCTCTGGGAAAAGCACATTGCTCCACATACTCGGGGCATTGGACCGGCCAAGCTCTGGGCGGGTGATTATCGGTGACACGGATCTCTCAGGCCTGAAAGATAAGAAACTGACGATGCTCCGCCGGGAGCGGATGGGGTTCGTGTTCCAGTTTTTCAACCTTATACCGACGCTATCGGCCGAAGAGAACGTGTTGTTGCCGGCCCTGATCTCCGGCGAGAAACCGGCGAAATACGAAGACCGGCTGGATGAACTTCTGGATCTCGTCGGGCTTTCGGACCGAAGGCGGCATCGCCCCGATGAACTCTCCGGCGGCGAGCAACAGCGGGTGGCTATAGCCCGGGCGCTCGTACGAAACCCAGACATCATTCTGGCCGACGAGCCGACCGGCAACCTCGACTCGAAGACCGGAACCGGAGTGTTGGACCTCATGCGGGAATCCGCCGCCCGTTACGAGCAGACCATAATCATGGTCACCCACGATTCCCGGGCCGCCTCAAGCGCGGACCGGGTGATCTTCCTGGGCGACGGCCTGGTGGTAGACGAGCTTCGCGAACCGGACCCGGAAGAGATCCTGGAGCGGATAAAGACTCTGGAATCAGCGGGATAACCGCGTGAAACTTCGCCGCTTTTCTAGCCTGAGCTTCCGGAACCTCGGTTCTCGTCTGCAACGGACGATTCTGACCACCATCGGTATCGTACTCGGGGTTGGCATCGTCTTTGGTGTTTTGACCCTCTCGAACACGATGTCCAATACGTTCAAAGAGCTTTTCTCCCGCGCCTACGGGACTGCGGATCTGACTGTTACAGCCGCCGGGGGCAGCGGAACGTTCAACGGGGACCAGGTTGAGAGGGTTCGCTCTACGCCGGAGGTGGCCTCGGCGGCGCCCCGGCTCTCGGTACCGGCGTCCCTGATCCTTGGTACCCAAGAGAACGGTTTACCGAACGTCCAGAGCATGAGGCTCTTCGGAGTCGAGCCGTCTTCGGCATCTCTGGCTACAGGCTTCGACCTTACCGAAGGACGATACCCGCGCAATGGAGCGGAGATCACCCTGGACGGCAGCACCACAGAGACGGCGGGTCTGAAGGTCGGGGACAAAGTGCAGCTCGGCACGCCGGAGGGTCCAAAGGAGGTGACGCTTGTCGGGCTGCTTCGGATACCGGGCGGCTCGTTCGGGGGGTTCGCCTTCGGCATGACGCCCCTTCCGTATGCGCAGGAGGTCTTCGATAGTCCGGGTGAGGTCTCGGGTGTTTCCATAGAAGCTACGAGTGAGGATTCGATAGCGCCGCTCCGGGAGAGGCTGGACCGGAAGCTCGGCGGAGGTTTTCAGGTTGAGAAGTCTTCTACACGCACGGATCAGGTCAGCAGCCAACTCCAGGGGTTCCAGATCTCTTTGCTCTTCTTCGCCGGGACCGCCCTCTTCGTCGGGGCCTTCCTGGTCTTCAACGCGCTCTCGATGACCGTCCTCGAACGCACGCGTGAGCTTGGGATGCTGCGGGCTTTGGGATCTACGCGGGCCATGATCGCCCGCTCCGTGATTATCGAGGCGATACTGCTCGGCATCTTTGGCTCGCTCGCCGGGGTGCTTTTCGGATACGGTATCGCGAAGGGTCTCGTCTACCTGTTTGGACAGGCTTTTACCTTTCAAATAACCAAACTCTACATCTCTCCCTTCGCGCTCGTCTCAGCGATAGTCGTCGGCATCCTCGTAACGGCGCTCGCCGCCCTCTATCCGGCGTTGCGGGCCGGAAGGGTCAGCCCGGTAGAAGCGATGCGCGCCAGGACCGGAGCCGGAAGTCCGGGGCGGGCGCGCCGTCTCTCGTGGGTCGGGCCGGTGCTCGGGATGCTGTTGGTCGCGGTTTGCGCGCCCTGGATCTACTACCTCGCCAGCAACCTCTCGACGCAGTTGGACGGCCTCGTCTACGCCTCCGGGATAGCCGGCGTTATAGGCACCTTCCTTGGCGTGTCGCTTATCATCCCCGCCCTGGTTACCCCGCTCTCTAAACTCTTCTCGCCGGTCTTGCGGCTCCTCTTCGGCGTCGAAGGCCAGATAGCGTCGGCCAACGCGACCCGAAACAAAGCCCGCACGGCGCTCACGGCCTCGGCTCTTATGGTCGGCATCTCACTCGTCATCTCCTTCTCGGCCCTCGGGGGGAGCGTGCTCGGTACGATCCGGAGTTCCCTAGAAGACTCTCTCGGCTCTGACTACGTCGTCCAACCCGCGAACACCCAGTCAGACATAACCTTCTCCCAGAACCTACCGAAACGTATAAACGAAGTCGACGGCGTCGAGGAGACGACCGCCATAGCCTCAACCTTCCTTCGGGAAGGCGACCAGGTAAACATCGTCTTTGGGGTGGATAAGAACTACCCGGATATCTTTCGTCTCAACTATGAGGCCGGCGGCCCGGACGCCTTCTCCAAACTTCAGGACGGCTCGGTCTTGGTCGGCAAGCAACTCGCCGAATCTCGGAGCCTGAAGGTCGGCTCAGAGGTCGAGTTGCCGACGCCATCCGGGCCGGAAAATTATCCGGTCGCCGGCATTTTGGAGAACGATGTGCTTGGAGGCGGGACGGGGATCTACCTCTCGGAGGGCACGCTCGATAAGGACTTCAACGTCTCCGGCGGCGAATTCCTCGCCATAAAGGCTGAACCCGGCTCCGACCGGCAAGATCTGTCGCGGGAGATCGGTGGCGTCATCAAGGATTACCCGCAGTTCACGGTCTACTCCAACGCGGAGTGGAAGGCTCAGATAGAGAGCGACTTCAACCGCCAGTACGTCTTTTTCTACGCCATAATGGGCGTCTCGGTCGCGGTCTCGGCCTTCGGGGTTGTCAACACCTTATCCATGAGCGTCTTCGAACGGACCCGGGAGATCGGGATACTCCGGGCCGTCGGCTCGACCAGACTCCAAGTCGGGCGGCTCATCATAGACGAGGGGGTGGTTATAAGCCTGATCGGGGCTATCGTCGGGGTGGCGGTCGGCTCCCTGCTAGGCTACCTCTTTGTACGGGGTTCCGGGGCCGGCGGCTTCGAGGTCTCGTTTTTCTACCCAACCGCCTCAGCGATATACGCCCTAATCGCCGGTTTGCTCATCGGCATCTTCGCCGGACTCTTGCCCGCACGTTCCGCCGCCCGCACAAACATAGTCGAGGCTGTACAGTACGAATAAGACCTTCGCCGATGTTGGACTGCTACTAGGCGCACAAGTAGTATCTCTCCGCGGATAAAGGAGCAAAGAAAATGAAGCGAAAATTTTCTGCGAGTGTATGGACAGAAGGCAATTTGTACGTTGCACAATGCCTGGATCCGGACGTAGCCAGTCAAGGCAACAACGAACAGGAAGCCTTAGAAAACTTGCGTGAGGCGATAGAGTTGCACTTCGAACCACCCGGCCCGACCTTAACTCCGCGAGCGGAGACCATCGAGGTGGAGGTTAGCGCCGCTTAAACCACTGCCGTACCGAGAGGTAAAACGCAAGTTGGAAGCGGCGGGCTTCCAAGTAACCAGCCAGAAGGGAAGTCACGTCAAGTTCATTGCGCAAACCAATGAAGCTATACGGACGGTAATAGTCCTGCGTCATCGCGGAGTGGCAGTAGGCACTCTCAGAAGCATCGTAAGACAAACCGGCCTTACTACCGGAGACTTCGAAAGGCTATGGAAACCGTCTTCGCTCCAGCGTGTTTGTGGCCTGGAAAGTACACTACGGGCAACTAGTGTGTGCGATAGCGGTCGAAAGGTGACGGCATGGTAAAAGTGCCTGATGTTAAAGAAGGTGAGCCGCCTGGTCCGGTGGCGCCGACTGGGTGGCCGTTTATTCCACTACTTGCGGGCGGAACTGGGCTCGTGTGGGCCTTTTTCGCGGTAAACAACGGCATCTTGGGGGATGTCTTCGGTATTTTGCCGGCGATATTACTGGTCTCACCCAGCCTCTCTAACGTCTTCTCTGGCGGGGATGCCCGGCTCTCCCAGTTCATGTGTCTAGGTGCGTTCCTCGGTATCGTTTTCTCGTTCCCAATGATGTTCGTTGTCGGGCTCCCTGTTGGTCTGATCCTGTTGATACTCTCCTCGTTGAGCTTCGTGGCCGCCGGGTATTTGGCTGTTGGCGAGGTACCCGTCCCAGCCGACGTGCCGGAGCCCGAGATGGGCGTAAAGCTATCCACGAGGGCGGCGGGCGATGAGATCAAGATGACCGTCATAATTCTAACCACCTGGCCGCACGCGGTCGGTTCCAAGGCCAAACGTGTAGCGCGAGAGATAGACGAAGCCCTGGAGCTATTCGAAGAGAACGGCTGGCTCGAAGAACCCGGCAAGTTCCACCGGGAGCCGCCACCCGCCGACGACATTAGCTGGAAGGCATTCCGGCACAAAGGTTGGGACATGGAGCACCTCAGCTTCGAGAGTGGTTACGAGCCGTGGCCGAACCAGCCGGGCCGGGACCGCTGGCTCGGCCATGTACCGAACCGTACGGCCCACGCCCTAACCCTTCGGCACAGAGAAGAAGGGCGCCCCTGGCTCGTGTGCATCCACGGCCTCCGCAACGGCTCGCCCCAAAATAGCGGTGATCTCTTCCAGCCGGAATTCCTGCACCAGGAACTAGGCTTGAACCTGCTTCTCCCCTACCTGCCCCGGCACGGCCCTCGGAGGCGCGGCATGGTCAGCGGCTCTCCCCTACTCTCGGGAGACATGATGGAGCTACTGCACGCCGGCGCCCAGGGCTCGTGGGACATCCGGCGGTAGGAGTTCTGGGACACTCCCTGGGTGGCTACACAGCGGCCCTGCTCACCGGGCTCGACGACAACATCGACGCCGTTGTCTCGGCCAACCCGTCCGTAGACCCATCCCACATGTTCTGGCGCGACGGCCTCTCAGCCGCGACGCGCTACCTAAAGACCTACGGCACGACCCAGAAGAAATCCGACCAGCTACTCAGCGTGGTCTCGCCGCTCGTCTTCGAGCCCCGGGTGCCGAAAGAAGGCCGGGCCGTCATAGCAAGCCTTGCCGACCGGATCATCCCGGCCAGCGAACCGCACAGCCTCTGGCAGCACTGGGACGAACCCCGTGTCGTCTGGCACCAGGGCACCCACTTCGGCCTCCTCCAAACCTCCGAAGGCCACGAAGCCGTCAGAGAGACCCTGCGCGAGGGCGGCGTTTTGTCGCAAACGCCTTGACCTTAGACGCGTTCCAGCACGGCGCACTTTAGGTATTTAGTCTCGGGCGCGGCGAGTAGTTCGGGGTGATCCTCAGACTGTCCGCGCCATTCCCGAACGCGCATCGTCCTGCCAGCGTCCGCCGCTGCTGAGCGTAGGGTCTCTTCCATTAGCTCTCTCGAAAAATGGAACGAGCAGGAGCAGGTGATCAAAATACCGCCGGGATTCAAGAGCTTCATGGCGCGCAGGTTTATCTCTTTGTAGGCGCGGGAGGCTTTCTTGACTTCCCGCTTCGACTTGGCGAAGGCCGGAGGGTCCAGGATCACGACATCGTACCACTCCCCGGAATCCGAACGCATCCGCAAAAGGTCGAAGGCGTTTGCACGGGTGAAAGACACATTCTCCAGGCCGTTCAGCCCAGCGTTGACCCTCGCAGCGTCCAGCGCCGGTTCGCTCGCGTCAACCGCTTCGACCATCTCAGCTTGCCGGGCGGCGTGGAGGGCGAAGCCGCCGGTGTAGGAGAAGACATCCAGGACCCGTCCCTTGGCGTAACGTCCGGCTGCGAGGTGATTCTCGCGCTGGTCGAGGAACCCACCGGTCTTCTGGCCGCCCCACAGGTCCGCCTGGTAGCGGACGTCTCCTTCCCGGACGACGACAGACTCGGGAACCTCGCCGAACAGGCCCCGCAACTCGGTGTCGAGACCTTCTCGTTTTCGGGCGGTTGAGTCATTTCTAGCAAGGATGCCTTCTGGCGCCAACCGCTCGATAAGCGGATCCGTCACCCAATCCAGCCGGCGTTCGACGGCGGCGGATCCGACTTGCAGTACCACGTAATCGCCGTAGCGGTCTACTACGAGGCCTGGAAGTCCGTCGGCTTCGCCGTGGATCAGGCGGTATGCGTCGGCGTCTATCTTCAAGGTTTCGCGGTAGTTGGTGGCGGCCTCGATCTTCCGGTTGAACCAGGTCTCATCTATTGGCTCGTCGTCACGGGTTACGAGGCGGATCGAGATCTGGCTTTCGGGGTTATAGAAAGCGCGCCCCAGGAATCTTCCGCGTTGATCGTTGACGCGGATCACGTCCCCGGCCTTTCCGGATGCCTCCGAGATGTCGGAGCGATAAACCCACGGGTGGCCGGAGCGCAGCCGGGAAGCACCTCGGCCCGTAACGACTGCGACCGTCTCGCTACCTTTCATCCATGTAAGCTCCTTTACCGGGCTCCGGCGCACAACTTGCTAACATCTGGCGTGTAAACTCACTATACCGTTATTTGATTCAAGAAAGGCGGCCTTTGGCGGAGAAACGCATAGCGATTGTGGGGGCTGGGATGGGCAGCCTCGCGGCGGCCATCCGCCTGGCCGTTATGGGCTTCGAGGTCGAGGTCTTCGAGAAGAACGACCAAACCGGCGGACGGATGGGAAAGCTCGAAGCCGAGGGCTTCACCTTCGATACCGGCCCGTCGCTACTCTTGATGACCGACACCTACAGGAACCTGTTCAAGTTCGCGGGCCGGAACCTGGCCGACTACGTGAACCTCATACCGCTCGACTCGGACTACCGGGTTACCTTCGGGGATGGGGATTCCCTAACCATCCGGCGCACGCTCCCCGAGCTCATAAAGGAGCTGGAGCGGATAGAGCCCGGCGTTACGCCAAACTTCTACCGTTTCCTCGAAGACGCCTGCCACAAGTACCGCCTGGGACGGAGCGAGTTCGTCGAGCGGGACTTCGATAAGGCGGGCGACTTCTTCGGCCTCCGGAACCTGCGGCTGCTGGCCAAAACAAAAGCCGTAAACAACTACTACCGTTCGGTCTCGAAGTTTTTCAAGACCGACAAGCTGCGCCAGGCGTTCAGCCTCCAGACGATGTACCTGGGGCTCTCGCCGTTCCGGGCGCCGGCGGTCTACTCGCTCCTCCCCTACACCGAGCTCGCCGAGGATGGCCTGTGGTTCCCGGAGGGCGGCATGTATTCGCTCGTGGAGGCGATGGAGAAACTTGCGAAGGATCTCGGGGTCAAGTTTCACCTGAACAGTCCGGTCGAAGAGGTGATGGTCACCAAAGGCCAGACGCGGGGCGTAAAGGTGAACGGAGAGGAGCACGGGTCCGACGCGGTGCTCGTCGGCGCGGACCTTCCCTACGCTTACCGGAGTCTGCTCCCCGAGTCGGCGGATGAAGACTTCAAGGGTCGGCGCAAGCGGAAGAACCTTGAGTATACGGCATCGGCCTTCATGCTCTATCTCGGGATAGATCACGAGTTGAAGAACATGCTCCACCACAACTTCTATCTCTCACCGGAGTACAAAGAGAACTTCGAGGCGATCTTCCGCGACCGGCGTCTCCCGGACGACCCATCTTTCTACGCCGTAGTCCCATCCCGCACCGAGCGTCGGATGGCCCCGGAAGGCATGGACGCCCTGTTCGTGCTGGTCCCGGTGCCGCATCTCGGTCCAAACGTGGACTGGGAGCGCGACGGTCCGGCGTTTAAGGAGAAGGTCTACGGAATGCTCGAAGAGCGGTGCGGCATAGAAAACATCCGGGATCACATCGTCTACGAAAAGGTCCGCACGCCGGAAGACTGGCGGGACGACTACAACCTGGAGGAAGGCGCGGCCTTCGGTATCGGGCACGGAATCTTCCAGGTTGGATACTTCCGCCCCCCGATGGTATCGCCAAACATCGAGAACCTGTACTTCGTCGGGGCCAGTAC
>PPFU01014770.1_pt1 | contig 19128 bp, 13 predicted proteins | sample 1535991 | NCBI WGS metagenome assembly PPFU01 (sample SAMN04901290, study PRJNA319586) | Hypolithon metagenome, whole genome shotgun sequencing project. | isolation source: Antarctic Hypolithon | place: Antarctica: Miers Valley | collected 2014
CTAAAAACGTCAGAGGTGTATTACATTTTGTCTGGCCAGGGCGAAATGCACATTGATGACGAAATGCAGCGGGTAGGGCCGGGTGACGCCGTCTACATTCCACCCGAGGCTAAGCAGTACATTCATAGCTGCGGAGAGGAGCCGCTGGTCTTTTTAGCGATCGTCGATCCGGCCTGGCAGATGGCCGATGAAACGGTTTATGCAGAAGGTTAGCTCGGCTAGGAATCGCGAGTAAAAAGCTTGATTTGAAGGTGCTATCAGACTATTCAACCGATGTAGGATTTACTAAATGCCTAAACTTATGCCGCCATCCCTGAAGTTTCAGTTCATCTGCGTTGACGCACTCTATGACGATATTTGAGCCCCATTGGTTTGTGATGCGATGGTGTATCCCATCTAAATCTGCGCTAGGCATCAAGACGAGCCTTAGCTTTAGATGGTTGTCGCCGATTTGCTCTAGCTGAAACTCATCGATGCCGCCAATGCGGTCAAGAAAATCCTGAATATAGTGAGTAGGGTAGACGTTCTTATCTATTTTCACCATGTCGTGAACACGTCCCGCTATTTGGCTTATTGACACCCGCTCGTTTCGCTGACTGAGCTGTCCGATGTCACCTGTGCAGTATCGAATCAGCGGCATGGCGTGGTTCGTTAGACTGGTAAAGACAAGCTCTTGAGCGTTTTCTAGGCCACTGTTTTCTAGACCGGGACGAGTCTCAGGCCAAACGATATCCGTCAGCACTTCTAAATACTGACTATCCGCCTCTCTCGTATGCGCTACGACGCCGAACTCCGCATTGCCATATCGGTTGTGGATTTTACATTGAAAGACCTTACTAATCTTTCTAAACTTTTTATGATCCAGCACTTCTCCAGTCGACTCGAATACGTGAAACAAATCATGCGTGGGGATGCTATCTCGCTCTGCTTGGAGTGCAAGCATATACAGCGTTGAAGGGTGTCCCTGAACGAGATAGGGATGCGCTTGCCGAATAGCTTTGAGCGTGTCGCGTAAGGCGTCAGCGTCGAATGTGTCCGTTGTGATGTTGGCCCGATTGAGCGTGATGCATTTGATCGATTCTTTGATTTTATCCCGATAGGGAATCGGGTCTGGAAACCGGCTGGAAAAATGCACTTCTTTCATATGGCGCTTTTTACCCGCCCACTCAAGCACAAACAAGTTGGCCGCAGCCGTCCAATCTAAAGCGCTTTGGTCATAGTAAATGAATGCCGAAAGCCCGGTAGACCCGCCTGTTTTACGAACATGAAGGGCGGTTCGAGGGATCTGTTCATGCAGCAGGCGATCGCCTTGCTCTCGCAACACATCTTTGGTCAAATAAGGCAGATCTTTGAGATACCTAGCATCTGTTTTGAGCTTTTCTGGCTGAAACTTTTGCTGCTGAAAGAGGTCTCGGTAGTAGGGGACGCGCTGACCGGCGATCGCGACTGCCTCGTAGAGTCTCTGCCGGTTTAACCGCAGTCTCTGCTGGCTATTCAGTGCCGAAAACTGCTTGAGCTGTTTCAATTTGGGCAGAATCTGACGCTTCTGCTGTCGCTCCACAAAGGGATAAAGAATATAACTGGCGATCGCTTTGATCATAAAAAGTTTACCGGCTTAAAACCTCGCTGTACGCTTGCTTGAGCTGTTGAGCTGCATGCTGCCAGGTAAATTGACTAGCTACATGCCCCTTTAACCCCGGCTGAGCTGGCCTGTGTAACTGCTGGCAGATAGCCGCCCGAATGCTCTCAACGGATTGAGGATCAGCATAGACCACGGTGTCTCCGAAATACTCTTTTGTGCAGCCTTCTTGGGTGATAACCACTTTAGCGCCGAGAGTAGCGGCTTCTAGCGCAGCGAGACCAGGCGTTTCTAGCGCGCTCGGCAAGACAAAGGCTTCACAGGCGCTGTAGGCCGACAGGAGCATAGGACTGGGGTGTTCAAGGTAGCCTAAGTAGTGCAGACAGCCTTTTGCCTCAGCCATGCACTGATCGAAGTAGGGGCGATCGCGAATATTGCCTAGCACCACCAGCGGAATGTCTAGCGATCGCACGGCCCTGACCAAATTAAGCTGATTTTTACGCGGTTCGATATTGGCAACATTCAGCAAGAACGGAGACTGTATTTTGTAAGCATCACGAAAGATTTGTGGGTCAGCAGATTGCTTTAAGAAATAACCATCTACGCCATTCACAATGGGCGAAAACTTTTCCAACGGCACGTCGAATAAAGTAGAGAGCGCCTTAGCTTCTGTATGAGAATTGGGCAATAGTCGATCTGCGATGTGCAGCAAATGTCGAATTTCATCGACCGGATAAATTCTCGCTTTGTAGCTTGCTTCCGTAATCCATAAAATGGGCGATATTGCTAATGGAATACTCTTGCTATGCACATAGTTGCAAAAATTTGAAGATCCCCCTTGAACAGAGAAGTAATGAACGACATCGACGTGATCCAACTGAGGTTTCCACAGATCATATAGCAGCACCTCTATGCCGATCGCTTCGAGCGCTTCTTTGCACTTTAAGAGCTGGATTTCGCCGCCGCCAGGACAGTCAAAAGCGACCGGAAAGGTATTAAATAAAACGCGCATAGTTGGCAGAATCTTCTTGAGGAGGCAATTTTACAAGCGCATTTAAACAGGTGTTTTCGAGTGCCACACCGCTTCTATCAACGCTATCATCTGCTGAGTGCGGTTTTCCCAGGTATGGGCTTGAGCCACCTCAGTCCCCCTCTCGACATGAGCGTGCTTTCCTGACAAAACGGTCTTCAGCGCTTCCTCAAACTCATTAATTGAGTCTGTTGGTGAGTAAACTTCCTCATAGTCAGCCAGAGACGGCAGGCGCGTCCCGACGACAGGCGTTCCGGCTGCTAAGTATTCAAAAAACTTCATCGGAAACATAGACCGGGTATAGTCGTTAAGCAGGCAGGGCAAGACGGCCACATCAAATCCCCTTAGATAGCTGGGCAATGCTTTGTAGGGCCGATAGCCCAAAAAGTGTAGATTCGGCTGCTGTAGTTCGACTGGGAGCGTTTGACCAGCAGGCAACGCCAGGGCCCCAATCAGCACCCACTGCCATTCGGGATGGCGCTTGGCAAGCGTTGAAATCAGATGAAAATCCAGCTTGTAGTCTTTGATCTCACCAATAAAGCCAATGCGTGGCTGGAAAATAGCTGCCAGATCATCTGGCACCGTCCCCGCCTCACGCGCTTGCGAAAAATGATGGTAGTCTGCAACGTTGGGCAAATAGTGAACCTTGGCTGGAACCACGGCAGAAAGCTTATCTTTCAGGCTCAAGCTGGTGACGAACACCAGATCAGCCGCCTGTAGCAGCGCCGCTTCGGCTGTTTCAACCACGCTCGGAGAAATACCAGGCACTGTGGTGAGATCATCGACACAGTGATAAATCAGCAGCGATGGTTTTAGCTGCCCCTGAAAGGCGGAAACAACCGGATTATAGGCCCAGATAATAGGATGGCGAAAGCCTAGCCAGCGGCTCAGGAACTGGACTGTGGCCACAACTATTCTCTGATTGAGCCACTGCACAAAAGGCAGATGATTCATCGGAATCACGACTGGAGAAAATACCCACAAGTTAGGCTCTACCCGTCGTATACCCTGCATTAGCTTAGTCAGCCGTCGCCAAATTCGTTGAAGATCTCGCTTGCTTGCCTGCGGCTGCCGCAGCCCCAAAGATTCCAGATAAAGCACCCGAAACCCGGCCCTGGCTAAGCTCTGGCTCACACGCTGATTGTTCGTCCAGTTTCCTTCAGACCAATCTGCGGTCGAAAACACGATGACATCGGTTGGGAAAGCCACAAGGTCTCCAGAATCATTAAATCGTCTGCTTCTGAGATTTAAGCAGAAATTAGAATCGCTTTGCTAACTAAATTGTGCTCAAGGATTTAGCTACAAGACGAAGAGATTGAACGACATCCCTAGCAAACTCTGCTCAGAGCTTTTACATAAATCTTCTGGTAGGATCAATCGCACCTCGCTTCATCAGACGCCGATTTTTATATTGCCAACACAATGAATCGAACGACAGCAGCAGCTTTAGTAATTTCATCGTCTCTTCTTTGCTATTTAAGCATTTATGATACAGCTGGCAGTTTGAATGCAGATGTCTTATCTCCTCTCTCACTGTCGCTAGAACTACGAGAAGGCTTGGGAAAATTTCGCTACTGGAATGATTCTGGATGGACTGGCTGGTTCCCAGATATTTTATCGGTGACTCTAATCACTCAGCTATTAGCTCAAAAGTATACGCTGGTAGCAAATATAGCTTGGGGATTGCTTCAGATAGGTACCTTTCAATATTGTAATATCAAGCTGATTAAGTTCATTATCCAGGAAAAAGAGGATAAAGGTAGAGCGTCCTTGCTGGCATCTGCCTCAATAGTTTTATTCTTTGCGCTATCAGATCGGAGGTTATTAACGCCAGCAATATATCCAGTCCATCATTTCTCTGCTTTTCTTCTAAGCTTGTTCCTGATAGTTCTATATTTTGAAATCCTAAGCTGCCAGAAGCTGTCAGCGAATAATAAAGCGGTGATATTTTTGTCAGCAGCCTCGGTGGTTCTGTTAACTTTGTCAGATCCATTTTTTCTTGTTTTTGGCAGCTTTCCACTAATAACTACCCATTTATTCTTCAGATTTTCAAGAACTCACTTTTTTATAGCTGGCTCACAAGATAAAAGGTGCCGGACTAAGCAACTCGATTTGTTTTGTTGCTTAATCGTAATCAATTCAGCGATTGGATATGGCTTATATAAAATAACTCCTGTCTCTAATAGTGCATATCTTGAGAAGTCATTAGAAGCTAGCCTCAGTTCAATGCAGAGCTTTTTTATACAGCTAATCGGGTCGCCTCAAACGCTCTTATTGTTAGCGATAGTCGTAGCTTTCACCTTTTTCACCTTTCGGAGAAGTCAGTCATCCAACTTTTATAAAAAGTATTTGTCTTTGCAGCTGAACCATTCTTTTTTGGAGTTTTACATCCTTTTTATATTTTCTTCCACCGTGTTTTGCATAGCGATCGCAGTTGGATTCTACGGTCTATTTTCAGATGTTTATCATTTTAGGTATATTCAAAACTTAATATTCTGTCCGCCAGTTCTTGTAGGTATTGCTTTGTGGCTAGGCGTGAAGAGAATAAGCCTGAAGGCTAATTGTGGGAAAAATCTTAAATATTCTGCCCTTTCTATATTGGTAGCAATGACAGCGCTCAACCTGGTTCTTTCTATCTTAATCAAGCAAGGATATGAACCTCGCAATAATGCCCATGTTCAGAACTTAGCCTGTATTCAGAAACTCGGTATAGACCATTATGCAGCCGAATATTGGTGGGCAAAGCCAGTACATGTTCTATCAGGGGGAAAGGTTATGCCGATGCAGCTAAATGCTGATGCTGATTATTATCCATGGCTGAACTCTGATAGATGGTATCAGGATTTAAACCAGTTAGATGGAACCTTGGGAGTGTTGATCAAAGCTGATGGAAAACAGCTCATTGATAGTCAACAGGTCATCAGTAAAACAAGCGCTTCTATTCCTAAGCAGTGCGGAAACTTGGAATATTTACTTTCACCAGACTAATCGGGGAATTTTATTGTTCAGGCAAAAACTGGGACTTTTGCTCCACGCCAACTGACCTGGATCGAGGGAGTAGGTTGTAAAGGCACCTGAGTAGGGTTCCACCGAACTCGTAGCGATTGAGCGTCGTCAATATCGATGCTACACAGGCTGCGTTTGCGAACAAACTCTAGACACTGCACCAGGTTAGGAAACCAGATATCACCGTGAGGTTGAATGAACTCAAGCAAGCTTTTATGGGCTGAGAGTCTTTCTGCTTCAGATTGCCAGCCATATTGGTAAGCTGCGGAAAAAGGATGATCTAAGTAGCCAAAGATCAGTCCAGCCTTTAAATGGTGGGTAAAACTCTCATAGTATGGCTCCATCGAATTGTCATATTGATGAAAACAGTCGCCATGGAGCATACACTGCTGGCTATGAGAGACCAGGGGCTGATCGCACAGCGGCACCTGACCCGAGCGGCCCAGTAGGTACTCAGGGTCATTGTGAATGATGCCGCCGACAAAGCCTAAATATTCTGCGTCACCTAGAGCCTTAACTGCGTAGGGGGGATTTTGATGAAAAGGAGATACCGCGTAGTGAACCGGAATCGCTTCGGGCAAATTTTCTTTTAACCAAGCTCTAGACTGCTGAGCTTCTTTGAGCGCCGTGTGATAGTCTGGCCCCCAATTGGGTGGGTGGGTATAGGAGTGAGAGACCACAGCGCCACCCGCTGTTAGCACATCCTTCAACAGCGCCATATCGTCAGGTTGGGGCGGTAATCCTGTCACGACTGCTAAAGATAGAGGGACACCTAGGCTTTGATATAGCTCAAACAGCGGTCGGGCGGTGGCGATCGCTTGATCACAATCCAACCGCATAGTGACTGTTCCGCTATACCCCACCGGAATCTCGGAAATGTAGGGAATACAGTTCAAGTCATCGGCCCGGTAATGACTACAGAACGCTTCAATGATTGTCCACTCTAAGCTGTCAATCGGGCCCACAGCTCGGTTAAACCACAGGAGAGCACTGTCGGCCATATCGGCGATCGCCGCATAAGCCGTTACCGGCTCCCCTTTATCCATAACCTGGGCGATCGCTTCTGCCTGAGTTGTCTTTGCCCGCTGACAGAGCGACCAGGGATCTCCCTCTACGGTGATCCGGCCAAACCCGAGCGTATTCCACTCATCGGTAAAGTCATAGCGGCTGAGTGGTCGGTGGCGCAGGCTCAGTGAAGCGGTTAAAGGATGATGGCTGTCATACACGACAGCGGCGCGTGAAGCGTTGAACGTTGAACTTGCCGACGGCTGCACTTCTGCCCAATCAGTACTCTGTGTGCCGAGCGGTTCGACTTCAATGCCGATATCAGCCGCTAGCTGAGTGCCGAGAGAGCCAAAGAGAATGACCTTGCGGTTTTGAGCAGCTAAAGTCTCTAGAAGGCTGCGCTCAGTATCTGAGGGGTTTAAAAGCACATAAATTTGTGAATTTAGGCTAGTGCTATGCGCTTGCTCACCAAAGCTGGCACAGCTCACTTGAGCCGCGCTAAATGAACGCAGAAGTCCACTCCTGACGATATTGGCGACGGTCTTATATTCAGCCCGGTGTAGCAGTTTAATAGACAAAGCTCAAATCTAAACCTGTAGAGAGGGGGGGTGCAAAAGGCGGAGAAAGTCGCGCCCGTCCATCCTTTCAATGATTGGCATTGCGCGGAGTCGTTGGCGCTCTACAATATCGAGGCAGCGCTGCCGATCTCTCAGCAACAGGTGCAACGTCTCTGCAAGATGCTCGAAGTCTTTATTATCAAAGTACAGCCCGCTGTCTTGAATAATTTCTTTTATGGCGGGCAATCCATAGACAAACAGCGGTAAACCGTTCATCATTGCTTCAATCACCGGCAGGCAGAAGCCCTCGTCTTCGCTCATCGAGACATACACAGATGCCGAGCGATAAAGTTCCTGCAATCTATCGTTATCTACAGTCCCTAACCAGCAAACCTTGCCTGAGGGAAGCTGGAGCTGCTTTTCTTCTACCCACGTCAGATAGTCCCGGTAAGCCTTATCTGCGCCGCTCCCCACTATCCAACATTCTGCATCTGCATCTAGTTTGAGATATGCTGCGAACAGCTCTAGCAGATGTTCTACTTTCTTGTGGCTTTTGATACGTCCCACGTATAGAAGCCTCGCTGCCCGATCTGTAGAATAGTCAGCGTTGAGCGATCGCTTAGCAACATCAGCAGAAATCAGTTTGGGCGGAATCACTTGAATGTCTCTTCTTTCCTTCCCTTTCTTTTTCTCTATCTTCTTCTCTTTAAGCTTCTTCTCAGCGTGAGCAGCAATATAGTTTGAATTGCTCAGTGAGTTGGTGGCGATTACATCGAAAAGCTGTAGTTGATCCAGCTGAGTCTTACCCTTTTCACAAATTGCGCTCAGCTCCGGATCGAATACCTGTAGTTTAGCGGGATCAGTAATGCCATGGAAATAAACAATCTTGCGAATATGCTGTAAGCTTGCAATTTTAGGGATGTTTGGATCATAGGTAGAAAAGAAATAGAGAACTTGATCTTGAGAAGAAACATCTTCATACAAAAGCTCTACTTTACGCACAATGTCATTGAGCACAATATCTGCGGTTTCTGCATACAGTTCAACAGAGATATTGTTTTGCCGCAGCATCCGATAGATATCTAAACAGAGGTTGCCGACGGCGTCATAAGGAAAGATGTTGCGCGACACTAACCGAACCGTGGAAGACCTGGGAAAAACATAAGAAAGATAGGCCAGCCGGGGTTGATCCCAATTGCGATCAAACGCTGCTCGAAACAGAGTGGCCGCTTTTACTTCTTTAAATGCGGGCACTCTGTCAATGCAAATGATCGCATTTGTCACATTAGAGCGCAGAACCGCATTAAACACCCAGCGCTGGCAACTAACGGTTTCTTCGTTAACCCAGCTGTTTTGAGAAGATTCTTCATCCAGGCGAATAAGAGCATTCTTACTCTCTATCTCCTGAATAGCCGCCTGAACCTGTTCCCCCAATTTATCTACAGAGAACTGCCACCAGCCTACGTGTCCTTCTGGATGAACCGGGTTATCTAGATCGTAGACATCAATCACTAGCGATACATCTTTTTTCGATATGTTCGGAGAAAGCTGCAGGTTGAAGCTAGCAGAATCAGAGAGAATGACTTCTGACGAAATAAACCTGACAAACGAACTATCTTCAATACGTTTCATTCGTTTTCCGCCCCTTGATCTCTTTTATAAATTCCGCAGTCATCTCAACGTATCGAGTGCCATTCTGTAGGGAAGGCTCAATATGCGTGTTCTCATGATATTCATTAAACGTTGATACCATCACTAAGTGTGGCGGTAGCGATAAGTTCTGCACAAAATTGATGGATTTCTGATACGTGTTTCCGTCTTCACGAGAGACCACTCGATAGGGATTGCCCGCTCTCACATCATCGTCCAGCGCATGATCGTCGTATCCTGGTGAAACCGTAGCAATCCGATAGGGCATCCCCGACTTTTCGGCAGCTTGATAGGCGCTATCCCATACCTTTTCCCAATTGTCCTCTCCGGCTAGCTCCAAAGGAGAAAATGGGGCGAATCCCTCGAAAAAATTAAATGTCAGCTTGCTCTCATCTGAGCGTTGGGGCAATCGCAAACTCATCGCTAAGTTAATGAACTCTTCCGTCATATCCTTTAGTGTAGATAGCAGAAGCCGATTTCCATCGAAAGCGCTCGACCAAAACCAGAAGAGAACGGGCTGAGCGTCAAGATAAAGATAGTTAGGGTGATTCATGTATAGCTTTTTGATTAAACGAATTACCTTCTCCAGCTCTTCTGTATCTTCTGCATAAGGGGCCAGTTGAATTGCAAATCGGAGGCTGCTGTTACGCTTTCGCGCAATATCAAAAACATGCTGAATGCCCATTAGCTCGATACCATTGGTACCCTCGCCGTCTACGTGTAGATTGAGTGTGACATAGTCTAGATCCATCTGTTCAAATAAGTCAAAATGGAACTCAATGGTTTGACCTTTAGTGGAGGGATAGTAACCCAGTAGAGGCTTATCCGCGACATAGCCGTGGCGGGGATTGTCATTCCAATGAGCGGCACCAAATCCTTCACCGTACCAGAGATAGTACTGAATCCCTACCAACGTTTGCCCGTCCAAAAGCCCCGTTTTCCGGGATGGCTGAGTTAGCCGGTGTTGTTCCCAAGTATCTAACAACAGGGTTTCCAGCTCAGCCGCAGTGCGCTGCCAGGTAAATTTTGGAGCAACTTGACGACCTACTTTTCCCATCTGTCTGACAACATCTGGATTGCGCTGAAGGTAGGTGATTTTTTCTGCAAAAGCCGAAGGAAATGGCGGCACTAAAAACGAATAATCAGGATGACAAGCTTCTACATAGCCGCCTTCATCAACAGCAATCACAGGCTTTCCGGCTGCCATTGCCTCTAAGACAACAATGCCAAAGGGTTCTTTGACAGCAGCAAACAGAAAAGCGCAGGCCCGAGCGAGTACTAGCGCCAACTCCCAGTTGGTTAGTCCAGATAGAAAGAAAACCCGATCCTCTACGCCAAGCTTGCTCGCCATCTCTTGGAGACGTTCTTTTTCTGGCCCTGCTCCAATCACGATGAGCTGCGTGTCGTCTGTTAGGGCGATCGCCTCTATCAGCAGCTTGATTCTCTTATGAGGCCATAGCTGACCAATCGTCACAAACAGGTTGTAATCAATCGGGAGTTCGATAAAAGCTTCGGGCTCTACCCCCGGATAAACAACATCAGAGACGGGCGTGCCATAGACGTTTTCAAGATATTTTGCAGAGTAGCGGCTATTGGCTACAATGCGCTCTGGCCTTACCGCTTTATCCATCGTATCGATAGAATTTAAGTAAGCCTCATACAGCGAATCTCCAATCCGGTCGTAGTTGTATTTAGGATAGATATGAATATTACGCGCAGCATCTTTACCGATGTTTTCTACATTCTGATCAAAGCGCAAATCATGCAGTATTCGGAGAGGCTCATGCGGATACCACACCATCGGATGTAAATCTATCAGGTGAGTAGGCCAAAGATGGGTATGGTATAGATCATGTCGGCCTATTTCCTCTTGCCAAACCTTAGGTAAGAGCAGGGCATTCAGCAGGATGGAATGCTCCCCTTCGAAATAAGGCGAGATTAAAGAGCGCTGAACGTGGTCTCTAACACCATGTTCCTCTAGGAGTCGGTCGTTGATGCCTGTGGAGTAGATCGTAATGTCATGTCGATCCTGCCAGCGCGATACACACTCAATCAGTAGACGCTCAGCACCGCCGTACTTTTCTAAGAACGGAACAACGATGGCAAGATTCATCCTGGGAATAGTATTTGTAGCCTCCTGAACGGGCGAGCTTTTCAGTTTCCGCTTAGACATTCCTTACATACCACCGATCCATCGTTGTGAGTTTATATTATTTTCACCTTCTTAGATACAGGCATTTCAGAAATTAAGACAATATTATTTTGGGCATCTAACCTTCACAGCCTTCGTCAGAGGTCTCCTTGCTATCATTCAGCTTTGCTGGGCTAGCTTCTTCTACACTATATTTAGGTCGGTTTTCTGATGAATATTCGAGACCGAAGTAATCTTTGATAGCAAATAAGTAATCAAACCCGTAGCACGGCCATTCGAAGCCTTGGGTGATGTCAATACCCTTTTCTTTGATCTCTGGCGGCGTATCCATCCATGTATGACCATCATGATCATATATCACAATTTTCTCGGGAACTTCCATGTTGTGTCCCTTGTGAGTACTTTCGCCCACATTGGCACCTTGGTTGCAGTAGTCTGGCAATTGTGTGTCAGGCATGTAACCAACAGGCTCAATAGAGGTATCCTCAAACCATTCATTCCAGCTATTGATATTGAGCATATTTACCTCTGGAGATACCCACCGCAGTTGAGCCTGAATATTTCGCTTAAAAAGGTTTCCATCCCGAGCGTCTTGAACATCTCTATAAGGTGAGGCTGAGCCAGGAGGGTAGGAATAGTTGTCGATAGCTCCTCTCACACCGCGATCATTATATTTAGGGATGACAGTGGGTATTAGCGCTACGCCAGTGCTTTCACAAAAATCAGCGAATTTTTGATGATAGGCTTCAAACGCTGAACATTGAAATAGCTCGCTGCCTCGATAGTTCCATTCCGGAGGGCTATTGTCAGCGGTAAATGAACTAACTGGAGGATAGGGTTGATATCCCGTTACCGCATCGAACACTCCCAATCGCGACATATCTTGGGGATAGGGATAAACGACATCTGCAATTAGATAAATACCTTCAAAAAATTTTCCGCTGAGCGGATCAATAATACCGCGTACGGCGCTGTCTAAGCTTTCACGAAATTTAGAAAACGCTGCTTTATCGCCGTGCCAGGAATACACCTCATACAAATAAACAACGGGCTTATTGTCAATTCGCTGCCACTGCGGAGAGCGAAAGAAGTTTTCAGCCATGTAAACGATGGCTTCCAAAAAAGCCTTGAGACACTCAACGCTATCTGCGGTAGGCGGCCACGTCTCAACGATTAGACGACTCTCAATCAAAACCGAAAATTTCATCCGCTGAAGATTGTTAATTGGGTAGCCATTATGATGCCATCCTTGCGTTACGGCATCCCACCCATTCCCAGTAGAGTCCTCGTCAGAGTACGGAATCTTACCGGCTGAATAAGCGTTGCTATCGGAACTGCCTTGCAGAATATGGACTATGTTTTCTGATAGAAACTTACGATGCCCAACCATGCCTTCCCAGTTACAAATAAAGCAATTAATGCCGTGATCAGCAGCCCAATCAATATGGGTTTCAATCACCTCTGGATCGTTCATAACATACTCTCCCAGCATAGGCGCTTGGGGGGGCTCAAGAAATGCCCTAGCGTAACCTTCTGCCCATTTTCCTGCTAATTTTTGATCGGAACGAGTTCCCTCTGGCGTAAAATACCAAAGATAGTAATAAACGCTTATAAATGGTTTTTGGGGTTTAGCTAAGTCATCCCTTTTAGGCTTAGTTAAAGAACTTTTAGATAGATATAATCGGGTGTTTGCAGGTGAGGAAAAAGACAGCTTGCCAACCATAATACCAAGCGTGCGATCGCCCTCTTGAAAAGTATCTTCCACTTCAAGTCTGAGTGTCTGTTTTTCACAAGCACTCAATGAGAAGCGCACAGTCGTCCATCCCGGTTTTACGGCAGCAGAGAACACAACCGTATCATCTACCCAGATACATAGATAATTGTCGTGCGGAGACCCAAGATTCAGAGTGGCTGTTGTACGCTTTGGGGTAGAGAAATCATCTTTGAAAATCTCTATTTCCGCCGACTTATCCATCCAGCGGAAGTCGCGTACACCATCGTTTTCTCCTCTGTGCCATCCCTTTGTGTACTCAGCAGCAAAATAGACCATGGTGATAGAGTCAAACCTTTGTGATTATTAGGCCAATGGATGTTGTCAAGTGACCAAAGATAGCTAGCTTAATGTGGTTATCGGTTTTGTAAGGGGGAAGATCGACAAAACCATCTTCAACCTTTTCGCTAATGACTAGATTTAGCGGTTCTACTACACATCCCGAAGCTTCTAGCCTTTTGATAAGTTCCTCAATATCCCGTTTTCTGAAGAAAACTAATGATTCATGTTCAAGAGTCTCTTCGTTTGAACTCAGATTAAACTCAGTTGTATGTACGGCGACGCCCCCCGAACGAAGACATTTTGTTGAGTTGATAACGAACTGTATGCCATTTTCTATAGAACCTAAATGTTCAAATGCACAAGAAGACCAAACGAAATCATATTCAACCAAATCTTCGGGGATGGCATTCATGTCTACATTCCGATATTTAACCCGCTCAAAAAATATCTCCTTGCTACAAATTCCAGGCCAATATAAATCTTCTATTTTTGCCGAGTGTTCATTAGAGGCAACCCAACCCTTCTCCAAAGCTGACGAAAAATCTAAATCAGTCGAGAGTACTTCACATCCACAGTCTGCCATTACGGCCGGAAGCGGTTCTTTGCCACAGCCAAACCCCAAACCCCGTTTGCCTACAGAGAGCAGTCCTTTTGCTTCAAGCGCCTGCAAGACATAAACAAACTCCCATTGTTTTCGGTGTAATTTGGGTTTTTCGCCAAACCGATTGCACCAGTCAATATATATTGGGCTTTTAAATTGAGACGCCGTACAGAGCTGGCTTCCAATTTTTTCGAGACTAGGCTCTCGGGATGTGTCTTGAACGATATCTTGCTTAATGTCAAGCAGAATCTTAGCTGCCTCTAGGTCAAATGGCGAATTCTCCCCGACATTTGCACTATTGAGTGAAAAGCTTGGGTTTTTTGACTCAAATTCGCCACATTGAATGAACTCTTCGATCAGCGAAGATAAATTTTTGCTGTTGAGCTTTTGGGTAATTACCTCTTCATTCTCTGGCTCTCGGTTTAGAAATAGAAGGTAAGCGCCGATAACCTGTGATCTTGTAATAGTTTCCATAGGATCGTCAACTTCTATTTATTTGTAAACGGCTGCTTCTTTGGCTGTTGAGGTAGCTGGCTTACAATCCATATTTGCTTTCGCTATTCGAGTAACACTTGAGTATTATACACAGAGCCAAACCAAAATTTTTCTTCCCATACCATGTCGATCACAGCCTGGTATTTTCCTTTTGGCAGGTGCGCGGTATCTATCGCAAGGTCAGCTTTGACAGTTTTATCTTCAGCAATATCATGAGACGATAGCTCGGCTCTTCCCTCACGAGCAATAGTCGCATCTTCACCCAGAAGCTTGATTCCTAGGTAAATGCTTTCTTTAGCAGTGTCAATATGCCATACTTTTAGCCCAATATTAGTAACCTGAACATCCCTAAATACGACATAGCCACTTTCGACTGAAGGCAGCAAAGGGCATTCGATTTTGGCTGCATAGTCATCTTGATCCCACCGAGGAATTTTATCTGCATGACGTTGGGCGGCTCTTTCTAAATCGGAGGTTAGATAGATAGGAGGGCTGGCTTTTGGCTTTCCGAAATCTTTTGGAAAATGCACCGCTTCTTTAGCCTTAATCTGGCGAATTAGCTCACAGGCGAGGCGCAAGTAAAAATCGCCATATTCCAAGGTTGGTTCTATAGTCGTCGCTTCAAAGTACTCATTCCATCCATAAATCAGAAGAGTATCTGCACCTGCTTGTTTCGCTTGCCTGAATTGTTCTACGAGTGTATGACCATTTTCTCTCGGCATAACAGGAGCCAGTTGCGGATTTCGTTCTAGGAGAAGATCGTCATAGCCCGGTACAACTGAAGCAATCCCATTCATAGCAATGATGTCTGAAGTGTCCTGCCAAAAAGGGAAAAAGCCATAGGGCTCTAAGGCAGAGCTTAAAGGCTGCTCTGGTACCATTGAAGGTAACCAGTATCGCCTGAAAAGTTTTTCTATCTCACTAGACCAGTTTTCACGATAAGGATTGTCCCATGCCGGAGACCACAATGCAGAAACAATTGCCAACTCTTGAGGTGTCTGCTGTAATATCGAATTCATCAGATCTGGGTAGGGACAAAACAAGAATAAGGTCTTCCCGAGACTAGGATTAACATACAAATCATCTAGCAAACGATGATGCTTGAGATAGCTAATCAAGTCTGAGTAAGTTGATAAAGGATCAGTTTTCGTGGCGAACACCCAGAAATCTATCAAAAATGTGAATCCTATCCCTTTTTCTTGCAAGAGAGGTAATGCTTTTCTGACGTATGCAATGATAGTTTCAAAACTGTGGTCTTCAGTGGGAACCATTTCAAAAATTACAAAATCAACCCCCATACGGGCAATTTGTGAAACTTGCCACTCAATTAGATTAAGGTCTGTCGAAGAGTAGTATCCAACCTGAGGGGTATGACGGGTAGGGTTATGCTGCCACTTTTCTCGGTTGTACCAGCCATACAGATAAATTCCGACAGAGGGAGATTTAGACATTCGCTTAAAGCTTTTTCCTGAGAACAATCGCTGCTTGATGATCTGAAAAGCCTTCGAGGATGCTTACAATCTCGAAGAAGTAAGCCCAAGATTGGCGCACATAGTCAAGCGTGTGAAAAATACGGCGATAGTATCCAGGTTCTTGGCTATCTACGCCGTCATTTTGCCAGCCGACATCTAAAAAACCCTGGGTCATGAGTTCGGCAAACCTATTAGGTGAGAAGTCTTCAATGGCTGTAGAGAAGTTTGCCATCACCGTCACAATGACAAGCCCGTTCGGTACTAGCACTCTGTTGAGTTCTGCTAACCATAAGAATTGGTCTAGCTCGGATAAGTGGGTGAAGACAGAATGGCCGATTACGACATCGAACTGCCCAGGCTTGAGATGAGAGGGGACATGAGGCTTTATAAGGTCGAAGGTCGCGCCTGCCAAATGCCTTTTGCACCAGTCAATATTAAGCGGATCAATATCGATGCCATGAATATGACCATAGCCTTTAGCGATTAGATGCCGGGTCAAGCGCCCACATCCGCAGCCCCAATCTAAAATTGAAAGATTCTGAATGGATTGGTAGGATTTCAAAAATCTTTGGAAAATCTCTTCTAACTTTTCTACAAAGCTCATACCAGAAAAGATAAACCATTCTGGATCAGACGCACCAATACGCTGCATATTTTGGCCGTCTGGCACAGGTAAAGAAGTTTCCTTGAGAGGATATGTCCAGTCCTGATAACAGGGTGTGGCCGAGGTGTGGTCATTTTGAAAGCTGGCGCTGAAACGGATAGTACTGCTCTTGTAGTACTCATGATCTATCAGATCAACATGGCCTTCAAAGGCAACATCTCCTAAAAAATCGTAGTCGCCATTAAAGAGGCCATACTCTATCGTTTTCAACGGCTTCCCATTCGCTGTTAAAACGATGGCATCTTGTCGGTGAAGCGGTGGGACTAAAATGCCGCTCACCTTCAGTCTATCGCTATCGACCCTTCGCGCAGTCATGCGCAACCAGCCATTTGCAAACGTAATTGAACTATTTCCTGCGTGCAGCCCTTTGCCAGAGACTAATGATAAAGACTTTTCCGGAGAGACATTGTGATCTGTCTGTAGCGTTTTTAGCTGTAAGTCTCGGGCTTGGAAACAGAGCGTTCTTGCTTCATCCGGAAGATCTAATGAAGTAGAGAATTTAAGCGTTATCCACTGTGGCTGAGGCGTTTTCTCAAGAGGAACGGCGAGTATTGTATGCCCTTTATGAATTGCGACTTCAAAGTTAACCTGATTTGTGGCGATCGCCACCTCGCACCGCAACGGACTCTCCCCATATAGCAGCAGCAGCCCCGATCCAACAATTTCTAGCTTGACACAGTCTGATAGCCATCGAAACGCGCCTTGTGCGTCCTGCTCCTCATCATATGCGCCTGAAAGATACCGATAGCTAAAGGTAGTCATTAGGTTGTGTCACTGTGAGCATCAGTTAGTTGATGGGGTTATCTAGCTCTAAATCGAGGTAGCCCTCTACAGCAGATTAGAGCTACTGGCAAGCGGCTTCCCAAGATAGCGTTCGACGGCCTCTTTGGGATCGCCGATATAGCGAATAGTGCCTTGATCAATCCAAATGACGCGGTCAGATGATTCTTGAATAAACTCAAGACTGTGAGAGACCACTATCGCCGTCGTATGTCCATTCCAGAGATCATCCATTCGTTTTTGGCTTTTTACCTTAAAGCTCTCATCACCGACAGACAACACTTCATCCACAATTAGAATATCAGGCTGAACATCGGTAGCGATCGCAAACGCCAATCGAGCCGCCATCCCCGAAGACAGCCCTTTAACAGGCACCATCTCATAGTCTTGCAGCCCCGCAAAATCGAGAATACTTTTGATACGGCGCTTCATCTCCTGGCGCGGAAACCCAAGCAGCACACCGTAAAATACAATGTTGTCAGCCACCGAAAGCTCTGCTTCAAACCCTGCGCCAAGCTCAATCAGAGGAGCAATGGTACCCCGGACACGAACAGTTCCGCTTGTAGGCTGCAAAATTCCCGTAATCAGCTTGAGTAAGGTCGATTTGCCAGAGCCATTCGCCCCAATAATCCCGATCTTTTCTCGCTCAGAAACAACCAAGTTGATATCCTTTAACACTTGCTTGCGACTTGGCTTACGAAACTTACCCTCCAGCAGTGACAAAACCGTGCGCTTGAGGTCGTACGAAAACTCCTCCTGCGTCCGTCGCCACAGCGAAACGTTATCCAGTCGAATAATTTCCATTCCTTAGAGTAAGTCCATAAACTGCGGTTTGAGCCATAAAAAACTGAACCAACCAATTGCCAAAAAGATCAGGCTGCTCAGTATAGTTGGAATCATCAGCGAAAAATCGGGCGGGTCGCCTGATAAGACAATCTGACGGACGCTTTCAATAATAGGGGCGATAGGGCTAAATTTTAAAAACGCTCTGACTTCTTCAGGGACAATCTCAGAGGGGTAAAAAATCGGGCTGCTAATCCACAGCCCAAACGTGACGAGCTCATACATGTAAGGCAGATCGCGAAAAAACACATTTAGCGCCGCGACGAGCATCCCCATGCCCGTACAGACCAAAACTAAGCCGGTCAGCGGCAGCAACAGCGCCAGAACATTCAACGCACTTCCAGAGGTTATCAGCGTCGCAATCATGAGCAAAGGCAGGGTGCTCAGGCAAAACTGATAGACATTTGCAGCGATCATTGCAATGGGGAAGGCGCTCATCGGTAAGCTCATGCGATTGAGCAAACCGCTGCCGTTGACGATGCTAGATAACGCCTGAGACGTAGAATTAGAAAAAAAGTTAATGACGGTCATGCCGGTAAAGGCCGCCAAGGTATAACTCACCATCGAGTTATTATAATACTGAGCAAACGCCTGTCCAAAGATAGCCGCGTAAACAGCCGTCATGATTAAAGGATTCAGCAGCGACCAGTATATCCCTAAAACTGAGCCCCGGTAACGGGTCTTGAGATTACGCTCAACCAAGATTCTGAGGATATCGATGTAGCGCTTCGTCTGTGCACTTTGCACGGGAGTAGCTGTAAGAGACACGCTTCCTCTATCGTCTAAGGTGTTGACATTAACGTTTTATCATAGCGAGCGCTTTTCGCTCTGACAATATTAATGCCTGAAAGCACCTGAGAGACTGTAGCGCTATTTTACATTGTATGGCCGTCAGGATATAGCTATTAAGCGTTCAGTCTGGCGTCAGTTATCCTGATCGTTATGCTCACTACAGTGCGTAGGAATGGCACCCCGGTAAGATATTGCGGCTCTTCAGGAACTGCCGTGCAAGGCCCCTACATCTAGTGTTGGGATGAGTCAAAACCTTGTGGGAGAATGAGAGTAGATGTGATGTAGCCATGAGTCATGAATAACTCAATTGAAATTCCGCTTGACTTACCCGATGTGCAGGTATCAGCAGTCAATTAAACAGCTGAGGGTTGGTTGATTGAGTTGAAGAGCACCTTAGAAAGTGCGACCTGCCGCCAATGCGGTCGTCAGATTAGCCAATTTCATGGCTA
>PPFU01001515.1_pt1 | contig 19106 bp, 18 predicted proteins | sample 1535991 | NCBI WGS metagenome assembly PPFU01 (sample SAMN04901290, study PRJNA319586) | Hypolithon metagenome, whole genome shotgun sequencing project. | isolation source: Antarctic Hypolithon | place: Antarctica: Miers Valley | collected 2014
GGGAGCGGGGGGGGGGCCCCCCGCCAGCGCCTGCTTCCGCTCGAACAGCGCAAGTCGACGATCGACGTCGAGGAGGTCGAGCGGATCATCGCGAAGATGGCGCGGATCCCGGCGAAGCAGGTCAGCGCGTCCGACAAGGATGTGCTGGAGCACCTGGAGCGCAACCTCAAGATGGTGATCTTCGGCCAGGATCCGGCGATCGAGACGCTGACGTCGGCGATCAAGCTCGCGCGCTCAGGCCTGGCGAACCCGGACAAGCCGATCGGCAACTTCCTGTTCGCGGGGCCCACCGGCGTCGGCAAGACCGAGGTCACCAAGCAGCTCGCGCTGCAGCTGGGGATCGAGCTGGTGCGCTTCGACATGTCCGAGTACATGGAGTCGCACTCGGTGTCGCGGCTGATCGGGGCGCCTCCGGGCTATGTCGGCTTCGACCAGGGTGGCCTGCTGACCGAGAAGATCGTCAAGACCCCCCACTGCGTGCTGCTGCTGGACGAGGTCGAGAAGGCGCACCCGGACATCTTCAACATCCTGCTGCAGGTCATGGACCGCGGCATCCTGACCGACACCAACGGCCGCGAGGCGAACTTCCGCAACGTGATCCTGGTGATGACCACCAACGCCGGCGCGGCGCAGGCCGCGCGCCGGTCGATCGGGTTCATGAAGCAGGACCACAGCACCGATGCGATGGAGGTGATCCGCAAGGGCTTCACCCCGGAGTTCCGCAACCGGCTCGACGCCGTGGTGCAGTTCCGCGCGCTGGGGTTCGACCACATCCTGCGCGTGGTTGACAAGTTCCTCATCGAGCTCGAGGCGCAGCTGCACGAGAAGGGCGTGACCCTGTCCTCGACGCCCGCCGCGCGCGACTGGCTGGCCCAGCACGGCTTCGATCCACTGATGGGCGCGCGCCCGATGTCGCGGGTGATCCAGGACAGGATCAAGCGTCCGCTGGCCGACGAGCTTCTCTTCGGCCGCCTGGCCAAGGGTGGCCGCGTGGGTGTCGACGTGGTCGACGACCAGATCGTGCTCAACGTGCAGCCCGAAGAGGAAAAGCTGCTGCCGGTGCCCGTGGAGTAAAGGAGGCGCGGGCCAGTTGTAGTAACGGGTGGACGTCGCCGCGCTTCACTACATACACAAAAGGCGACCGAGGCCGCCTTTCTGCTGTTGGATCCTGATGCGCCTACTTCATGCGGTAGGTGATCCGACCCTTGGTCAGGTCGTAGGGCGTCATCTCGACCTTGACCTTGTCGCCGGTCAGGATGCGGATGTAATGCTTGCGCATGCGCCCCGAGATATGGGCGATGATTTCGTGGCCGTTCTCGAGCTTCACCCGGAACATCGTGTTCGGGAGGGTCTCGGAGACCGTGCCTTCGAATTCAATGACGTCGTCTTTCGCCATGCGTCCTGTGCTGCTTGCAATGGGTGTCGGGTGCGGAGGTGCTCGACCAGCCGCGCATTGTGCCATGCGCGGCCCAGTGGTGCAAAATTTAGGTTAAGCCGAAATGCCAGCCCCGGCACCGACATCCGCAAGCGCGACGGCGGGCAGGACGCCGAAGGCGCTCGTCCAGGCGCCGATACGACCGCCGCCGTCGACCAGTAGCCCGATCTCGCGCATGAAGCGTTCACGCGGGACGCGCTCTGCGCCGAGGCGTTCGAGATGCGGATGGGTGACCTGCGCATCGACCAGTGGCATGCCCCACTGCACCAGCCGGGCGGCGAGCGCCGCCAGCGCGACCTTTGATCCGCCGGAGGTGCCCGAGAACATGCTTTCGCCGAAGAACGCGCGGCCGACCGCCACGCCATAGATGCCGCCGACAAGGCGGTCCCCGTCGCGTACCTCGACGCTGTGCGCGTGCCCGGCCGCGTGCAGCGCACAGTACGCATCCACCATCGCGGCAGTGATCCACGTCCCGTCCTGCCCGGGGCGCGGGGACGCGGCGCAGGCATCCACCACGTCGCGGAAGGCGGTGTCGGAATGGACCGTCCAGGCGCTCGACCGCAGCCCGCGTCGGAAACGCTGCGACAGATGGATGCGGTCCGTGTGGAAGACCATGCGCGGGTCGGGCGACCACCACATGATCGGCTGGCCCTCCGAAAACCACGGGAATATGCCGTGGCGGTAGGCCAGCAGCAGCCTGGGCACCGACAGGTCGCCGCCGAACGCAAGCAGGCCATCCGGGCGCCGCAGTGCGGAGTCCACCGGCGGGAAGGGGGAGGCCGGGTCGACGTCCAACCGGGGCAGATGGAAGCTCACCCCGTGCCGCCCGCGTCTTCCGGGCTCCGGAACGGCGATCGTTCGGCCAGTGCCCGCGCCTGTTGTGCCACCGCCGCCGCCTCGTCGGCACACCATGCGCGCAGGGCCGCGGCGAACTCGGTGTCGGCGATCCAGTGCCGGCTGTGCACCAGCGTCGGCAGGAACCCGCGCGCGATCTTGTGCACGCCCTGCGCGCCCGGCTCGAAGGCACGCAACCCCTCGCGCAGGCAGTACTCGATGCCCTGGTAGTAACAGGTCTCGAAGTGCAGCCCCGGCAGCTGTCCGAGTGCCCCCCAGTAGCGGCCATACAGCGTATCGGTTCCGCGAAGGCACAGCGCCCCCGCGACCGGGGCGCCCTGATGGTCCGCCAGCACCAGCACCAGCGACCGTGGCATCGCCGTGGCGAGATGTCGGAGGAATGGCAGCGTCAGCGCAGGTGAGTTGCCGTACTCGGCGAAGGTCTGCAGGTAGAAGCGGTGCATTGCCGAAAGATCGTCGTCGCTGGCCTCGTTTCCGTGCAGCACACGGAAGACCACGCCCGCGGCGCGGACCCGGTTGCGCTCCTGGCGGATGTTCTTGCGGTGCTTGTGGTCCATCGCGGCCAGAAAAGCGTCGAAGTCGGTCCAGCCGGCGTCATTGCGCCAGTGGTACTGCACGTCAGCGCGGGATATCCATGAGCCATCGAGCGCTGCCGCATCGCGCGCGTCGTGGAAGTTGAGGTGCGCCGACGACCGGCCCGACTTCACGGCGTCGGCGACGATCGCCGCGCCCAGCGCGGAGCGCGCGACGTGATCGCGGGCGAGCAGGCGCGGGCCTGTCACCGGGGTGTACGGCACGGCGCCGAGCCATTTCGGGAAGTACTCGCGGCCATGGCGCGCATACGCATGCGCCCAGGCGTGGTCGAACACGAACTCGCCGTGCGAGTTTTCCTTCAGGTAGCCCGGCGCGGCGGCGACCAGCATGCCGCCCTCGCGGATCGCGACGTGGTGCGGCGTCCAGCCCCATTCCCCGCGCAGGCAGCCAAACGTCTCCATTCCCGACAGGAACGCGTGCGACAGGAACGGATTCACGCCGTCGTGGAGCGCGTCCCAGTCCGCCGGATCGATCTCCGACAGCGCGCCGTGGACGCGCGCCTCCAACATCAGTGGTCCTTGTCGAGGAACTTCTCGGCATCGAGCGCCGCCATGCAGCCGAAGCCGGCGGAGGTGATCGCCTGGCGGTAGACCTGGTCGGCGACGTCGCCGGCGGCGAACACACCCGGCACCGAGGTTTCGGTCGCACCACCGCCCAGGCCCGAGCGGATCTCGAGGTAACCGTTGTTCATCGCCAGTTGCCCATCGAACAGCTGCGTGTTCGGCGAGTGCCCGATCGCGACGAAGAAACCGTGCACCGGTAGCTCGCGGGTGCTGTCGTCGACGATTGAGCGCACGCGCAGAGCGGTGACCCCGGCATCGTTGCCGAGGACCTCGTCAACGACGTGGTGCCAGACCGGCACGATCTTGCCGGCGTCGATCTTCGCCTGCAGCTTGTCCTGCATGATCTTCTCCGCGCGCAGCGTATCGCGGCGGTGCACCAGATAGACGGTGCGCGCGATGTTGGACAGGTAGAGCGCCTCCTCGACCGCGGTGTTGCCGCCGCCGACGACTGCGACGTCCTGATCCTTGTAGAAGAACCCGTCGCAGGTCGCACACGCCGAGACACCGCGCCCCTTGAACGCCTCTTCGGACGGCAGCCCGAGGTATTTCGCGGTCGCGCCGGTGGCGATGATGATCGCGTCGGCCGTGTACCTGCCGCTGTCGCCGACCAGCCGGAACGGCCGCTGCGAGAGATCCGCGGTGTGGATATGGTCGAAGATCGTCTCGGTGTCGAAGCGCTCGGCGTGCGCCTGCATCCGCGTCATCAGGTCGGGGCCCATCAGGCCGTGCGCGTCGCCCGGCCAGTTGTCGACCTCGGTGGTCGTCATCAGCTGCCCGCCCATCTGCATGCCGGTGATCACCACCGGCTTGAGGTTGGCGCGCGCGGCGTAGACGGCGGCTGTCCAACCGGCGGGCCCGGAGCCGAGGATGACGAGCGGGAGGTGCCTGGACGGGTTCTCGGAATTGTTGGTCATGTATACTCGGGTGCGATGAAAAACGCGGCGTTTCGAAGCGTCTAGCTTGGAGACGCCGCACCTCCAGCACAAGGCGCGGTGCGCCGGGGATGCTGGAACGTTCCATTCGTGACCCATCCGTCCTGCGCCGCGCGAGCGGCGCTTTTTCGTGCAGGAGAGGCAAGATGCGCATCGGCGTCCCCAAGGAAACCAAAACCCTCGAAGGGCGTGTCGCGCTGGTGCCGGCCGCAGCGGGCGACCTGATCCACCGGGGGCACGAGGTCTGGCTGGAGCGCGACGCCGGCATCAAGTCCGGGTTCCGCGACGACGACTACACGCGTCTTGGCGTGCACATCGCACCCGACGCCGCGGCGCTGTACGACAAGGGCGAACTCATCGTCAAGGTCAAGGAGCCGATCGAGGGCGACCTGGCGCTGCTGCGTCGCGACCACCTGCTGTTCTGCTACCTGCATCTGGCGCCGCTGCCTGGCCTGACGCGGCAGCTGCTCGACATCGGCCTGACCGGCATCGCGTTCGAGACCGTCGAGCTCGAGAACGGCGATCTGCCGCTGCTGGCGCCGATGTCGATCATCGCCGGCAAGATCGGCGTGCAGGTGGGCACCCACCTGCTGCACCAGCCCATGGGCGGGAAGGGCAAGCTGCTCGGTGGACTGCCGTCGACGGAGCGCGGCAAGGTCGTCGTGTTCGGCGCCGGGGCCGCTGGCGGCAATTCCGCGGCCCTCGCCGCGTCCGGCGGCGCCAACGTGGTCGTGTTCGAGAAGCGCCAGGACCGCATGGACGAGATGATGCGGCTCGGCAACAACGTGACCGCGCTGTATCCGTACGACGAGGTAGTGGCCCGCGAGGTCGCATCCGCCGACCTGGTGGTTGGCGCCGTGCTCGTGACCGGCGCCGTGGCCCCGCATGTGCTCAACCGCGACATGATCCGCGGCATGGAGGATGGCAGCGTGCTGGTCGACATCTCCATCGACCAGGGCGGCTGCTTCGAAACCTCCCGTGCCACAACGTGGAAGGAGCCCACCTACGTCGAGGAGGGCGTGATCCACTTCTGCGTCACCAACATGCCCGGCGCGGTGCCGCAGACCTCGTCGCAGGCGATCTGCGCCGCGATCCTGCCGTGGGTCAACAAGCTGACCTCGGGCAACTGGCGGGACAACGAGGCGCTGGTGCGCGGCATCAACATCGCGTCCGGCGATATCGTGCACCCGGCGCTCAAGGGCATGCAGGTCTGACCGTGGCTGTAGCGGTCGCCACCCCCGCATGGATGACCATCATTCGCAGCTGACGCGCCCATACTGGCAATGCCGCTGATCATGCGTAGAATCATCGCCTTACGGCATCTTCCTAAGGTCTGACCGCACGGTGGCACGCCCGCTTTCCGCCCGCAGCAAACGTTCGCGCCAGCCGGCCGAGTCGCTCGCGCCGGCGCCGCCGAATCCGCGTCGGCAGAAGCTGCTGAGGGACATGGCGCTGATCGCGATCGCGCCACTTCTGTTGTACCTGTTCGTCTGCCTCATCACGTTTTCGCCGACCGATCCGGGGTGGTCGCATTCCGGCAGCATCACCGCGCCGCTCGGCAACGCCGGCGGCCGGGTCGGGGCCTGGACGGCCGACGTGCTGCTGTACCTCTTTGGTTACGTGGCCTTCCTGTTGCCGTTGATGCTGGCTGCGATCGCATGGATCGCGCTGTTCGGCATGGACAGCGATGGCGACGGGCAGGCGGATTTCGGACCAGCGCTGCGGCTGATCGGCATCGTCGCGTTCCTGGTGGCGGCCACCGGGCTGCTGTCGCTCCGCATCGGCGCGGTGCCAGACTTCTCGGCCGGCAGCGGTGGAATCCTGGGGCGCCTGGTCGGCAACTCGCTGTACCGGGGCTTCGGGCCGCTCGGAGGCAACCTGTTCCTGCTGGCACTGCTGCTGGTGTCGGTGACACTGGCCACCGGGCTGTCCTGGCTGTCGGTGATGGACCGTATCGGGCAGGCGGTGCTCCAGCTTCCGGCACTGTTCCGTCGCAGCAGCCAACAGGCCAGCGAGTGGAAGCACGCCCGCGAACTGCGTGGCGAGCGCAGCGAAGTGCGCAAGGTCGATACCGAGCTCCGTGCCAGGCGCGCCCCGGTACGCATCGAGCCCCCGGCGCCTGCGCAGGTGGAGAAAAGCGATCGCGCCAAGCGCGAGCAGCAGATCCCGCTGTTCCACGTCGGCGACGGCTCCGGCATCCCGCCGCTGGCGCTGCTCGACGACCCCAAGCCGCAGCCCAAGGGCTACAGCGACGAGACGCTGGAAACCCTGTCGCGCCAGATCGAATTCAAGCTCAAGGACTTCCGCATCGACGCGCAGGTGGTGGGCGCCTACCCGGGCCCGGTCATCACCCGCTTCGAGATCGAGCCGGCGCCGGGCATCAAGGTCAGCCAGATCAGCTCGCTCGACAAGGACATCGCGCGCGGGTTGTCGGTGAAGTCGGTGCGCGTGGTCGACGTGATCCCCGGCAAGTCGGTGGTCGGGCTGGAGACGCCCAACACCCACCGCGAGATGATCTACCTCAGCGAACTACTGCGCTCCAAGGAGTACGACAAATCCGGCAGCCCGCTGACGCTGGCGCTGGGCAAGGACATCGCGGGCCGACCCACGGTGGCCGATCTCGGTCGCATGCCACACCTGCTCGTCGCTGGCACAACCGGCTCGGGCAAGTCGGTCGCAGTCAACGCGATGGTGCTGAGCCTGCTGTACAAGGCCGGGCCGAAGGACGTGCGGATGCTGATGATCGACCCCAAGATGCTGGAGCTCAGCGTCTACCAGGGAATCCCGCACCTGCTTGCGCCGGTGGTCACCGACATGAAGGAGGCCGCCAATGGCCTGCGCTGGTGCGTGGCGGAGATGGAGCGGCGCTACAAGCTGATGAGCGCGGTGGGCGTACGCAACCTGGCCGGGTTCAACAAGAAGGTGGAGGAAGCGCAGCAGAAGGGCCAGCCGCTGTCGGACCCGCTGTTCAAGCCGAACCCAGAATCGCAGGAGATCGCGCCGCTGCTGGAGACGCTGCCGTTCATCGTCATCTTCATCGACGAGTTCGCCGACATGATGATGATCGTCGGCAAGAAGGTGGAGGAGCTGATCGCGCGCCTGGCGCAGAAGTCCCGCGCCGCCGGCATGCACCTCATCCTGGCGACCCAGCGCCCCTCGGTCGACGTCATCACCGGTCTGATCAAGGCCAACATCCCGACCCGGATCGCGTTCCAGGTATCGAGCAAGATCGACTCGCGCACGATCCTCGACCAGTCGGGTGCCGAAACACTGCTGGGACACGGTGACATGCTGTACCTGCCGCCCGGCACGGCGCTGCCCGAGCGCGTGCATGGCGCCTTCGTCAGCGACGAGGAGGTGCACCGGGTGGTCGACCACCTGCGCCAGAGCAGCAAGGGCCCGGACTACATCGAGGGCGTACTGGACGAGGTGCAGACGATGGGCGACGGCGTCGTTGTCGGCGCCAGCGGCCTGCCGGAGAGTGCCGACCGCAGCGGGGCAGGGGATGAGAGCGACCCTCTGTACGACGAGGCGGTGCGGGTCGTCACCGAGACCCGGCGGGCGTCCATCTCTGGCGTGCAGCGACGCCTGAAGATCGGCTACAACCGGGCGGCGCGGCTGGTCGAGGCGATGGAGGCCGCCGGTGTCGTCACGCCTCCGGAGCACAACGGCGACCGCAGCGTCTTGGCGCCTCCGCCGCCCAAGTAGATGGCCGTCGGCGCGGCAGTGACCCGGTGATCGCCTATTCAGGCGCCTGTTCACACACTGCCTGCTCGAATCCCGGGAGTCCGACATGATCCGTTTCCGACAGTGGCTGGTGCTTGCGTCGATGCTGGCCGTGGGTGTTGCGCAAGCTGGCCCTCGCGACGCGCTCGGTGCGTTCAGCAAAGGGCTCAAGGGCCTGGACGGCCAGTTCACGCAGCAGGTGTTCGACCCCAACGGCCGCCTGAAGGAGACCTCCAACGGGCGCGTCGCGCTCTCGGCACCGCGGCTGTTCCGGTGGGAGTACGTAAAGCCCTACCCGCAGCTCATCGTCGCCGATGGCCAGAAGGTGTGGGTCTACGATCCGGACCTGATGCAGGTGACGGTGCGCGCGCAGGGTGCCGAGGAGCAGAACAGCCCGCTTGCCGCGCTGATCGATCCGACCCGGCTCGACCGCGACTACAACGTCCGCGCTGCCGCCCCCCTGGATGGCCTGGAGTGGCTGGAGTTGACCCCGAAGCAGGGTGCGGAGGCCGGGTTCCAGAATGCGCGCCTCGGCTTCGATGCCAACGGCCTCGTGCGGATGCAGGTGCTGGATGCGCTCGGTCAGCGGACCGACATCCGCTTCAGCGGCTGGAAGAAGAATCCGTCGTTTGCGCGCGGGACGTTCCGCTACGCGCCGGCCGCGGGCGTCGACGTGGTCGGCGAGGGTTGAGCGCACGCGCAGTGGGATATCGGTCATCCGGCGCCGACGCCGTTTTCACCTGTTGCACCCATCTGCGTGCAGACACTGGCACCATGAAGACACGACCGGCCCCACTGCTGATCCTCTCGACCGCGCTCGCGCTCTGCGGTGGAATCGCCCTGCCAGGAGCGTCTGCCAGCCAGGGGCAGCTCGTGACATCGACCGTAGAGACCACTGCGGTGGGCCGTGCTGCCTCGCCACGGACGCGCGCTGAAGGCGACGAGGCGCTCAACAACGCCGTGGCATCGGTGGTCGTCGCCGCGCTCAGCGAGCAGTTCGACGGCAGGACGATCGCGGTCAAGCTCGACAGTACCCACGTCGCCATGTCCAGCCTGCGCGACCGGGCGGTGACGGGCGAGGGCCGGATGCGCATCGGTGACGAGGACGAGGAGTGGATCGGCTTCCGCTACCGCACCCTCTACGACACGCAGATGGCCAATGCCGCGTATCCCCAGATCACTCTCGGCAGGCCGGGCGATGACGGTCGCGTGCTACCCAACGACTCCCGGCTGGTGTCCCAGCTCGACGACCGCGTGGCGCGCCAGCTGGCGCAGGAGTTCGGCGGCCAGCCGGTGCTGCTGCAGCTTGACCAGATCCTCACCATCGAGGCGGGTGCGCGCTTCCTGCGGATCGCCGCCATTGGCATCGCGGACTTCGGGCGCGAGGGAACGACACCGGCCCAGGTCGATGCGCTGTACGACCGCGCCGACGGCACGTGGGTGCGGGTCAACTACGAGCTTGGCCCCGCCTCGGTGATCGAGGCCGTCCCGGCCGATCCGTCCCAGCGCGTCGCCGGCCCTTGACCCGCGACGCGGTGCCGAATGCGGGCGTCGCCCGCCGGCTTGGTATCGTGACGGCTGCTTCCATCGGTTGATCCCGTGGCCCGCAAGCCTGTTTCCCTGAATGTCCCGCAGGACGACCTGCTTGCCGACGACCACGGCGCGCTGCGTCCGCTCGCCGAGCGCATGCGCCCGCAGTCGCTGGACGAGATGGTAGGCCAGCAGCGGCTCGTGGGGGAGGGCGCCGCACTGCGTCGCGCCATCGAAAGCGGCCACGTGCACTCGATGATCCTGTGGGGTCCGCCAGGATGCGGGAAGACGACCCTGGCGCTGCTGCTTGCCCGCCACGGGGACGCCGACTTCCGGGCGATCTCGGCGGTCCTGTCCGGGCTGCCGGACGTCCGCAAGGTGCTTGCCGACGCGCAGGAACGGTTCGCGGCAGGCCGGCGCACCGTGCTCTTCGTCGACGAGGTGCACCGTTTCAACAAGACGCAGCAGGACGCCTTCCTGCCGCACATCGAGCGCGGCACGATCCTGTTCGTCGGCGCGACGACCGAGAACCCGTCGTTCGAGCTCAACTCCGCGCTGCTGTCGCGCTGCCGCGTCCACGTCATGGACGCGGTCCCGGTCGACGACATCGCGATCGCGCTGCGCGGGGCCCTGGGCGACGACGCGCGTGGTCTAGGCGAGCGTGCGCTGGTCGTCGACGATGCACAGCTGGCGCTGATCGCGCGCGCGGCGGACGGCGACGTGCGTCGTGGCCTGACATTGCTCGAGATCGCCGCAGAGCTCGCAGGGCAGGGCGGCCGCATTACCAACGACACTTTGCAGCAGGTACTCGCCGACCGCACCCGCCGCTTCGACAAGGGCGGCGAGCAGTTCTACGACCAGATCTCGGCATTGCACAAGTCGGTCCGCAGCTCCAACCCCGACGCGGCGCTGTACTGGTTTGCGCGCATGATCGACGGCGGCTGCGATCCGGCGTACCTGGCGCGGCGGCTGACGCGGATGGCAGTGGAGGACGTGGGGCTCGCGGATCCACGTGCGCTGTCGATGGCGATCGAAGCGTGGGACGCATTCGACCGCCTTGGCAGTCCGGAAGGCGACCTCGCACTGGCGCAAGTGGTGCTGTACCTCGCGAGCACCGCCAAGTCCAACGCCGCCTACCGCGCCTACGGACAGGCGAGGCGCGACGTCGTCGAGCACGGAACGCAGGACGTGCCGATGCACCTGCGCAACGCGCCGACCAGGTTGATGAAGCAGCTCGGCTATGGCAGCGGCTACCAGTACGACCACGATGCCGATGGTGGGGTGGCGCTTGGCCAGACCGGCTTCCCTGAGGCGATGGGCGAGCGCGTGTACTACGCGCCGGTGGAGCGCGGCCTGGAACTGAAGCTCAAGACCAAGCTGGACGCGCTGCGTGCCGCGCGGGGGACGGCCAGCGACTTGGCGGGACGGGAAGACGGGGCGTGATCCGTGACGTTGCCTGGCATCGTCGGCAGCCACATGGCATCACGTGTATCGGTTCCCGGGCGCCGTCCAGATGACGCCTGCATGGTCCATCGCGCTGGCGGTGTTCGTCGGCGGTGCGCTCGGCGGCGCGCTGCGCCACCTGCTGTCGAGGGCGGTTGCGCGGGTGACCCGCACGCGCTGGCCCTGGGGGACGCTGATGGTCAATGTCAGCGGCGCGTTCTTCGGCGGGGTGGTGGTGGCCGCAGGCACGCTGCCGGCCAGGCCGCTGACCGCGATGCTCGTGGCAGGCGTCCTTGGCGGCTACACCACCGTATCGACGGTTGCCCTGCAGGTCGCCCAGCTTTCGGATGACGGACAGGTCAGGCAGGCCATGGGCTACCTGCTCGCGACGCTGGGTCTCGGGCTCGCGGCCGCGTTGCTGGGGTTCGGGTTAGGCGGCGCATGACGGGCTGCACGGAGCTCGGGCGTACGCTGGCGATCGCCTTCGGCAGCGGTGCCGGGGCGCTGGCGCGCTGGTCGCTCTCGGTCGACGGTGAAGCTTGGTATTGGAACGCAACCAGCAGCCTGCTGGCGATCAACGCCGTCGGATCGTTCGCGATTGGCGCGCTCTCGATGCTGGACTGGTCGCGCGGCGGCATCTGGAGCGCTGACCGCGCAGGCATCGCAAGGGACACGGCCATGGCTGGTTTCTGCGGCGGCTTCACGGCGTTCTCGCTGTTCAACGTCGACGTGCTCCGGGTGGCGGAATCCGCAGGCTTGGCTGCGGCGCTGGGCTTGGCGGTCGTGTCCGTGGCGCTTTGGCTGGCGGGCGTCGCTGCGGGCCGCGCCCTCGGACGGCAGTTGGGCATGGGACGTCCCTGAGCGAAGGCGCCATGCGCGGAACGTCTCCTGAGCTTGGTGAGATTGGAGGGAGGGACGGCTGCGTGAGATCAGTGCCCCGGTGTGCACAAGCTATAACTTCGCATAATGTATAGAAGGACCATCGTTCATTGACGCTCGAGCGGGTAGGGCTGGCAGCATGATTGCCAACGCCAGCGCCGCCGCGACTCCGAGGCGTGACGCCAAGCGTTCCCAAGCGCGCTTCCTGTCGCCCGTCGAGCGGTCCGCTTCCAAGAGCAGAACCCACTTGTCGTAATCCTCGTGAGCCATCCGGGCCAGCTGGCGCAGTCGGTCATCTGGCACCGCGTCTATGCCAGTTTTCCAGCGCGAAACCTGCTGCCGACTCACGCCTAGAGTGGTAGCCAATTCGGTAAAACTCCCGGCGGAAATGCCCTTTTTTGCTTTGTCAAGAAGCGCTGCAGCATTTGTTGTCATAACAATCGCTTGACAGTTGTCTAGTGCTGCAGGTTACATGCGATTCGTCACCTCATTGAGGTGACCGGCAGGCCCGGTTCGCCCGAGCCGGACTGTCGTCAATCGGGCCGGGCAGGGGGCAACACCGATGCAAAGGTACTGGCGAATCGTCTTGACCGTGGCCGAGTTCATGGCCGACGACATTCCGACCGGCGATCACTGGTCGTGAGCCGTCCGACTGACACCCATCGCGGCGCCGCCCTGGCATATGACGCAGCCGTCGCCGTCCTGACGCCGCTGCCCTTGTTCCCGTCCTGTACCACGAGCCCCGAGCTCGCCGCAGAGTGGCGCGGCATCCTTGCCGCTGCGCGTTCGCAGATGGAGCTGGAAGAGGCAATGGGGGCCCTACGCCGTGGCTGACGGCACCTTTTCACCAGCCGAGCCGAGCAAGCGGATTGGCCCGGGTAGTAACACGGGCCAAAAGTCCTCCACGGTCACGGCGCCAATCATTGACTTCTGTGTCGCGGTGCTCGACTCGGAAAAATGCAAGGCGACGTTCCGCAAGATGCCGATGGCGGAGGTCCTTCGGTTCGTGTTTGGAACGGGATCCTCGATCGCCGTTGGTGCCCTGCGCGAGCAACAGATGAACTTCTACCAGCGGTCCGCAACGATGGTGGACGTGGTCGGTGCGGTGTGCGGAAAGATCGGCGTTCGTGACGACGGAGCCATCCAGATCAGTCTCTCGGGGCAGGGCTGCGAACACGTTCCCGACTGGAACCGCGTTGCCGACATCCTCGACGCACTTGGCGCTCACCTGTCGCATATCGATATCGCGGTCGATGACCTGACGGGTCAGACCTTCAATCTCCAGACCTTCAAATCCCTCTATGAGCAGGGCGAATTCACCATGAATGGTAGGCCCCCAAGCGCGCAATTCGTCGATGACATGGGCAGCAATAAAGGCTGCTCGTTCTATGTCGGGCAGCGTGGCCATAAGCAGCTGAACGTGTACGAAAAAGGCAAGCAGCTGGGCGACCCGGAGAGTGCACACACGCGCTGCGAGCTGAGGTTGTATGCGAAAAGAATTGACCTGCCGAACGACGCCCTCCGCAATCCCGGGAAGTACTTCGGCGCCGCGTATCCGATGCTCATCGCCTTCGTGGTCGGCGAGGTCGAACGCCTCGGCCTCAAGGACCAGATGGTGAACGCCAGCGCCAAGGCCATGGTCCGCTTCTTGCGCACACAAGCGGGAACCGCGCTGCACCTGGTCATGGATGCGCTCGGGGACGACGCCCTCGAATACGTCATGGAGAACATCGTCCGGCCCGGTCGCCCCGGTCGTTTTAGGCACACAACTGGCGACCTTGCATCACTCGTCCGGCAGCAGCTGGCCGAAGCACTCGACCAAAAGGCAGCATAACCATGCAGATCACGATCACCAGCAGTCACGTTGATGAAAAGAAGTGGACCAAGGGCGAACGTTCCGGCGTGATCCGCACGCAGGAAGCCATGGCGGAGACGCCCCGGTTCCGTCAGACGATTCGGCTTGACCTCGGGACGAACGACCCCCACCCGGTCGGCCTTTACACGCTCGACCTCGAGCAAGCAGTCAGCGTCGGCGACTTCGGCGACTTGAAGATCGCGCGCCGTCTTCCGTTGGAAGCGGTCCAGCAGCGTCCGACCACCAAAGCGGCCTGAGCGAATGTCGGCCTACGTGCAGGGCTGCTACGCCGCGGATTACGACCCCGCGACCAATACCTGCACGTCGGTTTACTTGATCCCGCAGACGGCAGGCCTTCCGGCGCTGTCGCTTGCCGACGCACAGAGCATAGGCGCTGCGTGCGCACTCCTCTGGGCGGTTGCATGGGTGATTCGCCGGATGATGAAACAGATCGATCAAGCCTGATCGACTGCACAAAGGAGAGAGAGTCGTGCTGAAGCTCGCAACGTTCCTGCTGTTCGCCCTGTCGTTCTTCGCGTTCCCCGCGGCTGCCGCCGTTGACGTCACCGGCGTGGTCACCGAGATCAGCGGTGCCATCGCGCCGATCGGCCTGATCGGTGCCGCTGTTCTGCTCGTTTTGGTCGCGATCAAGACGTACAAGTGGGTCCGCCGCGCTATGTAACGCCCGCCGCCCGGCTAGGTCCAACACCTTCCGGGCGGCATCTATTCTGATCGGGAGCACGTCGATGGAAGGCTGGTTGTTTCTGCTCGCATGGTTTGGTGCGCTGTGGCTGATCTTCAGCGAATGAACATCAAGCGCATGATCACCAGCGCAATTATCCGTCGCGTGGTGTACATCGCAGTGGCCGCGATTGTCAGTCTTTGCGCGGTGATGTGGTCCGAGACTGCAAACGCGTGTCCGGTGGTGCCTGAGATGACGCCGCCACCGGGCGGCACGTTCGCCTATGTCAACGAAGCAAGACAAGCATGTGAAGCGGCCGGCATCACGCAGTCCGGCAAGGGATTGACCGGGTTCAAGCGGCAGTTTATCGGTTGTATCTCTGAATCGTCGACCAGTTTTAGGGCGCGTTTTAAGGTGACTGCAGCTAATGTTTGTCCCGCATCCTCGCAGGGCGCCGGTACCGAATCAAACATCGGTGGAACGTACTCGGGAACAACGCTAGGGTGTCCCCCGGGTTCGGTTTGGAACGAACAGACGAAGACGTGCCACGACCCGGAAGTGTGTCTTGCACGGAACCAACAACCGGGATTCCTCGGTGTCGGGCCGACGACACGGTCGTTTGAAGTTACTTGTGCGGGAGGTTGCGAGTTCAAGGCCGAAGCAGGTAGCCCGCAAGTCTGCACGGGTGCTGTTGGGAGCTCGGATCGCATGTGCACGGCGACATTTCGGTTCAGTGGCAATGCATGCGCAGTGCCGCCTGGACAGCCCGCCCCGGACGCACCGCCCCCGCCTAAGGATCGCGAATGCATCCTCGGTACGGACGCTGAGACGAAGGTGTGTCAGGGCAAGGACGGACGACAGTGCTACGTCCTAAAGGGCGCTGAAATGTGCTGGGGCGTTGGCGAGACTGGCGAGAAAGCGAACGGGCCGGAGCAGCAGCAGCGAGATGCGGGACCGACGCCACAGCCGCCTCGTAGCCCGCCGCTACCGCCCGAGACGTTCGCGCCCGGGCAAGCGTCCATAACGACGACGACGACGACGGTTATCAACAACATCACTAACGTCACCACGACGACGACGACCGGGCGTACGACGACTAACGGCACGACGCCACCGGGCGATCCCGGGAAGCCGGGCACCCCGGTACCTGGCCAAGAGCCGGATGGACAAGAGAACGAGTCTTCCGGTGGTGGCTCGTGCGAAGACCCTCCAGTGGTGTTCGGCGATGAAGCGTTGCGCCAGATCGCGGACCAAGCATGGGCAACCAGGTGCGCTGTCGAGGCGGGGAACGCTGTGAAGGTGACAGGCGATATCGCCGATTGCGATCAGCCCTTCACGGTGGAAGAGAACGTGATCAACCCCGAGGATAAGAGCGTCGAGACAATGAAGGCGCTACGGGCGTCGATCTGCCCGCTGGAAGGCACCACCGGAAGTGGCTACGACGACAGCGCGCTCGGTGGAGACGCAGACGGCACCGGCAGCGGATTTATCGCGGCAGAAGGCGAGGGTACGGGTGGTAGTGGCCTCGACCAATCCGGCCTTGGATTCAGCCGCACGTGCCCGGTGATTCCTGCGGTCATGGTCATGGGCACATCGATTCAGCTCGACAACTCCAAGCTATGCGAGTGGCTGCAGCTTGGGTCGCTTTTCGTTCTTGCACTAGCCGCACTCACCAGCCTCAAAATTATGATGGGAGGCCCGTGAGATGCCGCTGCCTGCTCTGATCGTTGTCCCTGTAGCGGCGGCCGCGCCATGGATGGTGCGCAAGTTCGTGCAGTACGCCTGGGGACCGATGCTCGTCGGACTCGGCTACATGATGAAGACGCGGCTTGGTCTGTTCATCGCGACCGCCTTCCTGTGGCTCGGCATAAATTTCGCGTCCATCAATCTCATCATCGAACCGACCATCGACGTCCTGACCGGTGCGGTGAACAACGTCCGCACGGGAGGGACCGGAGCGGCAGCCGGTGCACTCTCGCAGTACGTCGGGCTCATGCAGTTCGATAAGGCCATTACGATGGTCGTAAGCGCCGTGATCACGAAACACGCGCTGTTGAAAGGCCGCTTGTTCCTGTTCCGCCGCGGCACCCTCTAGCCAACCTCATCGGGCGCAGACGAAATGCCAATCGAAGTGTTCACCGGGCTGCCGGGCAACGGCAAGACCGCCTTCATGGTCGAGAAGCTGATCATGGAAGCCAAGAAGGGCGAACGTCCGATTTTCGCCTCCGGCATCGATGGCCTTGCACCAGGCCTCGCGACGACACTTGATGATCCGCGGAAGTGGAACGAACGCGATCCGGATGGTGAGCCCACTTGCGACTGCAAGCAGGACGGCAAGCTGCACGCGCACCTCGTGCCGGACGGTGCACTGATCTTCGTCGACGAGGCCTGGAAGAATTTCGGCCACCTGCACGACGCTGGCAGACAGGCAACGCCTCCGCACGTTCTCGCGCTCGCCGAACATCGGCACAGGGGCATCGACTTCGTCTGGACGACGCAGCAGCCGAATCAGCTCTATCCCTTCGCACGCGCTCTCTGCGCACGGCACACGCACGTGGTTCGACGGTTCGGCACGCAGTACTGCGACTTGTACAGCTGGGAGGAGTTGAATGAGGATGTGAAGTCTGCAGCGAAGCGCGAGAACGCAACGAAGCAGACGCGGATGCTTCCCAAGCAGGTTTTTGAACAGTACAAGTCAGCGACGCTGCACACGATTAAGCGCAGGCTGCCGCTTCGGTTGTTCGTGCTGCCGGTCGCCGTGATCGCTGCTCTGCTATGCGGCTACTTCGTCATCCAGTATTTGAAGCCGGACAACATGTCGGCACGCCTCACGCCGGGAGGGGAGGCGTCCGGCTTGCCGGACGCCCCCCCACACACGGGAGAGTCCCGCTCGAGTTCCCGCCGCCCTTCAACCGTCGCCGAGTACGTCGAAATGCAACAGCCACGCATTGCGCTGGCACCCTGGTCTGCGAAGCTCTACGACGACCGGTCGCCGACTGTGGATCCGCAGTTGTTCTGCATGGCTCTCGGCGAGCTAGCAGCGGACCCGTGCACGTGCCTGACCGAGCAGGGCACTCAGTACGTCATTCCGCACGAGCAATGCAGGTCGCAGGCTCGCAACGGGCCGGTCTACAACCCGTTCAAGGAGCTGCGTGACGAGCGCCGGGGAGCCGATCAGGAGTTCGCACCTGCGCCGCCAGAGCCGTCAGGCGGCCGCACTGGCGCCTATTCGTCCGGGATAGGTCGCGAAGCACAAGAGCCGGCTCCGGCGGCAACATTCCGCGGGGTGTAGGGGCAGCGCCCCTACGGTTGCGGGAGCCAATAGCTGATGTCCCGATCCGTGGTCCAGGCGTAGCCGTTCGCCGCAGCTTGGTGGCGCAGCCATCCCCCTGAAAATCGCGTTTTCAACAGTTACCAGCGTTCGTCCAGGCACCGCGCACGTCAACGAACTGCACGCCTCCGATGCATTTCGTCGGGGCGTCGGGACTTGCTAGTCTCACCCGTTCGATCGCTTCCTCGAGCTGACGCAACTGTTCAGCGTCAGTGTGGTGCGGCGGATCTGTGCCTCCAGTTATACTGGGCTCGGTTGGTTTAAGGACTAGTCTCGCCGGGGCATTGAGCTCAACGGCTGCGACTCGCGATCGATAGAACCAACCTGCGTTTGTCACCGCCAAGAGGCCGCAGAGGACGAACGTGATGGCTTGCCAGGTAGTAGCTGGCCAACCCCAAGGGGTCTCTCGTCGAATTCTTCCACGTCCGTCCATGCGGCGAGGATAGTGCAGTTATCGTTGGAACATCCGACCATGCCGCCATAGCCAGCGATCGAGCATGTGCGGTGCGATCCGTTCGCCGTGCGGTGACACGAGGAAGCGGCCAGCCATTCGCCAGCCGCTCCATGGACCATGTAGGGGCGTCACGTTGTTGACTTGGCGCTGGTAGAGCGCGGCCGCGCATGAGTTGGGGCAGCGGCTTTCACGCCAGCATGGCGGACGTTCGTCCATGGCCCCACCATGTGAAAAGCCTCGAGGGCATCGCGTGAAGCCACTTAGCGAACTTCGCATAATGTATATTATGTCGTCCAAAGATCGCCAGAGTGGATGGCCCGTTGTCGGGAATTTTAATTAGTGTCGAAGAGCGGAAGTTCGCGCCAGTCATTGATTTTAAAGAACAATACGGTTGCGTACCGACACCAATAAAAGTCATGACATACCATTTCGCTAACCGTCATTGTTGCTCTTATCCACAATTCTCCCGCGCAGCTACCCGAAAGCGAGTCGCCCATTGCTCATGGACACCTAGTGTTCCTTTGTTCGGCATGGACGCGTTCGACGATGCCTGCGCGCCGCAATGCCTCCAACCGGCGAACGTGCATTTTCACATGGCGCCCTGGATCAAGGCCCCGGCTTTCCATGTCCTCTCTCACGGCTTCCCGATGTTCGGATGGACTGTAGACGCCATCCGTGAGACGGTTGGCTACGCGGGCATTGGCTCCAGCTGAGTCGACATGCGCTGCATCATTTGCTCCAGGGCACCCAACTCGGTCGGCGACAGTGCGGCCGCCATCGTGCCGACCACCGCGTCCTGGACCGCCATCGCGCGCTGCGCCAGTACC